>VMBT01001739.1_pt1 | contig 11388 bp, 8 predicted proteins | sample 4404301 | NCBI WGS metagenome assembly VMBT01 (sample SAMN12238535, study PRJNA552566) | marine metagenome | isolation source: Coastal seawater | place: USA: coastal Georgia, Sapelo Island | collected 2008-08/2009-08
CACTGCGTGCTTATTAGGGAGCAACCCCAGCCAACATAGAAGGGAAACTATGTACAGAAATGTACGCAACCGATTTGAAATTGGATCACTTTTGCAGACGATTTTTTATACATCTTCCTTCGCATCAGTGAAGAGCGCGATCCTATTTTGACCCTCATCAGAAAATGAAAAGAAATTGCGGTTATCCCGGGGAAATTTTTACTTTGGCCCATCCAAACGTCACGGACGCTAACAATGAAAAGCGGAAATTTATATCCAATAAAGTTCACATTTTTATTTTGGTGGCGATCATGACCCGCCACCTTGGTCACCTTTGATTTGCTCAGTTCAGCGGCAGGCGTCGTTCCACGATACGCGCCATGATTGACGCGCCAACGGGGAGGATTTCTTGGCCCAGAACAAAAGACGGATTGTGAAGCCCGATGGTGCCTGTATGTCCCAAACGGCAGTAGGATCCGGGTACGATTTTGAGCATATCTGCGAAATCTTCCGACCCTGTGGCGGGTGCCGCGTCGCTTGAGACATTTTCCGCGCCCACGATATCTGCGGCGGCCTCTAGGTAGGCATCAGAAAGCTCACTGTCATTGTGCAATACGTCAAAAATATTACGGGCATCCAGTTTAATTTCGACGCCGTAGGCCTCTGCCATGCCTTTGCAGAGCGCCTCCATCCGGCTGCGCGCGATCTCATAGACCTCGTCTTTGAAATACCTGATTGTGCCGCATAATTTCGCCGTTTCAGGAACCACATTATAGGCAGCACCTGCGTGGATTTGCGTGACAGAAACTACGCAAGACTCCAGAGGTGGCACATTTCGACTGACGATGGTTTGCAATTGCCCGACAAGCGCAGAGGCAATCACAACCGTGTCTTTGGCGCTTTGGGGCATGGCGGCATGGCTGCCCACCCCTTTGATATCAATGTCAAAAAACGCGGCCCCCGCCATAGCTACCCCTTTGCAGATATCCATTTTTCCGGGCTTTCCGTTTGGGTAATTGTGCATCCCGTAGATTTCATCACACGGGAATTGGTCAAATAGACCATCCGCGATCATCTGGCGCGCACCGCCAAGACCCTCTTCTGCCGGCTGGAAAATCAACACCGCCGTACCATCAAAATCCCGCGTCGCTGCCAAATGTTTTGCAGCCCCCAAAAGCATGGTTGTATGCCCGTCGTGCCCACAGGCGTGCATCACGCCCGGATTTTCTGAACTGAAGGCAACGCCGCTAATTTCATCTATTGGCAAAGCATCCATATCGGCGCGCACACCAACGCGTTTGTTGCCCCTTGATTTTCCGTGGATCAGACCGACTACGCCTGTTTTTCCAAGCCCTGTATGGACTTCGTCGACACCGTATTCTTTGAGCTTTTGGGCAACGATGCCAGATGTTCTGCTCTCTTGGAAACCAATTTCCGGATGCGCGTGCAGATCTTCATAAATGGATTTCAGTTCAGCGTCTGCCGCATTGATAATTGGTAAGACAGGCATCTTTTTCTCCTACTTTCAAAAATGAAACATACACAGCATCGGGCATTACATTGCATAGATAAGCAGATTAGACTGCGTTCTACCACCGAATTTTTGGACTTTTCTTTGGGCTTGCAGAGCAACACACACTCGGGTCAACTGGGATATATAAAGAAACGGGGTCATTCATGGTTTTATCATCCTCAGAGATTTCACAGGCGCTGCACGAAAAATGCATGTTGTTGCGGGAAAGCGGCGCTGCTGAAGCGTGGCTTGAGCGGCTCGTCGCAGCGCCAACCCAAAGCCAGATTGCGGGGCAGGGGCATATTCTGCGCTCCTATCTCGGCGAAACTATCGAACCCCTTTTGAGCGAGATCGGATTTGAGCAAGAGATTTTTGGCAATCCGCTTGAGGGTGAGCCACCTTTTTTGGTTGCTAAACGGCATGAGGCCAGCGGGCTGCCAACCATTCTTGTCTATGGTCATGGGGATGTGATCCATGCACAAGAGGGCGCATGGCACTCTGGGTTACATCCGTTTCAGACTGTCAAACGGGAAGGCAATATCTTTGGTCGCGGGACTGCGGACAATAAAGGGCAACATCTCATTAACCTGCTGGCGCTTAAGGCTGTTCTTGAGGTTAAGGGGAGGCTTGGATTTAACGTCACGCTTCTTTTGGAAATGGGCGAAGAGGTGGGCTCACCCGGTTTGGCTGAATTTTGCAGAGCGCAAATGGATCTTTTGCATGCGGATGTTTTGATTGCTTCTGACGGACCGCGCCTGATGGTGGATACGCCCACTGTTTTTCTTGGTTCCAGAGGGGCCATGAATTTCGATTTAAGGATCAATTTGCGCGAGGGCGCATTGCATTCCGGCAATTGGGGCGGGTTGGTGGCTGATCCTGCTATCCGCCTTTCCCATGCGCTGTCAACAATAACGGACCGTCGCGGACAAATTCAAATTCCCGCTTGGCGCCCGAAAAGTCTCACCCAAGACGTGCGAAGCATCATTGCAAAACTTCCCCCTGCAGAAGACCAAGAAAGCATTATTGATATGGACTGGGGAGAGGAATCCCTAAGCCCGAATGAGCGGGTTTTTGGTTGGAATTCATTTGCGGTTTTGGCAATGACATCCGGTGTCCCAGAAAACCCTGTGAATGCTATCGCCGGATCTGCGCGGGCGACCTGCCAATTACGTTATGTGGTGGGTACAGAGGTGGATGCGATCCTTCCTGCACTTCGCAACCATCTGGACACAAATGGATTTCAGGACATCGAGATTTATGGCGACGATAAGGTGCGTTTTGCCGCGACACGTCAAGATGCAGAAAATATCTGGGTTAAAAAAGTCATTTCGTCTCTGGAAAAAGGTGCTGGCTCCTCAGTGCATCTTTTGCCCAATCTTGCAGGTTCTCTGCCCAATGATTGCTTTTCAGACATCTTAGGCTTAGCAACAATATGGATCCCCCACAGTTACCGGCAATGTGCACAACATGCACCAAATGAACATATGCCTGAGCCTCTTTTTTACGACGCGATCCGTCTTATGGCCGGTCTTTTCAGCGATTTGGATTCAGAAAACGCCTAGCGAGAAAATAAAAATCAAATTGATAATTTAAATTTTGTCCCGTATCTGGTATCCTTCCATTCAGAGCAGGTATGGAAGGTAGCGTCGCCGTAATGACATTACAAATTATAAAAAAAACACTTGTGGGTTTGATCGCAATGTCCGTCTTTGGTGCGGGTATATATTTCATGGTTCCTTATCTTAAAACCAATACAAAACCTAAGAATTGGACTGATGGCGGGCCTACGTATGTCCCGACGCGTCTTAAAAACACGATGAGCGGTATGAAAAACGGATTTTGATCCTGTATCAGGGCAAAAGATCGTTATTTATTGAAAAGATCGTCCAACCTTCGACCTCATTTTCAGGAGCGCTTGGCCTGTCTTTATCGAACCAGATCAACCCACGCCCCAACATATAGCCTTTCACGCCAACAGGCGTGCAGCTTGGTTCAATTGCCAAAATTGTATTGCGCCAGTTCCGGCTGAAAAAATCATCAAACCCATGATCACCTAGGCTTGTTTTTTCAGGGCCATTTATCAAGGGCATTTTAACATTGTCATAGAGTGATGCCAGATCTTTGGTCCGCACCAATTCCTGAAGATAAAGGCCAAAAGCATAGGCTTCGGCCTGCAATGCGCTGTCCTCGCCTTCTTTTTCGCAAGGAGAGAAAAATTCACCCAATTGATAGGCTTCATAAGGAAAGACCGGACCGTCAACATATCGCGCCCACCCGCCTTCTTTATGGCATGCCCCCCACTGTTCCCTATCAAAATCCCAACAGATACCTTCAATTTCCAAAAGATTTGACGCGCTTGAAATTCCTCCCTGTATGCTCTCTGTATCGCACGTGAGGCTTGCAATGATTTGATCCGATAAGATGACATCTATTCCTGCCTGCAGTTCCAGATCTTCGCTCAACCGATCCAGAGAGGTATAGACGCGATAGGCGATGTCCTTATTCGCGAAAGTAATATTTTCACTCATATAGCGTCCAGTCCCCATCCAAGGGACATAAATATCCTTCAAATTGCTTTGCAGGGTCAATTCGGGGATCTTGTTTTTCCGCCCGAAACGGTAGCGCGCCTGCCCCTGCGCCCCGCAGACAGTTGCAATTTTTGTACCCTTTTCAAAGCTGCACCGGAAAAGTTCTTCCCAGTGCGCAGCAGGACATTGGTAGGCTGTGGCAACGAAACTCAGGAGCGACGCACAGCTTCCGTCCAACTGTTGTACTTTCGCGATTTGATAACTTTCGATTAAAAATGCCTCTGCGGAAGGGGAGAGTTCTGCATCCGCCGTCTGACCCAGACATTTTTGAAGCGCCCCGACCGCTTCTCGGGTTTTGCGCCCCCAAACCCCGTCGGGTGTTCCCGCTGGAAATCCGAAATAATTCAATGCTTCTTGAAACGTTCGGCGGTTTGTCACTTCTGCGTCTTCGGCATGGCTTGGCTGAGCAAACACAGACAATAGAACCAGAGCCGTGATCTTAATCAAAATTGACGCTCGTCTTGACGCATTTGAACACAGAGTTTTAGGCATCTCAATCACCAAGGAACAAGGTCTGGGTATGCAGACGCAAGGTCGCACACCTAAACTCTGCCATTGGCGATGAAATTTGTCAAAAAAACAGAAGTTTACGCGCCCAGCCAAAAGGATTGGTTTTATCTGTCTTTATCACACTATCGGCACATAGGCCGGCCGGAGGCAGATAGGCTCAAGAAACAGACATGAATGGGAATAAAACGGATGTTCGCGCCGGTTTGGGAGAATTGATCATTTTCTTGGATACAGGCGATATGTTCGGAAAAATCCTGATCAATCAGGACCATGTAATTCTTTTGAAGGGATTATAGGAAAAAATTTCTCGGAAGAATAAATGCCAAACCAATCCTCGCATTGATAGCTTTCATGCACACAGAGATCTATGAGGCGATAAAAACTTTTGCGATCGATCAACGCTTCAAGCCCTGCACGAATATGTACGTAGGGCGAAGGTTCTCCGGTTATTGGATCCCGTTCCACCCGAATTGGGTTTTCACCATTGGCCTCGGAAAAATCGCCAACATTGGTTTCAAAACGAAGGATTTGGTCTTTTCCCTTCCCGCTGACAGTAAAGTCAACGGCGACAAAGGGGGCATCTTCGACGGTTATCCCCACTTTTTCAACGGGCGTGACAAGGAAGTAATTCGGACCGTCTTTTCGGAGTATGGAAGAAAATAACTTAACCAATTCAAATCGCCCGATCGGCGTTCCAAGGTAAAACCAGGTCCCGTCTCTCGCGATCCGCATATCCAGATCACCGCAAAATGGCGGGTTCCAGAGATGAACGGGCGGTAATCCGCGACCCTTGGTTGCCGCGCGCGCAGCGGTTGCGATACCTTCTGCTGATGAAGTTGTTATCTTTTTTGCACTCATTAGTCTTTGCCATTTCCTTTCGCAGGAATACACTCTTCTGTGTAACACAATTTTGCAAGGGAGAGTTTGATGGCCAGTGATGCTTCTATGGATGCTTTGGTCTCTGAACAGGCCGAAGCTGTGATGGCAGCGCTTGAAAAGGCGAAAGTTGAAATTTCCCATCGGTTTATTGGCCAGAGTGGGGTGGTTGATCTTGCGCTGGGGGCCATTTTATCAGGCGGACATGCCCTTTTGGTTGGGGTGCCGGGACTTGGAAAGACCCGTCTTGTTGAAACGCTCGCGACTGTGATGGGGTTACAAAGCAACCGTGTTCAGTTCACACCTGATCTTATGCCCGCCGATATATTAGGTTCTGAGGTTCTTGAAACGACCGCGAATGGAAGCCGGCAGTTTAAGTTCATCGAGGGTCCAATTTTTTGTAAACTGTTGATGGCTGATGAGATCAACCGCGCCAGTCCGCGCACGCAATCTGCTCTGCTTCAGGCAATGCAAGAACGTCAGGTCAGCATTGCGGGGGAAACGCGCAGTTTATCCACTCCGTTTCATGTTCTTGCGACCCAAAACCCGATTGAGCAAGAAGGTACTTACCCTTTACCTGAAGCACAGCTTGACCGGTTTCTTGTTCAGATAGATATCGGATATCCTGATCTTGCGACGGAGCAGGATATTCTTTTAGCGACGACTGGGTATGGTGATCGGCAGGCACAGCAGGTTTTCGATCCCGCACAGATCATCGCCATGCAAGAGTTAATTCGAAGGATGCCGGTCGGCCAAAATACTGTTGATTTCATTTTACAATTGGTGCGCGCGCTGCGTCCTGAAGATCACTCTGCTTCAGATCAGGTTAAAGATGCTGTCGCTTGGGGGCCCGGAACGCGCGCCGCGCAGGCATTGATATTAATGTGCCGCGCTCATGCCTTGCTGAGTGGACATCTTGCACCTTCTGTTTCGGATGTGATTGCCGTGTCACAATCGGTGCTTGCCCATCGAATGTCTTTGCGCTTTTCTGCGCAAGCTCAGGGTTTGACAGTGCGCCAGCTTATCCGTGACACGATTGACAGTCTGGATCGCAAAGGTGCCGCCGCGTGAGCCAATCCCTGACCATCCAAAGTGAAGCAGCGCATCTTGCGCAAACTGCCGGTGACCTTTTGCTGCAGGCAGAGCGGCTGGCGCATGCGATGACCTTTGGGGATCACGGTCGGCGCAAGGCTGGACTTGGGGATCATTTCTGGCAATACCGGCCCTTTCAGAATGGGTTGGACAGTCCGCGGTCAATTGACCATCGCCGGTCTGCCAAGCAAGATCAGGACTTCGTGCGCCAATTGGAATGGAAAACACCACAGGTTTTGCATCTTTGGGTCGATTCTGCGGCGTCGATGCGGTTTTCGTCCAAAGGGCAAAGTCAAAAACACCATCGCGGGGCTGTGCTGGCTCTGGCATTGGCCATTGCGGCTGAAAAAGCGGGGGAGCGTGTGGGGTTGAGCGATCAAAGCCTTCCTCCTGCGCGGGGCAAGGGTCAGATTTTTCGAATGGCAGAACGATTTGCGACAGAAGCTGTTGAGGATTACGTAAAGACGACGCCAAGCGATTTTGTAAAGGGGGCGTCAGCGGTCCTGACTTCAGACTTCTTTGCGGATTTAGCGCAGACGGAGCAGGCACTATCCTGTGCGGTTGATAAAGGCGTTAGCGGCGTTTTATTACAGGTGCTTGATCCTTCGGAACAAAGCTTTCCATTTCGGGGACGGGCTATTTTCCAAAGTGTACTGGGGCGGTTGCAACATGACACCAAAGAGGCTGGTGATTTGCGCCAATCCTATCTTGACCGCCTGATATCGCGGCAAACGCGGTTAAAAGAACTCGCGCAATTGGCTGGATGGTCATTTTACTGTGATGACGGTTCACATAGCCCCATCGCGGTGGCAAGCCGTTTGTATTTTTTACTTTCGCGGGGGCGGTCCGGATGATTGCTATTCTGTCGTCTCTAAGCTTTGGCGCGCCGTTGGTTTTGTTGGGGCTGCTGGTGATCCCTTTGATCTGGATTTTGTTACGCGCAATTCCTCCGGCTCCTATTCGACGGATTTTTCCGGCGGTCGTTCTTCTCTTGGGATTACAAGATAAAAAACAGACGAGCGATCGTACGCCTTGGTGGCTGCTGCTTTTGCGTTCTTTGGCATTGGCCGCTCTTATCATTGGCATGGCGGGGCCGGCATTGAACAGACAAAACGCCCCATCTTCCGCCTCAGATATTCTATTGGTGGTTGATGGATCTTGGGCCACGGGTCAAGGATGGTCCGGAATGCGCGAGCTGGTCGAGCAAGAAGTGGCAAATGCCGTACGGCGCGGCGTCAAGGTTGCTCTACTAGACCTGAGCGCCCCTGCGTCGATTTCCTTTCGCCCTGCCAGTCTTTTTGAAGGAACCGCACAGGGGCTTGTCCCAAAACCATTTGATCCGGATTGGACTGCTGCTCAAGACGCCATTGCCAGTCTGGGTGAAGAAGGCTTTGACACGATCTGGTTTTCTGATGGTTTGGCCCATGGGAGTGCCAAACAAAGCTTGCTCTTCACTCTTAAATCAAAAGGCACCGTTTCTGTTTATGAGACTGAAAGAAATCTGATAACAATATCTTCTGTTTCCTTGCTTGAGCAAAGCTTTGAGGTACGACTTCACCGGCTTGGTTCAGAAGGGGAAAAGCGGGTAATGTTGCAGGCTGAAGGTGTGACGCCAAATGGGCTTCCTGCGCAGATTGCTGCCCTTGAATATATTTTTAAGGATGGGACCAGCGATGGACGACTGGAAGTCGTATTGCCACCGGAATTGCGCAAACGCATCACACATTTCACCATTCAAGATCAATCTCATGCCGGTGCGCGCTATGTGCTTGCCGATCAATTGAACCGTCCAGAAGCGGCTATTGTCACCCCGCGCGGAGAAATGGAACTCAGTGAACTTCTGAAACCCTCCTATTATGTTGAACGCGCCCTTTTTGAACGGGCAGAAATTTTGGACGGGGCGATAAGTGATATTCTTCCCGCTAATCCAGATATCATCATCATGGCAGATGTCGTTCAGGTCGAGGCGACAGAAGATGTTTTGAATTGGGTGCAAAAGGGTGGCACATTGGTGCGCTTTGCCGGTCCAAGGCTTGCAGGGGCAGAGCGAAGCAGTCTCGCTGATGACCCATTGATGCCGGTGATGATCCGTCAGGGGGGGCGCCGGCTTGACGGTGCCATGACATGGGGGGCACCCAAACGTGTTGCTCCGTTTCCTGAGGACAGTCCTTTTTTCGGACTCGCTATCCCGGATGATCTTCGCGTTTATGCCCAAATTCTTGCAGAGCCAGGACCGCAGTTGTCAGATAGGGTGATCGCAAGCCTGCAAGATGGAACACCGCTCGTGACGCGAAGTCGCCTCGGCATTGGTCAGGTTGTTTTGATACATGTCACCGCCAATGCGGAATGGTCGAATTTGGCGCTATCTGGCCTCTTTCCCAAGATGCTGGAGCGCCTGTCACGCAGAGGTGCGGATCTCAGTGAGGTCACAGACCTCGCCGGTCAGACATGGACGCCGATCAGGGTGTTAGACGGATTTGGAACATTACAAACAACCGACAGTCTTGCAGGTGTTGCAGGTGAAATTCTTCTGGAAGGACGCTTTGACACCGAAATGCCGCCCGGAATTTATCAGTCGGGGGAGCGTATGATTTCGCGCAATTTGGCCAAAACCTCAGCTGACCTTTTGACAATGTCATGGCCATTCGATGTGGTATTAAAACAGATCGATATCAAAGAACGGGATCTTTCGGGGCTGCTGCTAACCCTTGCCGCCAGTCTGATGATTATCGATATCATCGCCAGCCTGTGGATCAGCGGTCGGATGCGGTCCATATTGGCGGTGGTATTTGCATGTGCATGTGTGACGGGACTGCCTGAGGCAAACGCAGAAATGACAGATGAAGATATGGTCATTCTCACTCAAGAGATTGCCTTGGGGTATGTTATAACCGGCAACAAAAGGGTTGATCAGATCTCTGCTGAGGGCCTCGAAGGGCTCTCGCGCGTGTTGAGCGCCCGTACCTCGGTTGAGCCAGCCGCCCCTTTTGGCCTTGACCTTGAGGAAGATGAGCTGTCCTTTTTTCCGCTGCTGTATTGGCCCATTACCCAAGGACAGCCGACGCCAAGTTCCGTGGCTTATGCCCAGCTCAACACCTATTTGCGCTCGGGTGGAGTTATTTTGTTTGATACCCGCGATGGGGACCTGTCTGGCCTTCGTAGCGGAGCGAATGCGATGCTTGTAGAATTGACGCGACCTCTTGATATTCCCCGACTCGAACCTGTGGCAAAAGATCATGTCCTGACCCGTAGTTTTTATCTTCTCAGTGAGTTTCCGGGCCGTTTCAAAGAAAGCACTTTGTGGGTGCAGGCGTCAGACGGCAGTGACACCACGACAGATGCGATGCCGTTTCGGCGTCTCAATGATGGGGTGACGCCGGTGCTCATTGGAGGGAATGATTGGGCCTCAGCCTGGGCTGTCGATGAGGCAGGGCGCGCAAAATATCCGGTAGGTCGCGGTTTTGCAGGTGAGAGGCAACGCGAATTGGCCTTTCGCTTTGGTGTCAACTTGGTGATGCATGTTCTGACGGGTAATTATAAGTCTGATCAGGTGCATGTGCCTGCTCTTTTGGAAAGGTTGGGTCAATGATCACCGACCTGACGTTTGATCCCCTTATCCCCCTGTCGCTCTGGATGGGCTTGGCGGCAGTGGGGGTCTGTGCGATCGGACTGTCCTTTGCCAAGGGGCTTCAGGGGTGGGCTTGGCGGTTTTTGGCATTAACCGTTTTGTTGCTGGCTTTGTTGCAGCCAAGCGTTGTGCGCGAAGAACGAAACGATCTGGAAGATATCGTGCTTGTTATAACCGATGAAACACGATCTCAGTCCATTGGGGAAAGGCCAGTACAGACTGCGGAAGCAGAGCAAAGGATAATGGCCCTTTTGAGCGCGGAGCCAAACCTCCGAATTCGTCAGGCGCGCGTTACTGATGCAGATGATAATCGCGGTACGCGGCTGATTTCCGAAGTTGAGGCGCTTTTGGCAGAGGAACCGGCAGATCAAATTTCTGGGGTGATTTTGATCACAGATGGCGAGGTGCATGATATTGCCCCGCTTGATAGCCTTACTGCCCCGCTGCATGTCATGCTCAGCGGCGACAAGCAGGGCTATGATCGTCGCTTGATCGTCAAAAATGCACCGGCCTATGCGATAGTAGGGGAAACCATCAGTGTCACTCTGCGTGTGGATGAACTTGGACCCATACCCGATCAAACAGCAATGGTTGAACTCAGTGTCGCAGTTGATGGCGGCAGAGAACAAAGATTTCGTTTGCCCACCAACGAAGACGTTGAGGTCAACATGACCTTGCCACATGGTGGTACGAATATTTTCGAACTCCGTCTTGCCCCACTTGACGGAGAGTTGACAGAGCAGAACAACAGCGTGCTTTTATCAATCAATGCCATACGCGATCGCTTACGTGTTCTTTTGGTCAGCGGCGAACCGCATCCGGGTACACGGACATGGCGCAACTTGTTGAAATCGGATAGTTCCGTAGATCTTGTACATTTCACGATTCTGCGGCCCCCGGGAAAACAGGATGGCGTGCCGGTAGATGAATTATCGCTGATCGCTTTTCCGACGCGGGAGCTGTTTCTGGAAAAGATAGACGATTTTGATTTGATCATTTTTGACCGCTATCAACGGCGTGGTATTCTGCCGGCCTCATATCTGGAAAATATCGCTCGCTATGTAGAGGATGGTGGCGCGGTCCTAGTTTCTGCAGGACCGGATTTTGCGACTGTGAACTCATTATACCGCTCGCCTTTGGGGCGGGTATTGCCGGTAGAGCCGACCTCGCGCATTATTTCTAAACCTTTTGTCCCTGCTCTC
>VMBT01001742.1_pt1 | contig 11376 bp, 12 predicted proteins | sample 4404301 | NCBI WGS metagenome assembly VMBT01 (sample SAMN12238535, study PRJNA552566) | marine metagenome | isolation source: Coastal seawater | place: USA: coastal Georgia, Sapelo Island | collected 2008-08/2009-08
AAGACCTTAGCCTTCCAAGCTAATGACGCGAGTTCGATTCTCGCTACCCGCTCCAAAAACTTACATAACTTAAATAGTATTTTTATTTTGAAAATAAAAAGTCAGAGCTAGGCTTATTATAATAATTAATCCTCCTAATACTGTTTGCAAGGAAGGTTCTTTATCATACCATAAAAAATTTATTATTAATGATATTGGAGGTATCAAATAGAGTGATAATGAAGCTTTATTTGCTCCATAATAACCAACTGAAAATGTCCAAGTTAAATAACCTAAAGCAGTTGGGAATAATGCAAGCCATAAAAACGCTAGTTTCACCTCATTATCTGAAATCATTATAAAGTTATAAGTTTCAGGGAACCAAAAAACCATAGGTAAAGTTCCAAAGACTATAGTGAAAGCAAAAGAAGTTAATGAACCATAAATTGTTACAAGAGGCTTTAAAATATGAAAATAGGAAGCCGTTAGTATAGCTGCAAATAATATTAATGTTGCACCACTACCTAATTCAAAACCTCCTTCTTGATCAATTGAAATTATAGCTACACCAATCAAACATATTAATAATCCTACCCAATGGAATATAGTGACTTTCTGTTTTAAAATAAAAAAACCAATTAAGGCTGCAAACAATGGGTTGCAATTAACAATAAAACTACTTGCGCCTGCTGAAACGGTTTGCTGACCATAATTAAGAAAAATATTATATAAAAAAATTCCAATAAATCCCGCAATAAAGAATCTGAGCAAATGTTTAAAATTTATATTTTGTTTATGTAATTTGTAAACACACCAAACAATTGAAATTGAAGCAGCAAAAACAAATCTACCAGCAGCTAGAATCATTGGATCTGATGTTTCAAGTATAAAAGACATAACAGGGAAAGAAGATCCCCAAACAAATACAGTAGTAAAGATAGCAATTACTGGGAGTATGTTTTTCATAAATATTATTAGATTAAGATAATTATTTAACTGGCAATGACAATTTGCCCAAAACATCATATTTAATTAAAAGTTTTTCTATAAATCCATTTTCAATATTTTTTTCTATAAAATTATTTATAAATTTTTCTGCATCCGGATTGCCTGGTTTACTCCCAATACATTGCTTTATAAATGTGAAAGCTCCTGGAAGAATCTTACAATTTTCTGTTTTTTTAAGGTCATCAATCAATTTTGGTTTCAATCCTGCTAAAACTTCATATTCATTTTCTTGAAAAATACTAAAGGATAAATCTATAGACTTAGCTCTAATCAGTTCAGCATTTTTAATATTTTCAGTTAACCAAAGGTCATAAGCGCTTCGCTCAGCAACCGCAATTCTAACACCTTCCCTATCAACATCACTTAGAGACTTGATATTAGAAGAATCTCTAACTAAAAAAGTTGATTCAATTAAAGTATATGGAGAACTAAAAGTAATTGACTTTGCTCTTTCTGCCTCATTTGCAATATTTCCAACATCCCATATATCATCTGAAACAGCATCGGCTAATTCTCCAGGTCTTTGAAAAGGGATTAATTTTACTTCTACATTGAGTTCATTTGCTAAAGCCTTAGCTAGATCGGGTGAAACACCTTCAGGGTCTCCATTTTTATCTGTCCCTGTCACTAATAAAAAATTACTTAAGTTAATAGCTGCCCTAAGATAACCCTTTGGTGCTAATTGTTTCAAAATTATATCTGACATTAAATCCCTCTATTCTTACTGGTATGACTTAAAACTTATTAATACATTTTAAATAGGAATTATAAACTAAATTATTAGATGAATTTTAGAATAAGACACTATTAACTGATTAATATTTAGGCATTTCTAAATTTATTTCAAATTATTATGCAATTTTTTTGTAATTAAAAAACTATGTAATAATTTATTGAAAAATTTAGGGGGAATCATGCAAAATCAATTTAATTTTAGTAACATAAAAAATTTATTGATAACAATTTTTTTATGTTTGTTTTCGTTTCCAGCTTTTGCTGAAATCAATAATGGTGATACAGCTTGGATTTTAACATCGACTGCTCTTGTGCTTTTCATGACTTTACCTGGGTTAGCACTTTTTTATGCGGGGTTAGTAAATTCTAAGAATGTTGTTTCTGTTTTAATGCAACATTTTGCCCTTGCTTGCATGGTTTCTATTATTTGGGTTATTATAGGATATAGCCTTGCTTTTTCCGAAGGAAATGATTGGATAGGCGGTCTTGGAAATATTTTTATGAATTCAATTGAGTTGGAAACAGCATCTGGCAGCATCCCAGAAAGCTTATTTGCCACCTTTCAAATGACCTTTGCAATTATTACCCCTGCTTTAATGATAGGTGCGTTCGTAGAAAGAATTAAATTTTCAGCAATGCTTATTTTTTTATTTTTATGGGTTCTTATAGTTTATGTTCCTGTAACACATTGGGTATGGGGAGGTGGAATATTATCCTCATGGGGAACTATGGATTTTGCAGGAGGCATTGTAGTTCATGCTACCGCAGGAACTGGTGCTTTAGTTACAGCATTAACATTAGGTAAAAGAAGAGGCTTTCCAAAATCTTTGACACCACCACATAGTCCTATTTTAACCATGATAGGAGCATCAATGTTATGGATCGGCTGGTTTGGCTTTAATGCTGGATCAGCCTTAGGGGCAAATGCAGGAGCAGGAATGGCAATGTTAGTGACACATATTTCAGCAGCCACTGCATCTTTGGTTTGGATGTTTATTGAATGGAAAAGGTTTGGCAAACCATCCTTAGTTGGTATAGTAACTGGAATGGTAGCCGGATTAGCAACAGTGACACCTGCTTCTGGTTATATTGGAGTTCCTGGAGCTTTGATTTTAGGTTTAGGCGGAGGAGTTTTATGTTATTTAGCTGTAGACTTTATACGCGGAAAACTCCAGATAGATGATAGTTTAGATGTATTTGCGGTACATGGGGTTGGCGGTATTTTAGGAACATTATTAGTAGCTTTCCTTGCCACATCAACATTTTCAGGTCTGGGTTTGCCAGAAGGGCAAAGCGGGATGTCACAATTTTTTGTTCAATTTAAAGCTGTTATTTTAACAATTTTATGGACATCTGTTTTCACGTATTTAATACTTAAACTTACTTCACTTTTTGTTTCTCTTCGAGTTGATGAACAAGAAGAAATTGAAGGGTTAGATTTACGTTCTCATGGAGAAAAAGGCTACCATACAGATTAAGGAAAAATTAAATGAAATACTTTATAGCCATAATTAAACCCTTTAAGCTCGATGATGTGAGGAGTGCTTTAACTGAAATTGGAGTTGAAGGTCTTACAGCTTCTGAAGTTAGGGGATTTGGTAGACAAAGGGGACAGACTGAAATTTACAGAGGCGCTGAGTATAGCGTCTCTTTTGTTCCAAAGCTTAAAATTGAGATAGCTGTTCCTGATGAAATGGAAAAAGCGGTTCACGAAGCTCTTCTTCAAAGTGCATCAACTGGTCAAATTGGTGATGGTAAAATTTTTGTATTAGACCTTCATAGCGCAACTAGAATTAGAACAGGTGAAACTGAAAATAACGCATTATAATCGTTAGATATACCATTCGCTTATCACACTATTACTAGTTTCTTTACAAAGATGAAGAGCTTTTGTTTTTTCTAGATTATTTCTGCTATCAAGTTTTTGCAAAGCCCATATAGCTGAACCTCTCACTAATTCGGATTCGTCTTCAAATATTAATGTTTTTAATAATGGTATTAATAATTTACTCTTACTATTACCTGCTGCAATACAACAGTTTCTAATAAATCTATCCCTTCCTATTCTCTTAATTGGAGACTTACTAAATCTAATCCTAAATGTTTTATCAGAAAGTTTTAGTAAGTTGACAAGTGAAAATTCCTGGTTTTTATTAATAAATTTTATTTCTTTTGTTTCTTGTGCATACTTATTCCATGGACAAACAGCTAAACAATCATCACATCCAAAAATTTTATTACCAATTGCTTCTCTAAACTCTCTAGGTATAGCTTTTTTATTCTCAATTGTTAGATAAGAAATACATTTTGTAGCATCTAATTTATGTGGAGCTAAAAATGCATTAGTTGGACAAATATCAATACACGCATGACATGATCCACAATGATCATTTTGAGGAGTATCATATTCTAAAGTTTTGTTAATCAAAATCACTCCTAAAAACAACCATGAACCAAAGTCTTTAGAAACTAAATTCGTGTGCTTACCTTGCCATCCTAAGCCTGCTTTTTGGGCTAGAGGTTTTTCCATTAAAGGGGCTGTATCAATAAAAACCTTAATTTTTGTTTTTTCTTTATCTAATCTAGATATTAATTTGCTTGAAAAAAGTTTTAATCTTCCTTTTATAACATCATGATAATCTCTTCCTTGAGCGTATACAGATACGTTACCTAAAAGTTTTATATTATTTTTTTTTAATGGGTCTTCCTTAGGTCCATAGTTAACACCAACAACGATAGCAGATTTAGCTTCTTCCCATAGTGAAATTGGTGATTTACGCCTTTCATAGGTTTCTTCTAACCATTTCATATCTCCGTGGAAACCCAGGTCAATAAACTCTTTTAATCTTAAACTTGTTATGGTTGAGAGATTTGGATCTGTGATCCTACAGACATCAAAGCCAAACTCATTAGCTAATTCGTGAATTAACAGCTTTTGCTTTCTCTTGTTCATTTTGTATTGTTACCAATTACAAAGGGTCAATATCACCTGAATAGTAATTTTCTAAAAAATAACGTTCATACGTTTCAAAACTTTGGTTTCTTATAGCTTCTCTAATGTTTTTCATTAAATCTAAATAAAAATGAATATTATGCCAGCTTAATAGCATAAGACCTAAAATTTCTTGCGCTTTAAAAAGATGGTGTAAATATGCTCTGGTATAATTTTTACATGTATAACAGGAACAACTACTATCTAATGGCCGAATATCCAAATTATGCCTTGAATTTTTTATATTAACCTGCCCTCTAGATGTAAAAGCTTGTCCAGTTCTTCCTGATCTTGTAGGGAGTACACAATCGAACATATCAACGCCTCTCTTAACTGCACCAACTATATCGTCTGGCTTTCCAACTCCCATTAAATATCTTGGTTTATTATCTTGCATATGAATAGTAGTGTTATCTAATGTTTCAAACATTAACTTTTGTCCTTCACCAACAGCTAAACCACCTATTGCATAACCATCAAAATCAAGTTTTGATAAGTCTTTGGCAGATTGCTGTCTTAAATCTGAATATATAGAGCCTTGTACAATACCAAATTGTCCATAGCCATTTCTTATTTCAAATGCTTCTCTACTTTTCAAGGCCCAATCTAATGATAGTTTCATTGCTCTTTCAGCTTCTTCATAAGAAGCAGGATAAGGAATACACTCATCTAACTGCATAGTTATAGTGGCATCTAATGCGTTTTGAATATCTGTACTAATCTTTGGTGATAAAAAATATTTACTGCCATCTAAGTGCGATTTGAAGGTAACGCCCTCTTCTTCAACTTTTCTTAATTTACCCAAACTCATTATCTGGAAACCTCCTGAGTCTGTTAAAAGAGGTTTTTCCCATCCCATAAATTTTCTAACACCACCTAATTTCCTAATATTTTCATGCCCTGGCCTTAACATTAAATGATATGTGTTTGATAAAATTATTTGAGCACCTGATAGCTCTACATCTCTTAGATGTATTGCTTTGACTGTAGCTGCAGTTCCTACAGGCATAAAAATAGGAGTATCTATCTCTCCATGAGCTGTAAATAATTTACCAAGACGAGCATGTTTATCTTTAGATATTAATTTATATTTAAAATAATTACTCAAATTATTTATTATCCTCTCTTGAGAAAATACAACTGTCGCCATAAGAAAAAAATCTATATTTTTTTCTTATGGCATGCTCATAACATCCAAAAATTTTTTCTTTACCGTGGAATGCTGATACTAACATTAGTAAGGTTGACTTAGGTAAATGAAAATTAGTAATCATTAAATCAACTATTTTAAAATCAAATCCTGGTGTTACATATAAATCAGTAGAACCAGACCAAGGTATAATTTTCCCGTTATTAATTTTTGCTACTGTCTCTAAAATTCTTAAGCTAGTTGTACCAACAGATATAATACGTTTGTTGTTTTTTATTGCATCATTAATAATTGTTGAAGTGTTTTGATTGATTTCTCCCCACTCTTCATGCATTTTATGTTCAAATATATTTGTAACTTTTACTGGTAAAAATGTCCCAGCACCAACATGTAATGTAACTGGCGCAAATACAACACCCTTTTTATCTAACTTTTCTCTGAGCTCATCTGTGAAGTGCAACCCTGCAGTTGGCGCCGCTACAGCACCATCATTTGAAGCAAAGATTGTCTGATAATCATGTTTGTCACTATCAATTTTTAAATTTCTTTTAATATATGGAGGAAGGGGCATACTTCCTTGAAAATCTAGTTCTTTTAATAATGCATCATGATGTTGATTAAATTCCAACAAAACATCACCAGCTATATATTTATTTATTACTTTAGCTCTTAAATTGTTTTTAAAGATGATAATATCGTCTATTTTACACTTTCTACCTGGCTTTACAAAAGATCTCCATAGATTATTCTTTACGTTTAAGTGCAAAGTTACTTCAACTTTCACATCATCTCTTTTTCCAAACAATCGAGTTGGTATCACCTTAGTATCGTTAATCACGAGAACATCACCAGCATCAAGTAGTTTATGTAGATCTCTAAAACGAAGATCTTTAATATCACCACCCAAACTAGCTAGCAAACGTGACTTATCCCTTGGAAAACATGGTTTTTGAGCGATAAGATCAGGGTTTAGGTCATAGTCAAATAATGAAATATCCATAAAGTTACCAAAAATTATTCAAAGATTTGAATTACCCCAACAACCTCATCACTTTTATTTTTAACCACTAAACATTGGACTTTAGCTTCTCTCATTCTTTTTTCAGCAACTTGTAAATTATCTGACTCGAAAGCAATTAATGGGTTTTTATTCATTAAATCTATAGCTTTTAATTGAGAAAATTTATTATTGTCAATCAATGCTCTTCTAATATCTCCATCAGTGATAACACCAAGTAACTTCTCCTTATTACCGACCAAGGCAAGGCCAAGACGACCCTCGGTCATTTTAACAAGAACATCTTGAACAATTGCTTCCTTATCAATAAATGGCAAATTGTTTTGTTTCATCTCATCTTTAACTTTTGATAGTAACCTTTTACCTAAGGAGCCCCCAGGATGCGTTAAAGCAAAATCTTCTTGTTTAAAATTTTTGATTTCCATTAACGACACAGCTAAAGCATCTCCTAATACCATTGTTATCATTGAAGATGTGGTGGGGGCTAAATTTAATGGACATGCTTCTCTATCTACAGAGGTATCCAATATTATATCCGCTTTTGATGCAAGTGTAGATTCTTTAACACCTGTAAGTGCAATTATAGTAACTTCCAGTCTTCTAAGTGCGGGAATAAGAGCTATAATTTCACCAGTTTCACCAGAGTATGAAATAAGTAAAATTATAGATTTTCTTTGTACCTTTCCTAGATCTCCGTGTATTGCTTCGGCAGGATGTAGGAATATACTTGGTGTTCCAGTAGAGGCTAAAGTTGAGGATATTTTTCTACCAACTAATCCAGACTTACCCATACCACAAATAATAATATGGGCAGAGCTATTGCTCATTACTTTTACCGCTTTAGCAAAATCATCACCAAGCATATTTTCAAATCTTTCAATACCAAGTTTGTAAGCTTGAGTTAAGCTAAGTGCTGTTTCTATTGCTTTCATTTCAATCACCAATTATTATCAAAGTGTTTTAACTTGAAATTAATTTAAACGCCACAAAAAGGATTAAATTTTTGAAAATTCACTTTAGTTTTGCCAAGAATAAAAAATCTCAATCAGTTTCTAAGGAATTGCTAAAATTATATGGACAAGTTGAAATTTCTAATGCTGAAGTCATTGTTGCTGTAGGTGGTGATGGTGCAATGCTTTCTGCAATGAGACAAAGCATTGACTTTAGAATACCAGTATTTGGTTTGAACAGAGGAAATATTGGTTTTTTAATGAATAAATTTGATGTTGGTAATTTGATTGAGAGACTAAAGGATGCAAATGAAATTATAGTGCATCCTTTAGAAATGAAGGCAATAGATTCTAACAATAGTGAATTTACTGAATTAGCAATAAATGAGGTGTCAATATTTAGAAGAACACATCAAAGCGCTATAATTTCTATAAAAATTGATGATACTGAAATGCTAAGTGAATTGACATGCGATGGTGTAATGGTAGCTACTCCAGTTGGTTCAACAGCTTATAATCTATCTGCACATGGACCAATTTTACCAATTGGATCTGAAATTTTAGCTTTAACACCTATTAGCCCATTTAGACCTAGAAGATGGAAAGGGGCTTTGCTAAAAAACAAATCAACAGTTGAGTTTAATATAATTAATCCAAAACTAAGACCTGTAAGTGCGAGCGCAGACGCTACTGAAGTCAAAAACATCAAAAAAGTTTTTGTATCACAAAGACCAGATATTAATTTAAGAATTCTCTATGACAAAACTAATAGTATGGAAGACAAATACTTGAAAGAACAATTTTCAATGTAATAATTTATGATAAAAGCTCTTGTTGCCTTTGCCACATTTCAGCATACAAGCCTTTTTTATTTAAAAGTTCTATATGAGAACCTTCTTCTTTAACTTGTCCATTATCTAAGACAATTATTTTATCAGCATCTATAACAGTTGATAATCTATGTGCTATTACGAGGGTTGTATTATTGTTAGATAATTTTTTTAAAGATTTTTCAATAGACTTCTCTGTTTTAGTATCTAGAGCAGAAGTTGCTTCATCAAAAATAAATATTTTAGGATTTTTTAAAAGTGCTCTTGCTATTGCAACTCTTTGTTTTTCTCCACCTGAGAGTTTTAAGCCTCTTTCACCAACAATAGTATCATATTCTAAATCAAGACTATCAATGAATTTATCAATTGAAGAAAGTTTAGCTGCTTTTTTTATCTCGTCCAATGAAGAGCCTGGTTTAGAATAGGAAATATTGTATTTTATTGTATCGTTAAATAAGACAGTATCTTGAGGGACAACCCCAATTTTAGATCTTAAAGATGTCTGTGTAACATCCATAATACACTGATCATCTATGTAAATTTTACCTGAAGATGGGTCATAAAATCTAAATAGGAGTTTTGATATTGTAGATTTTCCTGCTCCAGTTGGACCAACTATTGCGACTTTTTTTCCTGGCGCCACATCGAAACTTAAATTTTTAAGGATATGTCTTTTCCCGAACCAAAAATTTACATTTTTAAAACTAACTTTTCCAAACTCAACAACTAACTCTTTAGCGTTTTGTTTATCAACAATATCAGGTTTTTCATCCACCAAAGCAAACATTCTTCCCATGTCTAATAAAGACTGTCTAATTTCTCTATAAACGAAGCCTAAGAAATTTAATGGTAAATATAATTGAAGTAAAAATGTATTAACAACGACAAAGTCTCCAATTGACATTTTGCCCCTAGCAATATCTTCTCCAGCCATACCCATAATTAAGAATAGCCCTAAAGCAATAATACCACCTTGGCCAATATTCACAATTGAAAGAGACGCTCTAGCCTTTACAGCAGAATCTTCGTAAGATTTCATAGCACTATTAAATCTATCTGCTTCGATTAATTCTGCATTAAAATATTTGACAGTCTCGTAATTTAATAGACTATCAACTGCTTTAGTTGATGCATTTTCATCAGCCAAATTCATCTTTCTTCTTATGGCTATTCGCCATTCTGTTACTTTAATAGTGTAAATTACATAGACTAAGACTGTAGTTACAGTAACAGCCGCATATACAAATCCGAAAGTAACCCATAAAACTATTCCAACTGTTATTAATTCAACTAATACTGGGACAATTTCAAATACAGTGAACCTAAGTAAAAATTCAATACCTTTAGCACCTCTATCTATTGCTCTAGTTAAACCCCCAGTTTGTCTATTAAGATGAAATGTTAGAGATAAACTATGCATGTGTTTAAATGCTTTTAAGGCGGCTCCTCTAACCGCCCTTTGGGCAACTCTTGCAAACACAAATTCTTTAGCTTCGTCAAAAAATACTTGCCCTAACCTTGCTAATGCGTAGGCTCCGATTACAAACCACAACAAACTTAAATCTATTGATTTTCCTTCTGAAACTAGATCAACCGCCTTTCCATATAAAAATGGGGTGTAAACAGTCACTAATGTTGCTAATCCTAAAAAGATCAAAGCCAAAATTATTCGAATTGGCATCTCTTTATTACCTTTAGGAATCACAAAGCTAATTAATTCTTTTAATGTCCTTAATGGGGACAAAATTTTATCGTTAGAAGAAAATGCTTCTGCATTTTTCATAATTTATTCCTAATTTTTTGTATTTAAGCTACGGTAAAGCTCTCACCGCAGCCACATCTAGCAATCTCATTTGGATTATTAAAATCAAAACCAGAACTGAATTTTTCTTCTTTATAATCCATTTCTGATCCAATTAAAAACATTATTGCAGCAGGATCTATACAAATAATAACACCCTTAGAAATTATTTTTTCTTCATAAGGTCTAATATCTTTAGCATATTCTACATTATACTTCATACCTGAGCAGCCTGCTGTTTTTATACCAATCCTTAGACCTATTACATCTGAATCAGCATTATCCATAATATTTTTAACTCGACTGACAGCGGCGTCTGTGAGAGTTAACAAAGGTTTTGTATCAGCAGTCATCCTAAACTCCTTGAAAATTAATAAATATCAAGTGCCATTTTAGCGTCATCACTCATTCTATCTTTTGTCCAGGCTGGTTCCCAAACTAGCTCAACCTCTACTAAACCAGTATCAGGAATTTGTGAAATTTTTTCAGCTACCTGACCTGGCATCTCTCCAGCAACAGGACAACCAGGTGCGGTAAGAGACATTTTAATTTTTATATTATTGTATTTTAATATTTTTATTTCATATATTAAACCTAAATCATAAATATTAACTGGTAATTCAGGATCAAATATTGATTCTAGGCATTCTACTATTTGTGTTAATTCAATAATAGATTTAGAACTATTCTTTTTTTTCCCTGCCTTTGCTATAAATGGATGTTCACCATTTGGATTGGGGTTATTAGGCATAAAAGCGGATAGAGGAAGTTGTTCAACATCATTCATTTTAAGCACCAAATATTTTTTTCACTTTAATAAGAGCATCAGCTAGTTTATCAAAATCTTCGTTTGTTGTATAAGCACCAACAGATGCTCTCGTGGTAGATACTAAATTATAATGATCCATTAATG
>VMBT01001743.1_pt1 | contig 11376 bp, 10 predicted proteins | sample 4404301 | NCBI WGS metagenome assembly VMBT01 (sample SAMN12238535, study PRJNA552566) | marine metagenome | isolation source: Coastal seawater | place: USA: coastal Georgia, Sapelo Island | collected 2008-08/2009-08
ATAAATCTTAAATCTATAATAAAGACGACGAGCAAATGTCGTGGACATAAATGCAAAGCTGATGCTTTCCTGCAATATATCAAAGCTAATTAGAAATGATAGTAGTGAATGTTTTATTGGTAGTATTGAAGTCAAATACTTATACACACAGCCTAATATTTGTTTTTTTTGCAGGTGTGCTGTGGTCGACTGTAGGATTAGGAATAAGGCTTATTGAAGGCGCTGGCGTATGGCAGATATTATTCTATCGCTCCATTAGCTTAACTCTACTTCTGTATACTGTAATTCATCTTAGAGGGGGCTCAACGAAACTTGTAAGTAAGGAATTATTTACAACCCCAAAAATAATTGGAGGATTATCTTTAGTAGCAGCTTATGCTGGCGGCATTTTTGCTATTCAAACAACATCCGTTGCAAACGCAATGCTTTTATTTGCGACAGCACCATTCATTGCAGCTATTCTAGCAAGTCTATTTCTCGGTGAAAAAGTACGGATAATGACATGGTGTGCGGTGATAGTTGCAATGGGAGGTATAGCATACATGTTTGCTGATCAATCCACTCAATTTTCATTAATTGGAAGCCTTGCGGCATTAGGCTCTGCGATGGGGTTTGCCATTTTCTCGGTAGCACTTAGATGGGGGAAAGATGATGAAATGCTTCCTGCAGTATTTTTGTCTGGCTGTTTTGCAATAATTATTACTTTTTTGATTTGTTTGTTTTTAAAACAATCGCTGTCACTCTCCTTTCGCGATATTGCCATATCATTTTCAATGGGAATATTCCAAGTTGGTGGTGGACTTGTGCTATATACAATCGGTTCCAAAGCTTTATCGGCAGCAGATTTAACTTTATTGTCTTTGGCTGAGGTTGTACTTGGTCCAGTTTGGGTTTGGCTTTTTCTCGGAGAACTTGCTTCTAACAATACTCTTATCGGTGGTAGCATTTTATTATTGGCAATTATTACAAACGCAGTCTCAGGTAAACGCTGGAAACCGCCTCCAATAATGTAAAAAAGATTATTTAACCCCAACGTGATTTACTTTCCTAATACTTGTTTGTAGTTACTTTTCTTTAGTATTGAGATTGAGTTTCATGTGATTATTTTTTTTACAGTTCTAGAGGTCGTCACGCCCGTATTTCTGCTGGCCGCAATAGGGTATTCTTGGGTAAAGTTTGGCTTCGAATATCGAGTTGAGTTTGTTACTCGGCTTGCAATGACCTTAGCCGTTCCAGCTTTAGTTTTTACCTCTCTAACACAGAATACGATAAACCCTCAGTTTCTGAGTGAAATGATAATCGTAGTTTGCGCAGCATACGCATTAGTGAGTATAATAGCTTTAGTATTTACATTTATTTTCAAACTAAACTTGCGTACCTTTCTTATGCCTTTAATTTCCGGGAATACCGGAAACCTAGGTTTACCACTGTGTTTTCTAGCGTTTGGCCAAGATGGCTTGGGATATGCCGTAATAGTTTTTGCATTCACAAGTATTGTGGCTTTCACATTTGGTCTATGGGTTGTTTCTGGCACTGGCTCTCTGAAGCAACCACTCAGAGAACCTTTAGTTCCAGCAACAATACTAGGACTTTTATTCATGTTTTATGGATGGGAGACACCCAAAATTCTAACGAATGCATTAGACCTAATTGCTCAGATGGCTATTCCCCTAATGCTAATTACTTTAGGAGTTGCAGTCGCACGGCTAAAAACCAGCTTAGCCTATAAGACACTTGGCATAAGTTTATCAAAAATCATGATAGGTATTATTGCAGGAATAGGAGTTGGTTATCAATTTAATCTGCCTTATGAGGCCTTTGCCGTTTTAGTCATTCAAATGTCTATGCCCGTTGCAGTGACATCCTATCTTCTGGCTGAAAAATATGGTGCGGACTCTGAAGCTGTTGCGGGTCTTGTTGTAATTTCTACTTTCCTTACAACTTTCATTACGCCAGTGCTCTTGTCATTTTTATTGATTTAGATCAACTAGCCAAGTATCCCAAAAAAACTAACAAAGATACAAAGCATAAGGCAAAAGGCCAAATGAACTTGTTTGTTCTCTCGGAGCGACTTGCTGCAGAGAAAACAATAAATACTAAAAGAATTGCTATGATACCAAATAGTGCAAAAATCATAATATTTAGTTTTATTAACTCCGATTGTTTAAACTCACAATACACAGTGGTTTTTGACAATTAGCTATAGACTAGCCTGAATCTCTTCTAAAGCACCCGATAGACAGCTTTTATCACTTTCTCTTTGGAAAAGTTGTGATGCAACAAATTTCTCATTCTCCATTCCACTTTCAGTTTGAGCAACTTTTAAAACTCTCTTAGCATCTTCAGACTTTCCAATTTTTCTCAAGGAGGCTGCCGTATAAAAGAGACTTGTTCTAGTCTCTATCTGCATCTTTTTAAAACTGGCGATAGCACTTTCGAAATCACCGGCAACAAAATGGCATAAGCCTTCGGTCTCAAGGACTAAATCAGAGCAAAATGGATCAATTCTCATCGCCCTTTTAATTTGCTCCATTGCTTTTTCTGGCTCTCCCAAATAACAAAGCAGAACAGCATAACGAGCAATGTGATAGGTATCACTGGGGCATATCTCAATTGCTTTCTCGTGATGAAATATTGCCTTTTCAAAATCACCCTCAAACAAAAGTTTTACTGCACCTAATATTCTGTGTGCTTCCGGATCATTTGGGTCTAGGTCGATAGCCTTGTTAACCGATGAAAATGCCTCGTTCATCCAATTTTCGGGCATATCATCTGGAAACCACTCTGAATTATTTGCAAGAGAACAAGTTTTCCAAGCATGGGCTCTAGCATAATTTGGGTCTACTTCAGTAGCTTTTGTAAATAGGCTGAGTGCTTTCTTGTTATTTTCCGCACTGACCGAACTTCGACGATGATATTCTAAACCTTGCAAAACTAAATCATATGCTTCCATTTTTTCTGGCTTTTTATTTGCCAATTTTTTAACCTGATCTCTTTCCACATTACCAACAATGTTTGAAACAATTGTTTCAACTAATTCATCTTGAATATCAAAAATATCATCCAGTGTAGTATCAAAATTATGCGACCAAAGTGTGGCACCATCTTCAGCAGAAAGAAGAGAGGCCGAAATTCGCATTTTCTTTCCCATTTTCCTTACTTTTCCATCTAAGATGTAACGCACGCCCAACTCTTGGCCCACAACAGGAGGAGATTTATCTTTACCGGAGTAAGCAAAGGTTGCATTACTGGCTATTACTGTAAGTTTTTTGAATCTTGAAAATGCTGATATAAGATCTTCTGAAAATCCCTCGCAAAAATATTCTTGGTCTTCATCACTACTAAGATTTTTGAATAACATGACAGCCAATGACCCTGGCTCTGCTGACTCTATTTTTACTTGTGGCTCCGCGTCATCACTGCGTAACCCTCTTGTAGCTCCTTTGCATTTCAATACATTGTATGCCTTTATAGGTCGGCCAATATTTTTTAACTCTAATTCTCCTGCATCTTCATAGGAAACTTTGACTTTCAAATTTACCAGATCATAAATATTATCTGAAATACAAATTCCATCGGCTATTGCTTGTGCTTCTAGACGTGCTGCAATATTCACCGCGTCTCCAAAAAGATTGTCATTAGAAACCATAACGTCACCAATATTAATACCTACCCGGTACCGCATCTGATCCTTTTCGTCACTCTCTGCATTAATGGCCATCGATTTGTTCTGTATTTGAACTCCACACTCTACAGCTCTGACTGGACTTGTGAATTCAGCCAAAACACTGTCACCTGCCGTATTAAAAATACTCCCCCCGTGCTCGTTAATGCATACATCAATAAATTCTCGTCTACTATTGAGAACCTTTAACGTTTGGTCCTCGTCCGTTGCCATCATTTTACTAAACCCAACAACATCTAGCGCTAGTATAGTGCAAAGTTTCCGTTCCATATAAAAATCCTGCGATATTAAGAAAGAGACCTTGCAACAATAGATTGCATAAATAATGGATTGCAACAAAAACTGAATGCCCTCAGGTGTTTTGTATGCAAAGATCAGTCATATAACGGAAACTGGTCAGAAATTGATTAAATTATAATCAACCGGTTTGGCATGTGATTGACGGTTTCAGAAAAATTGGAATACTATCCAGAGCATGGAAAATAAAAAACCAATAGCATCCCTTCTCTCAATAAACTCCGTGGATGAGTTATGAAACTCATTACACATGGCTGCCGAGGATCGATTCCCATCTCGTCTAGTGAGATGATGAAATACGGTGGAAATACCACCTGCTTCGAGCTCGTTACGAATGAATTTCAAATATTTTTTGATACTGGCTCAGGGTTCCAAAATGCGATCTTGAATCCCAATAAAGATATACTAATTCTCTTCAGTCATTTTCATCACGATCATTTGCAGGGTTTAGCGTTCAACAAATATCTTTTAAAGCCAGAGACAAAGACTTTTATTTCCAGCGCATTGGTTGACTCAGAAGAGTTGAACAAAATTATTAGACGCTATTTTTCTGGAGTTTTTTTCCCCCTAGACATATTTGATAACTTAGATAACGTGACCTTTTCAAATTTTAGTGAAGCTCAGAGGACTTTGAGCGTAGGTTTCAATATAGAAGCAATGAAGTTAAACCACCCCGGTGGAAGCTATGGGTATAGTGTAACAAAGGACGATAAGAAATGTGTATTTCTTTGCGATAACGAATTTACAGCTTCTCAGGCAGATGAGTTAAAAAACTTTTCAAAAAATGCTGATATTGTGATCTGGGACGGAATGTTCACCGAAGAAGAGTTAAAATCAAAGACTGGATGGGGTCATTCCTCTCTTGAGCAGGGCGTGGAATTCTTTTCAGATATAAATTGTGGACAGATTATAATTTCGCACCACGCTCCTTACAGAACAGATGCTGAATTAGATATAATTGCAAACAGTTTGCCAAACGGTATCCAGTTAGCAAAAGATGGACAGGTTTTGAAGTTGTGAATGAAAAAAATTGAGATGAAACCAGGCAAAACCATTTTCAAAGCTGGTGAGCCTGCTGATGGCCTTTATATTGTTGGATCGGGAGAGGTAGGGATATATTTTCCAACAAATAAAGAAATGGCCGAACCAGATATTATTTTAAAAGCCAATGAAATACTTGGTGAGATGGGCGTTATCGATACTGCTCCGAGAATGGCAACCGCGAAAGCATTAACTGATTGTATAGTAATTTTTGTATCACAAAAAGAATTTGAGAAGAAACTTGATGAAGGCGATATGATTGTAAGAGGGGTCATGGCGATCTTGTCATCAAGGCTTAGAGAATTACAAAAACGTAGATAAGCTGTGACTTATCAAAATTTATGGACTTCTGTGCGGCACACTCTAAATCGCTAATAATTGGTCTGAATAAATAAAGTTCTTGAAAAAATATATCAACATACTGACTTGGCTCTTACTATATGCTTCAACATTTGTTGCGGCGAGCGGCGCGGTATGGTTTGCTGGAGATCTAAATGCCAATGGTTGGATCATGCCCAGTATTGCACCACCTTCCTGGCTTTTCCCACCGGTATGGACAATTCTATACATCTTTATTGCTACTAGTGCTTTTAGGATTATCAATGCAGAACCTCATTATTTGAAAGGTATAACTTATGCACTTTGGGCCCTACAGCTGTGCCTGAATACTTTATGGACACCAGTATTCTTTGGGGCTTATGATCTCTTGGGAGCGCTGGTATTAATTCTATTCCTGTGGATCGCGATACTTTGTTATACTGTAAGTTCGTACAGAATAGACAAGATAGCTGCATACCTGTTCATTCCGTACCTCCTCTGGGTATCCTTCGCTACACTTTTAAATTTTGAATACCTAAGAATTAACTAGTCTGTTTTATAAGGCACAGTTATAAATCCGTCTTTCTTCCATCCAACGATCCCTGTTTTCAAGTGAGTTACATTCCTTAAACCAACTTGATTTACAAGAGCGTTACCTAAAGTACCTGTTCTATTTCCAGTCCTACAATAAAGGTAAACGGGAGTATTTTCATCTTCGATCAAAGGAAAAAACTTGCGCTGAAAATCAGGGTGTAAAGCGCCACTTTCTGTAAAGGCAGTAATAGTCTGTGCACCTTCTAAAATGCCAGTTTCAGCCCACTCCTCTGGTCGCCTGATATCAATTATTAACTGACCTTTTTGCTGCGCATCTTTAAATTCTAACACACTTGCATGCTCTAGTTTTGGAGGATTATCCAAAGACAGGAGTTCCACCTCAAAGATTAAGCGAGCGTTGGGTGGAACAGACCCTCCCGCTCCTCTTGCTCCATAACCTAATTCTGGTGGTATATTAAGCGTTCGGATCTCCCCAATTTGCATCCCGAGAACACCTTGCTCCCATCCCTGAATAACTTGACCAGCACCTAGGGTGAATGAAAACGGCTCACCTCTGTCACGCGAACTATCAAAAACTGAACCATCTTCCAATTTCCCAATATAATGAAGGGTCGCCCTTTGACCTGCCTTTGCCTGTTCGCCTGTTCCTGCTGCAATGATCTCGAATGTTAGTTCGGATGAACTTTGAGCAACCGAGAATGAAAAAAAGCCTACAGTACCTAATGACAACAGTATTACGTTAATTAATTTCTTCATTGAATTTATTTTCCCATAAAATTGATTTTTCAGTGTCATATAAGTCAGATCCAACTTCACTATATAACAGAGCTAGACCACGTGCAGACCATGTCACTCCCTCACTATAAGACTCTAAAAAAAGTGTTTCAGCTCGCGAAACGTTCTTTTCTACACCATCCCCAAGAAAATGTGCCGTTGCAAGTCCAAAAGATGCTGCGGGATAACCTAGATCATAAGCCACGAGTAAATCATTAACGGCGGCGGCGGCGTTTCCAGCACGAAAATAACCCCTGGCACGCTGAAGTGTGAATCGAGCCCTCTCCATTTTTTCCTGGCTGGTAACTATGGCTTCTGAACAAGCGTCAATTACCATTTCAGCATTAAGATCTTCAAACCTTATGGGCCCCGAAACTGAAAGCGGATCAGCTTCTAGTGCCGCCAAATGATCACACTCGGACCCAGCATAACTTATCGAGGCAAGATTAATAAGCAATAGTGAACTAATTAACCGCAAAACCATTTAAATGGAGACGTAGTCTGACAAATTAATCTATCCCTTATTGAATACTGGACCCGATAGTAAAGAATACTTGTGAAGTCTTAATTTTTTAAAGCGAGTTCGATAGCTTCTTCGAGTTGCTTTTCTTCGTTACATGGAAGCCAGCAAATCCGCTGAATTTTTTCAAGATTTTGCTTAGCGTCTGCGACTTTGCCTAGCTGAAGAAATAACTCCCCTTGATATTCAAGAGCACGAACGTGCTTTGGGTTGATCTCCAAAGCCCTTAAGTAGTAACTTTTAGCAGTTTCTAAATCACCACTTTTACGGGCAGTAAAACCAAGCAAATTAAACTTGTCAGCTTGCTTTGTAGGAACGTTTAGAAGTTTAAGTGCGTTATGAGCCTCGGTAAATTTCTCAAGATCGATCAGCTTATAAACGTTTGCAAAGGGGTCTTCTTTTTTATCCTTGGCACTGGATCCAGAAGATGATGTATCGCTACTCCCGTAACCAGCTGAAAAGAGAGGCTGCGCCAAAAATAATGTAGTAAAAATTAGTACGAAAAGTTTTTTCATGTGATTTCTCCTTACCACCGGAGTTAGTGCAAATTTTCTTCAAAGAAAGCTCCAGTTTGCCGCAGTTAATAAATCAGTAATTTCGGACTTAACTCAAAAAACAGGATAACCGCCGGTACTTTGTAAATTAAGTATTGCAATCACAAAATTAGAAAGAAAAGATAAAATGGTTCATCGAAGCTTGGTGGACCATTTGTGGTTAGTGTCGATGAACGCAACAAGGGAACGGTTTAAAATTGACAAAAAAACCAAACATACTTTTCATAATGGCAGATGATCATGCAGCCAAGGCTATTAGTAGCTATGGTGGCGGGTTAAATGATACTCCTAATATAGACAGAATTGCCCATGAAGGCGTAAGATTTGACCACTGTTATGTTACAAATTCAATTTGTACACCAAGCCGTGCCGCGATCTTAACCGGAACATACAATCATGTGAATTGTGTGAAAACACTCGATACACACATGGATAACGACCTACCTCACGTTGCAAAACATTTACAAACTGGCGGGTATCAGACAGCGATTGTTGGTAAATGGCACCTCGGCGAAGGTAAATCGCATGAACCAAAGGGTTTCAACTTTTGGTCAGTTTTGCCAGGTCAGGGTGAGTATTTTGACCCGTTCATGATTGAGATGGGAAAGGAGAGAGAAGAGTTTGGTTATGTTACAGACATAATTACGTCCAAATGTATAAATTGGTTGAATTCTAGAGATGAGAGCAAACCCTTTTTTCTGATGTGCCACCACAAGGCACCTCATAGAGAATGGGAACCCCACCCTAAAAACCGAAATTTATTTGGCGAGGATATAAAAGTACCAGAAACCTTTGATGATAACTACAAGAACCGTGCCAAAGCCGCAGCAGAAGCTAAAATGCGCATTAAAGATGACATGAAATATGCTGATTTGGGCCTTGCTCAACCAGAAGGTGGTTCAGAAATCGGTGAACGGGTTCGACCCGAGATGTCTCATAGGAAAATACCAAACCCCGATGATGTCTCAGAATTACGATTAATAGATAAGGACAGTGGAGAGGTTTTTACTTTTAAAAGTAAAGAGGAACTGGGCCAGTTCAAATATCAAAGATACATAAAACGGTATTTACGGACAATTGCATCAATAGATGAAAGTGTTGGCGTTTTGCTAGACTATCTGGATGATAATGAACTTACAGAAAATACTCTGGTTATCTATACTTCAGATCAAGGTTTTTTCCTCGGTGAGCATGGATGGTTTGATAAAAGATTCATGTACGAAGAGTCTTTACAGATGCCCTTTCTTGCTCGTTTTCCAAAAAAAATTGCCAGTGCGCAGATTAATAAGAATTTAGCCTGTAATGTTGATTTTGCCCCCACTTTTCTTGATGCTGCTCAACTCGAAATTCCAACTTACATGCAAGGTCACAGTTTAATGCCCATTATGAATGGAAAGGTTCCAAAAAGTTGGCAGGCAGTAGTGTATCACAGATATTGGATGCATCGGGATCCTGACCATAACGCATATTCTCATTATGGCATTAGGGACCAAAGGTATAAACTAATCTACTGGTATAACGAAGGATATGACTTGCCAGGGACAAATCATGGAGGCGAGGATAGAGAGTGGGAACTATTCGACTGCAAAGAAGATCCATTAGAGTTGTTTAACGTATATTCAGATCCAAAGTATCAAGACATTGTTCAAAATATGAAGGGGATGCTTACAAGAAAGATGGCTGAAATAGGCGACGAACCGGAGCATTAATAAAAAACACATTCGATTTTACACACAGTATAGTCAAAAAAGTTTTCTTCTAAACTTATCTTATTAGGCTACGTTCCCTAATAGCAATCAATACACCGGCGCTGATAACCATCGTTAACCCGATGAGACCCTCAGTATTGGGAAGATATTGCCAAACGATGTAATCAATAAATATGGCAAAAACCAAGTAGGTGTACTCAAATGGTGCAACAAAACTACTATCAGCTATTTGGTACGCTCTTATTGAGGAGGTCATCGCTAAAATATGTGTCAGAGATGTAATCCCAATCATAACTAGTATGACTGAAGTAAGCTGTACCCAACCTGACATAACAAAGGGATTTGCAACTTTAAGTTCTACTGAAAATGGTAACACTGGAATAAATGTTACCATAAAAGCACCGACTAATGCATAAAATGCATTATGAATTATTGTAAGCGATAGGGAAGGATAATCTGCACAAAACCCTCTCGTGATTACCACAGCAAGCGCATAACAGGCACCCGCTAGCACAGGTAGAAACAAGACAGCCTGCATATTTGAAGTGCCAGGCTGAATAATATAAAGCACGCCCAAAAAACCAATCAATATCGAGGATATTCTCCAGAAACCAATTTTTTCCCTGAGTATTACAGCGGCAAAAAAGCAAGTAAAAATTGGAGCAGTAAAGAAGCAGGAAGCAGCTTGAGCAAGGGCGGCAAACGGAAGCGATGCGTAAAAAAAAGAATATGCACAACTCATTAAAAATGCCCGAATAATCGGCCACTTCCATCTTTTTGGTTTTATAATATCTGAACGCTTTTTTAGCACCGCCCAGGTTACCAGAATTAAAACTACTAGGATGGCTCTTAAAAACATCAATTGCCACAATGAGCCAATCTCACTTAAGAGTTTCACCACCATATCTTGGATTGCGAAACCAAGCGTCGAGAGAATGGCCAAGCCTATCGCCAAATTTTTAGTTTGCATATCAAATCCAATGATTTTGGTTCACTCAGTCTACTTAAGATAAAAGTTAATTTTGAGTTGAGCTGTGTAGAATGCGACATGCAATAAGATTTTTCTATAAATTAAGTGTGGGATTTCATATGGTTGCTCATATCGTACCAAATTAATTGCAATATTTGATTAATGTTATGTCATCAAAAGCGAGAAGATTAACTTCTGAGATAAATTTAGAGCGTCTTGCAGAAATATATCGAGGATTAGGAGAAACGACTTTGCCAAAAGGATACTGGATTGCACACGTGGATGTTAAAGACTCAAAAGGATATGAGGATTATAGAAACGCAATCGCAGCACCACTATCAAAATTTGGCGCCAAATTTTTAATTCGGGGAGGTTCTCAAGAGGTTCCTGAAGGGTCCTGTAAAGCAAGAACTGTTTTGATAGAATTTCCTAATTTAACGGCTGCGAAATTATGCTATGAGAGCCACGAATATCAAGAAGCAAAAACCATACGAAATAAATATTCTGTAGCAGACGTTATAATTGTGGAAGGCCACTAAGTATTACTTAACCAAAGTGTTAAAGAAATATGAAAATTACTGAAAAACTTCAAAAATCAGTGATTAGCCTCCACACAACTAGGTTTCTTTTAAACCAGACTCTATAAACTCTTGATCGATTTGCGGTAATGGTTGATCGCGAATTGAAGCCTCAAAAGCTTGAAGTCTTTTGTAAATTGAGATCAGTTCAATAATCGTTGTCCATGAAGAAACAAGAAATTGAAAAGAAGAAGCAACTTGCCCAAAAGCTCTCAAAATTTGGTTCATTATTCCAAGAGTTATACGCCCTGAAACTATTGTAGGTATCAAAAAGATGTAAACAATCACATTATCTGCTTGCAAATATAGATACCTAAATAGGTTAAAATAAGTGTAATGCAGATAAATTCTGAAATAATTTCTCCTTACATTCGA
>VMBT01001746.1_pt1 | contig 11351 bp, 10 predicted proteins | sample 4404301 | NCBI WGS metagenome assembly VMBT01 (sample SAMN12238535, study PRJNA552566) | marine metagenome | isolation source: Coastal seawater | place: USA: coastal Georgia, Sapelo Island | collected 2008-08/2009-08
CTTCGTAAAGCCAAAGAGCGTTTTGGTCTTCTTGATCAAACCGAATGGCGCCCTTAGTTCCATAGATGTCATAGGCATAGCCCATTTTACGACCCATCGCGATACGGCTTGAATAAATGTGGCCCATCACACCACTGGCAAAGCGGCACATAACAGAGGCATGATCGTCATTACTAACCTGCCCACCGGGACGGGTCTTGTGGACGGTTTCAAGATCGGCAGAGACCTTTTCGATAGGTCCCATAAGGGCCAAAGCCGCATTGATCGGGTGGCCGGAAAGATCCCCAAGGTTGCCATTGGCCATGCCTTCGCATCGCCAAGAAAATGGGTCGTCTGGACGGGCCAGAAAGTCTTCTTCATGCATCCCACGAAACCAAGTAATGTCCCCGATCGCGCCCTCTTCGATGAGGCGGCGCGCAAATTGGCTTGCGGGGGCTCGGATATAATTAAACCCAATCATATTGACCACATTCGATGCCTCTGCAGCCAAGACCATGGCGCGGGCGTCCTCAAGGCTTGCTGCAAGGGGCTTTTCGCATAACACAGGTTTACCAAGCGAAAAGGCTGCTTCAGAAATTGCGCGGTGCGTATCTTGTGGTGTTGCTATGACCACAGCCTCCACTCGCGGATCGGCAACTAGCTCTTGCCAGTTCTTGTGGGCGTTTTCAAAGCCGTAAGCCGCCTGATACCGCTTTGCACTTTCAATGGAATTTGAAGCAACAGCGCGGAGTCTGGGGCGTAATGTCGTGTTAAATACAGCGCCAACCGAAGACATCGCAACGGCATGCGCCTTGCCCATATACCCACCGCCAACAATGCCAATACCTATGTCTGTCATATCCCAGAGAGTCCAAGTTTAAAATTATTGCAACCGGTTGCAAAATCAGTAAACTGTAAAGAAGTCCATTGCAAGCGACATTGTAACGAGTCGCCAAAGAACAGCAAACGAAATTGGGGAGACATATCTTGGGCGCATCGTATGTTCGCTTAACCACAGCTCAGGCTTTGATCAAGTGGTTGGCAAATCAGTACATAGAAGTTGATGGCACGGAATATCGTGTTTGCGGAGGAGGCTTTGGAATTTTCGGTCATGGAAATGTGACCTGTCTTGGCGAAGCGTTAAATTCCCACCGGTCAGAATTGCCCCTTTATAGGGGGCAGAACGAACAAAGCATGGGATTTGCAGCAGCGGGCTATTCAAAACAATGGTTGCGCCAGAGATTTATGTTCTGCACGGCCTCTGCTGGCCCCGGGACCTTGAACCTTGTGACAGCATGCGCCTTGGCACATGCCAACCGTCTTCCCATGCTGCTTCTTTGTGGCGACACGTTTCTGACCCGCCTGCCCGATCCTGTTTTGCAGCAAATGGAAAACTTTGGTGACCCGACTTTTGGGGCCAACGATGCGTTTAAACCTGTGAGCAGATATTGGGATCGCATCACCCATCCGGCCCAAATCATTCAATCCTTGCCAAATGCGCTGGCAACTTTGTTGGATCCGGCAGATTGCGGACCAGCCTTCATAGGACTTCCCCAAGATGTTCAGGGGTGGACCTATGAGTATCCACTGTCCTTCTTTGAAAAGAAAATCCATCGCATTCGCCGCCAATCGCCCGATGTGGCGGAAATCAAAGACGCTGTTGCCGTACTCCAAGGTGCAAAACGTCCTCTGATCATCGCCGGCGGAGGGATCCAATATTCCCGCGCGACGGCAGAATTAGAGACCTTTGTTCAAAAACATAATATCCCAGTGGTCGAGACAATCGCAGGACGCGCAAATTTGCGTCATGATCACCCGCTAAATTGTGGTCCAATTGGTGTCACCGGATCGAATTCAGCCAATGCTTTGGCAGAAAAGGCGGATGTCATTCTCGCAGTCGGGACACGCCTGCAAGATTTCACCACGGGATCATGGACCGCATTTTCACATGACGCGCAATTCATATCTATCAACGCTGGACGTTTTGATGCCGCAAAACACCGCTCTCTACCGGTCGTCGGAGATGCAAAAGTCTCTTTAAATGCATTGAGCGAGGCGCTCTCCTACACGGCCGAGCAAAACTGGATCGGTTTTGCAAAAGATGAGCGCGCCAAATGGGATGCATATGTGACAGACAACACCTCTTACGGACACAATAAACCGAATTCATACGCCCAAGCGATCGGTGTGGTGAATACCCATTGTGACAAAAGAGACCGGATTGTTGCGGCTGCCGGCGGGCTTCCCGCGGAAGTTACGGCAAATTGGCGCACGCTCGAACAGGGCACTGTCGATGTGGAATTCGGGTTTTCCTGCATGGGATATGAAATTGCCGGCGCGTGGGGCGCGCGTATTGCACAAAGCGAACGCGAACCTGACAGGGACACGATTTCCTTTTGCGGGGACGGATCCTATTTGATGCTGAATTCGGATATTTATTCTTCCGTTCTGAGCCAGAAAAAAATCATCCTATTGGTTCTGGACAACGGCGGGTTCGCAGTCATCAACAAATTGCAGAACAATACGGGCAATAAAAGTTTTAACAATCTCTTCGTCGATTGCCCGACAATCCCAGTTCCCTTTGCTGTGGATTTTGCAGCCCATGCGCGCTCCATGGGGGCCGAGGCTGAAAAAGTGGCCGACCCTGAAGAATTAAGCGAAGCGTTTAAACGGGCCAAAGCCAGCGACAAATCCTATGTGATTGTGATGAATGTCGATGCTTACGAAGGCTGGACCACAGAAGGACATACATGGTGGGAGGTCGGCACCCCCGCGATCAGTGAGAACGAGACTGTCGTGACAGCCCATAAAGAGGTTGAGGCAGAACGTGTCAAACAACGGCGGGGCGTCTGATGCAAATATTGAAAAAAATCAAAGAAAAATCATTTCTTGTGCTGGGTCGCGCGGGAATTGATCTTTACGCTGATCCCGTAGGGACTGCCGCCGAAACAGCAGAAATGTTTCGCGCAGATCTTGGCGGATCATCAGCAAATATTTGCGTTGGCCTATCAAAATTAGGGTGCCAATCCGCACTCGTCACCTCTGTCTCCGATGATATTGTAGGACGGTTTTGTATCAATCGGCTTATGCATTATGGAGTAGACACTCACTATATTAAAACAAAAGGCGGTGAATATCGTACATCTCTGGCCGTTTATGAAAGCAGGCTCGAAGATTTTCAGCTTTGCCTCTACCGAAACAATGCAGTGGATTTTCAAGTCGATCATCAGGATGTGGAGGCTGTGGATTATGATGCCTTTTGTTCTTTGATCACAGCTGGGACAGTGTTCGCCGGAGAACCTTCGCGTGCATCCACATTTCATGCGTTTGATCTCGCTAAAGAAGCTGGTCTGCCGATCATTTTTGACATTGATTATCGCCCCTATTCTTGGCCTTCCCCGCAAGTCGCTTCAGATGTTTTGACCCGTGCAGGTATGGCAAGCGATATGATCGTGGGAAATGACGAAGAATTCGGCTTTATGGCTGGTGATTATGACAGGGGGCTTGATCAGGCGCGCAGGCTCGCAGATCAAGGTAAAATTGTCATCTACAAAAAAGGCCATAACGGCGCGATCACCTTTGTGGACGGAAAGGAAATTCACACTGGCATCTATCCCGTAACAGCAATCAAACCCAACGGTGCCGGAGACAGTTTTTTGGCTGGTCTACTCGCCTCTATTGCGCATGGCTGCACTCTAGAGCAGGCAATCTTACGCGGTTCTGCTTGTGCCTCAATCGTTGTGTCGCATCCGGGCTGTGCGCCCGCGATGCCCGACACAGCCACCCTTAACGCATTTATAACATCTCACCCTGGCCCAACGGTCGTTTGAGCAGGAGATCAGGCATGCATATCGCACCTTATGACAACAAAAACGCCCCCATAGTTGACGTGGATGACCCAACCGTTCCGCTCAATTATTTCAACATCCTTAAACTCAAAAGGGGCGAAGCCTTTGAATATCAGGTCCCAGGGTATGAAACCTGCATCGTGCCTGCCACAGGGACAATAGATATTTCAGTCGAAGGGATGCAGTTTGCCGCTCTTGGAAATCGGGGGGAAGATGTTTGGGATGGGGAACCCGAAGGCGTCTATATCCCTTCCGGAGCCAAAGTCACCGTGGTTTGTGTATCAGAAAACACCGAAACTTTCGTAGCTGGTGCAAAATATGATAAAGTTCTCATGCCCTTTGATGTGCGCGCACATGATCTTGTGCAATATGGATCCGATGACACCAAGACCCACCGTAAAATCAAACATATTCTGGGCCAAAAGCAGCATGATAAAGTTGGAAGGCTTTTGGTCAGCGAGCTCTTTACCGTAGGCCAGGGCGGATGGTCTGGATTTCCCTCTCACAAACACGACACCAACCGCTTGCCGGATGAAACGCGTCACGATGAAACCTATAATTTCCGCTTCAAACCCAATTGGGGGTCTGGCGTACAAATGCTGCAAAGAGAAGACAACACACCGGGCGATGCGTACCATATTATGGACGGTTCTACGGTTTGTATCGACAACGGCTATCACCCCTGTGCGGTCTTGCCTGGATATGAGATGTATTATTTCACAATTCTGGGAGGTCTAACCCAGCGGTCGCTCGTACAGTATTTCCAACCGACACATGCCTATCAGGTGGAAACCATTCCAGGCATCAAAGATATGATTGCAAAATTCAAATGACACTCGTCACGTTGAAGGACGTTTTACAACCTGCCCTTGAAGAAGGCTACGCAGTGGCAGGGATGGTCACCCTTGGCTGGGAAGACATGCGCGCCTTTGTCGATGCAGCAGAAGAAGAAAATGCCCCTATTATTTTACAGGCCGGTCCAAGTTGCCGCGCACATACGCCATTGCCGATTTTGGGGAAAATGTTTCGTTTTTTGGCCGAAAACGCCTCTGTTCCGGTTGTGGCGCATTTGGATCATGGATACACAAAAGAAGAGTGTAAAATCGCCTTGGAAAGCGGATTTACGTCCGTGATGTTTGATGGATCACGCAAACCACTGTCACAGAATGTCGATGAAACCGCCGAGATCGCAGAAATGGCCCATAACGCGGGAATATCCTGCGAGGGCGAAATAGGGTTCGTGGGATACGCCAATGGGGATAGCTCTGCAGGCACCGATCCCGAAGAAGCCGCAGAATTTGCACGTGACACCAAAGTTGACGCAATGGCGATTTCTGTGGGCAATGTACATCTTCAACAAAATAAAGAAGGCAGGCTTGACGAAGCACTGATTAAAGAAATCGGTGCGCGCACAGAAGTTCCTTTAGTGATCCATGGCGGATCCGGCGTACCTCTGGCCCAACGCCAACATTTGGCGCGCCATAGCTCTATCTGCAAATTCAATATTGGAACAGAGCTTCGTATGGCCTTTGGCAGCGCTTTAAGGAATGCCGTCGATCACGATCCCAATCGTTTTGATCGCGTGGAAATCCTTAAGGACACCCATGAACCGGTAAAAACTGCCGCCAGAAACGTGATAAGAAACCTTTACACGAGACAAAAGAGGTAAATCGCCAGTTGTATGACAAAAAACATATTGTAGCATAAACACGTTATTCGATGAAAGCTGGACCAAAAAACTCATGACCCCTACCCTAAAAGACGTGGCCGAGCTTGCGGGCGTGTCCCGCTCCGCGGTATCGCGCACCTTCACCAAAGGAGCCTCTGTTTCCATCAAAATGCGTCGTAAGGTGGAACAGGCTGCAAAGGAATTAGGGTATTCGCCCAACGCGCTTGCGTCGTCTTTAACAACAGGTCGCACAAAGCTGATCGGCCTTGTGGCAAACAATTTTCACAACCCCATTTTTTTAGAAGTTTTTGACCTCTTTACCAAAACGCTGCAGGAACGGGATTTACGACCGTTGATTGTGAACCTTTCCGATGAGACAGACCCAGAACAGTCACTGCGTATGCTCAAGCAATATTCGGTAGATGGGGTAGTCGTGGCCTCCTCCACTTTGCCATCGGGTTTTGGACGGGCCTTCAATGAAGCCGGGATACCGGTCGTCCATACCTTTGGGCGATTTGCGACCTCACCTGATGTGCATGTCGTTGGCATCGACAATGTAGAATGCGGCCGCATGGCCGCACGCACATTGATCGAACGGGGATATCAGAATATCGGATATTTAGGGGGCCCTGAGGATGCCACATCTGCTCAAGACAGAAAGCGAGGCTTTATGGAAGAAATAGCTTTTCATCCCAAAATTGAAGCGCGCGCGCGATTTTCTGAAGGATATACGTTTTCCGCGGGGCGCAAGATCATGCTTGAAGAGCTCAGCGCAAAACCGGCGGAAGCTTACTTTTGCGGCGACGATGTGTTGTCCATTGGTGCGCTATCTGCAATACGTGAAAATGGTCTAGAGCCGGCAAAGGACATGGGAATTATTGGTCTGAACGATATGCACATGGCCGCATGGCAGGGTTTTGATCTGACCACGATACGCCAACCCATCGCACAGATCATCACGGCATCAGTCGATCTCATAGAAGAAATGTTCATAGAGCCCGAGCGCCATCCCGAAGCGCGCATTTTCCCTTGCCACATTGTAGAACGGGGCACATTGCGATCTATCCAAGGCTAGGCAAGAAATGCACTTGGGTGCATTTATCAAAATCCTATCCTCCTTGAGAGGGCGGAACAAGTTCGCCCAAAACTTCGTCCAAACTCTTTGACAGTTTATCAATCAAAAGATCCATTTCTGTTTCTGAAATGATAAACGGTGGAGCAAGTAAAATATGATCACCATGTTTTCCATCTATTGTTCCAGACATGGGATAACACAATAAACCATTTTTCTGTGCGACTTGTTTCAACCTTTTGGCCACCCCTTGTGCGGGATCAAAAGGGGTTTTCTCTTGCCGGTTTTCAACGAGTTCAACCGCCCGAAAAAGACCGCGACCACGAATATCGCCAACATGGGGATGTTGACCAAATTTCAACGAAAGTGCGTTTTGAAGATACTCCCCTTTTGGCGTCACATCTGACAACAGATTTTGCTCTACCAAAACATCCAGGACAGCATTCGCTGCCGCTGCTGCCATAGGATGACCTAAATAGGTATGTCCATGTTGAAAAAATCCACTTCCCCTTTCGATAGCTTCATAAATTTTTTCCGAACACATCATTGCACCAATCGGCTGATACCCAGCGCCAAGCCCTTTGGCGATGCACAGGATATCTGGTGTAATGTCATCATGTTCACAGGCGAAAAGATGCCCCGTACGCCCCATACCACACATCACTTCATCCAATATCAAGAGCACGCCATGGCGATCGCAGATATCCCGAATTCTCTTGAAGTAGCCTTCTACGGCCGGGACTGCCCCTGCTGTGGCCCCCACGACAGGTTCAGCGATAAAGGCCATAACAGAACGCGGACCCAATTCCAGAATTTTATTTTCCAGCTCATTGGCTATCCGTTGTCCGTAGTCAAAATCGCTCTCTCCTTCTGTTTTACCACGGTATGCATAACAGGGTGGGATATGGTGTGTGTCGATCAGTAAGGGAGAAAACTGCTGACGGCGCCATTGATTGCCCCCGGCAGCCAGAGCACCAAGCGTATTGCCATGATAGCTTTGTTCACGCGCGATGATCTTGCATCGATCAGGTTCGCCAACTTCAGTAAAATATTGCCGCGCCAGCTTTAACGCTGCCTCTATGGCTTCTGAACCACCCGACACAAGGTAAACACGATCCAGCCCTTCGGGTGCCAAGGCGCACAGACGCTCCGCAATACGTTCTGCAGGATCCGAGGTAAAAAAGGAGGTATGCGCATAGGTCAGGCGGTCAAGTTGGGCGTGAAGCGCTTTGATCACCGTGGGATGTGCATGTCCAAGGCAGGACACCGCCGCCCCACCAGATGCATCCAAATAAGATTTTCCAAGTGTATCATAGATAAAGCAGCCCTCTCCGCGTTCTGCAGTCGGCAAGCTGATTTTGCTGTGGCGCGGAAAGATATGGCTGTTCATATGTTTTTTCCTCAGAAGGCAGGTTTGGTTTGTCCTCGACGTCGCAGCATGACCACAACGAGCAAAAGAGCAATCTTGGGAATGTAGAACACCTCTTTTGCAATTCGCGCAACGGGAACTTTGACAAATTCGATGTTAACTGGCGCGTCCCCGTAAAAGTCAACCTGTTGAAACGGAGTGAAAAACCGCTTCCCGATAAAGGGTTCAAGCACACGCGCGGCAGAGGTTTTGACAAAACTACGCTCTCTACCCGAAGTCAGACGGCGCATACGACCTCAGTCAGATTTGATATGTTGATTGACCTAGCTGAGAAAACAACGGCAGACTTAGATCGTGTTTTTTGAAAAAATCGGTGCATCCAAAGGCGTCACAAGGCCAGAAAGTTTGATTTATCTGACCAACAAATCCGATCGCAGCGCACCTGTTTAACGTTGTTTGCGCTTTCTCAAGTCTCAAAAATCCAAATTAATTTCGTTAAATCCCAATGATTTAACGCACGCATTCTCAATATCAGTCGTGCGCTTAGTCCAATCGGAACGTTTTGCTCAATTCCGTAGAACTGTTATACGCAACCAATTCTCCGCTGCCCACCGAGACACCGGTCACCGCCCGAATGACAACTTGATGCGTTACCATGAACGTGACACCTGTTTTCAAGTCAGAGAGTTTTCCGTCCAATTTTTGAAGCGTTTCGACCCGATCCGCATAATCTTGAAAAAAAGAGTTTAATCCCGAGAAAGTTTCCCATTGACCGATGTCCAGAAGCTGCGCCGTCTCTTTGCAGCGGCACCATTCACTGGACAGAACTTCACTGAAGCTGAGGCCGCTTTCCTTGATCTTCAGACCGATTTCAATCGCCTGAGACCGTCCAACTTGGTCGAGATTCCGTTGCGTGTTGCACTCTGTAAGTGAAAAATTATCCGGATCTCCAAATCCGGGTGCCAAAGCATGTCGCATAAACACAACATCGGCATCTATTTCTGTTATGGCTGCCAAAAGGATATGCCTACCTTCTGCTCCAACCGTCTGTGCCTGGATACTCAGAATAAAAACGAGACCCAATCTAACAAAAACTCTGAACTGTCGCATCAGGACCATGTTTCCTGTTTTTTGAGAATGAATATCCCAAGGTTCAGATGCTGTGCACCATATTGTCAACCCCTCGATAAAATGGCCGAGAGGTTGTGCCGCGTTTGCGGCTGAATAAACTTAGGGCGACAATATATATATTTTAAACGATAAATTTTTTGGCGGCAGACGATGTTCATTCACTGAATTGTTATGCAGAAGGAGTCATTTTTTGATGAGCGGCGCATGCCTCTGCAGCAATTTGTAAAGATATATTGTCAAATCATGAAGTGTCGTGGTTTGAAGTTAGAAATAGGCACCAAACCTCTTTCTCACCATTTTTCAAATTATCCAGATACATCCATCTAGTCCTGACCCCAATATAAATTATCAAAAAATCCGCTGCACTTAACTCCCCATCAACAGCTGGGTCGTTTTTATTGGTAACTTCTCCCTTTAAAATCTTTAGAACTGGACTTTGAAAGTTAAATTTTTTAGCATGAGAATTGCAATGCTTCTGAACAATTTAGAGGTTGTTTTGGATGACGCTAACAGCATATCATATAGGCTATGATGAGAAAACACGCTCAGAATGTCCTAATGGATTCACATTGTTGGATTACAATAATGAATTTCCACATTTTAAAGAAATAATACCCATACTTATGGAGTTGCAATCCCGTGATTGGCAACCAAACGAATTCGTTGGTTTTTTCTCGCCGAGATTTTTTGAAAAAACTGGATTAGAATTCAACGATATCGAAAAATCGTATCAAAAATATAAAAACAGTAAAGACGTCATATTGTTCTCTTCGTTTTTGCCAGAGACATATTATTGGTTGAATCCGTGGGAACAAGGAGAGTGGATTAATCCCGGCGTTGGTAAAATTTCTAACATAGTTGCAAAAAAACTCGGAATTTCCAACAATCTTGCAGACGTTCCAATACCAGTTAATAGGTTTGTTTTCAGTCATTATTTAATAGCACAGCGACCATTTTGGGAAAAATGGATGGAATTGACCAATGCATATTTGGAGTTGTGCGAAAAGAGTAAGGTGCTTGCAGAATTTACAACAGTTTACAACGGCTCCAACCATTCCGTGCATCCCTTTGTCGTAGAACGTTTTCCGTCTCTGCTATTATCGACGCAAAATTTTTCCAGTATTCAGGATGAAGATTATATCCAAGCGCGCCGTTCAATATGCGGATCGTATACCAATAGGCCTGCTGAAGAAATTCCCTACTGGTGGACAATTTTGTCGACCCGCGTCAACGATCCCTTTCTTCTTTTGGAAAGAATGAATTTATGTAAAGAGAATTTTGAACAAACTGACGCCGACCAATTTAAAAATGAGTACTGGAGTTACAGAATATGGTATTCGATGTATGGTGGGGACAGTTTTACTGAACAGGCTCAAAGGTATCTTTCGAACAGGACAATAATTGTAAATAATTCAAAAATTGAAGTGTCATGAATTCTTCTTCAGAACATTGAAAGCAGAACTCTTAAATTGCAACGGTTTAGCAGGATAAGGGAGATCAGTAGTTTTGCAACTACGGCGCATTTATAACAATATTGCCGTTCCCATCGCGAACTCCATGCCCAACGCCATCGGTGACGGCTCGAGCGTTCGCATTACAAGTTTGCAGTCGCGCTTGTTGGTGTGCGATGACGGCGTTTGTAGCTGAATTTTCAGCCTGCTTTGTGCTTTGACCTACTGCTAACTTATAATGCAAGTACGATCGAGAATAATCAGAGGCATTTACGGGGTTTATGTCACTACAGAGGATTTTCGATGCCATAAAAGGAGAGGTCACTTCAGGATCATTTAAGCCTGAAGTTTCCAGCAACCCTGTGGCCATCAAAGAGTTTGGTAAACACAGAGCAAACACGCAGTGATACAAGATGATTTTCATATAAGTACAGTCACATAATTTAGGTCAAAATACAATGGAGGAATCACCTTTTCGCTTGTGATACCTGAAGATATCTAAAAACGTCCTATCCACTACTGAGTAGTGTTTATTCGGCCTTTTGAATAGCGCATTTTGTTGCAGGGTATTGAGCCACAAATAAAGTTTTGCGCCAATGGTAGTATAGGAAATGTAGGCATTTTGAGGGGCTACTTAGCAGCTGAAACGTCAGAACAAGTCAGTGGTGCGGGTGGAGGGACTTGAACCCCCACGCCTCGCGGCGCCAGAACCTAAATCTGGTGCGTCTACCAATTTCGCCACACCCGCACTCAAAGCAAAATGGGGTCAGAACCCTATTCGCCTGCGCTGATTAGCAAAACTCAAAAGAAGATGCGAGAGGAAAATGATGCA
>VMBT01001748.1_pt1 | contig 11338 bp, 10 predicted proteins | sample 4404301 | NCBI WGS metagenome assembly VMBT01 (sample SAMN12238535, study PRJNA552566) | marine metagenome | isolation source: Coastal seawater | place: USA: coastal Georgia, Sapelo Island | collected 2008-08/2009-08
ATCGGATTGGTTGAAAGTGTCACCAGGGCATCAATTTGTTCTGTAACTTTCATTGTTCCAATTTCTGCAGCGACCGAGCTCGCTACGCGCGCGGCCACCATCAGGCCGCCCAAAACGGGACCAAGTTCACGGGTCATGCCTATGGCCACTATCGAAGGTACAACTGCCTCCGCGTTAAAGCGCGCGCCACCGGCGTAAATCTGTAGCGCCAATGCGCCACCGGTGAAAAGCGCGGTCAATCCGACAACGGGTAGGGACAGCCAGCCTATTTGGATCAAGGCGACCCATAATTCACGCAGATAAAACGGTCCACTGACCATATGGCGCAGGGTGGCAAGCGCAAATAACACAACCCGCCCCAATGCTGCCAAAGCGGCAAGTGTGTTTTTCCCAATGACAGAAAGTCCAGCTGTCATATTCATACCTCGTCATAGCGCCGGTCATAGCGCGCCCCGAGAGAAGTTAAAATCTCATACCCGATTGACCCAGCGTTACGCGCCAGATGATCAATTTTTTGCGCAGAATTTAAAAGAGCAAGGCTTGAGGGCGGTTGTTCTGCTTCGCTGACATCAACGCCGATCAGGTCCATTGAAATGCGCCCAACAATCGGACATTTGACCCCATCTGCATAAAGCGATGTCTTGGGCCCCATCGCGCGCAAAATTCCGTCAGCATATCCCGCAGATACAGTTGCGATCTTGCGTGGTGTTGGCGCACGCCAGCTGTTGGCATAGCCAACACTTTCGCCTGTCTCCACATCTCGAATTTGAATGACCGGTATATCAATTGACACAACGGGATCTGCGTCAGAAAAAGGCAAGCCACCGTAAAGCCCTATTCCGGGACGGGTGAGGTCAAAATGATATTCTTCGCCCAAAAGAATACCGCCCGTTGCCGATAGGGAACGGGGGACAGATAATCCCGCTGTCATTTTCTCAAAAGTTTCAAGCTGTTGGCCATTCATCGGATGGTTCGGTTCATCCGCGCAGGCGAGATGTGACATAATCAGTTGCGGTCCAAGGCGCATGGCAATGTCGCGCACAGCCTGCCATTCAGACGGCTCCATGCCCAAACGGTTCATACCTGTGTCAAGCTGAATGCCGAAGGGATGATTTTTCATCAATTCAGCATGGTGCAACAATTGATCAATGGAATTGATTAACGGGGTCAGGTTGTATTTGGCGATTAAACTGTCATCATCCTTCATATGTCCTGAAAAGACATAGACGGTTGGTCCGTCGCCAAGTGCCTCTCGCACAGCAGCGCCTTCTTCTGCAACTGCCACAAAAAAACTTCGCGCACCCTCATCTGCGAGGGTTTGTGCCACCCGAGCGGCACCAAGCCCATAGGCGTCAGCTTTGACCACCGCACCGGTTTCCGTGCTGCTCATAGCATTCAGACGGCGCCAATTCTTGCGCAAAGCATTAAGATCGATCGTAAGTGTCGCAGTTCCCATAGCACTTTTTTTACCGCTTGATTGGTAAGGTCAAGCAGAAAGACGGTTTAGACTTCTGCTTATTTATCCATTTTTGACACACTATTGGAATATTCTTTTCATTCTGAGAAAACTTAATCATTCTTTATACTTGCCTGATTGGATCGTCTCAGACAGGGTAGGTGGCATGAAACTCAAGCTGCATCATATAAATCTTTGCTCTGCCAATGTCGGCGCAATGGACCAGTTTTACCGCGATGTCCTTTTACTTGGTGATGAGGAGCCACAAGCGCTCCCTCCTATAAATGATGATGGAGGTCTCGTGGGGAACGTGTCATTCGTCACCGATGGGGATATTCAGATGCATCTGACGGAAAGGGATGTTCTTAATTCCTTTCGATCAGGTCAGGTGGTGAACCCCCTTGAAAGAGGCCATATTGCTTATCGCACTGACGATATTGTGGCCTTTATGGCTCATCTTGATGCGCAGGGCGTGCCCTATTCCGATTGGGGGAGCGATGCGGTCAAAGGGTGGCATCAGGTGTTTTTCTACGACCCAGAAGGCAATGTCATCGAAGTCCATCAGTGCCTTGATGAGCCGTAGGTTTTTTAATGTGCCGCAGATAAGAGCATTTTTTGAAAATGCGCCCCGTCGATCATGCGCCGTTTAAATCCCATTGCAAGATAGGCCTGATGGGCAGGTTCATTTTGTAAATGAGCAGAGACGATAAGTTCGGTTGCCCCAAAGCTTGCGGCGAAGTCCTCTAAATGTTCCATCAACTTAAGTCCAACTCCCGTGCGCCGGTGGCGGGGATCGACGTATAAGAGGTGCACATTCAACCGTCGTTTTATGGTTTGGTGAAGTGAAAAATGCCAAGTCACCAAAGCAAAGCCCACCTCTTTTCCGTCTTTCACAGCAAAAAAGGCATCAGCCCCTTTGTCGGGTCCAAAAAGGTCACGGTAAATCGCGCAGGCGTTACGGACATACGTATCCCCGTGAAATTCACAGAGGTCTGCGATCATATCTTCAATTCTGGTAACGTCTTTTTCCGTGGCGTTTCGAATAACGGTTGCTTTTTCCATAAAAATATCCTCACGACCCGATAAGACTGGGCTGCACATTGCAACGGGTCATGGAAATAAAATGCAATCGCAGCTGATGATCAGCGCCAATAATACGAAGAATATGTCATATTAGGTTGCATGCCATTGACTTTGCACATGCATGGGTGCTTTGCAATCTCAAATTTATTCTTAATAGTCGCGAGTGCTGTCCTGTTGCCAAGATTTTGCGAGATTGCCAAAGCGTGTAAACTGACCCTCAAAGCTCAATTCGACTGTTCCGATGGGACCATGACGTTGTTTGCCGATGATGACTTCGGCTTTTCCATGAAGTCTTTCCATATCATCTTGCCACTGTGCCATTTTCTCAAGCTCGTGATCGCCAGGTTTTTCGCGTTCCTTGTAATATTCTTCGCGGAAAATGAACATTACCACATCTGCGTCCTGTTCAATCGATCCGGATTCGCGCAAATCTGCGAGCTGCGGACGTTTGTCTTCGCGGTTTTCTACCTGACGCGATAACTGTGACAAAGCGACCACTGGAATATTCAATTCCTTTGCAATCGCCTTAAGACCCTGCGTGATCTCTGAAACCTCATTGACGCGGCTGTCTTTTGCGGTCGCGGGGCGCACGAGTTGGAGATAGTCAACGATCAAAAGGTCAAGCCCATGGGTGCGCTTTAGCCGGCGTGCACGCGCGGCCAATTGCGAAATCGGAAGAGCAGGGGTGTCATCGATGAAAAGAGGGCAGCTTTCCAAGGTTTTGGCCGCATCAACAAAGCGGCGGAATTCAGCTTCGGTCATATCGCCGCGCCGGATCCGTTCAGAGGGTACTTCGGACGCCTCTGACAGAACCCGGGCGGCAAGCTGCTCTGCGCTCATTTCAAGAGAATAAAATCCGACCACGCCGCCGTTGACGGTCCCTTCTGTGCCATCCGCGAGTGGTCCGCGTTTATAGGCTTTGGCAATTGAAAATGCGATATTTGTCGCAAGTGAGGTTTTTCCCATGGAGGGACGGGCGGCAAGGATTAAGAGGTCCGATTTATGCAATCCACCCAGCTTTTTATCGAGGTCAATCAGGCCTGTTGAGATACCTGCAAGACCCCCGTCGCGTTTGTAGGCATTATTTGCGGTATCAACGGCGGTTGTGACAGCGGAGAGAAAAGATTGAAATCCACTGTCAGATTGGCCTTCCACGGCCAGATTATAAAGCGCCTGTTCAGCTTTGGTTATCTGGTCTTTGGGTTCTTCTTCGACAGTCACTTCACCGGCGCGCGCGCTGATGTCTTGCCCCAGCTGTATCAATTCGCGCCGGATGGCGAGATTGTAAATCATCTGTGCATAATCGCGTGCGGCAAAGGCTGCAATTGCAGAGGCCGCAAGACGGGCCAAATACTCCGCTCCACCCAATTCTTTAAGCCCAGCGTCTTTGTCCATGAAGCTTGCCATGGTAACAGGAGAAGCCAGAGTATTTTTCGTGATGCGGGCGGCGCAAAGTTCAAAAATACGCGCATGAACAGGTTCATAAAAATGGCTGGCTGATATGATTTGTGACACGCGGTCATAGACTTCGTTATTGGTCAGAATTGCGCCCAAAAGCTGCTGTTCTGCCTCAATCGAATGAGGCATGACAGTCGATGGCGAAACGGTTCCGTCTGGCGCGTGAATATCAGCGATCTTGTTCAAAACAAATTCCTACATTTGGTCCCTTTTTCAGATAGCCGAGTAATAGTTAAAATGGCAAATTGTATGTTTCTGTGGATAAGTTGTGGATTAACACATCTTGTGTGAAATGTACACTATACGCATAGATATAGTATGCTGTCCTTTGAGAACATGTAAAAATTTTCGTCGTAATGATTTAAGGTCAGGTTTTGTGTTGATCTTGCCATTGCGTCGGGGCGTTCAAAAACAATTCAACCTCGTCCAAAGTATGTTTATCGAATGCTTTACGGTCTTTTGCTGCTGCCAAAACATCCCACCACGTACATAGATGGTGCAAGGTGATTCCATGTGACGCCAAAGTTGGTTCGGCGTGATCAAAGATACCGTAGTAAAAAATAACTGCAGTATGCTGACAGCTCGCCCCTGTTTCACGAATAGCTTCCACGAAGCTGATTTTGCTTCCGCCGTCAGTTGTCAGGTCCTCTACCAGAAGGACACGGTCTTGTTCCTTCATGACGCCTTCTATGCGCGCATTGCGTCCGTACCCTTTGGGTTTTTTTCGGACATAGGTCATCGGAAGCGCAAGGCGCTCCGCGATCAACGCAGAGAAAGGAATACCTGCTGTTTCGCCACCTGCCACATTGTCGAAAGCTTCAAACCCTACGTTGCGCAAAACAGTCACCGTGAGAAAATCCATCAGCGTGCTGCGGATGCGCGGGAAACTTATAAGTTTGCGACAGTCCACATAAGTTGGGCTTGGAAGACCTGAGGCCAGAATAAAGGGTGTCGTACTGTTGAAGTCCACCGCCTTTATTTCAAGCAACATGTTTGCGCTGAGCCGTGCTATTTCTTCTTTGTCCGGAAAGCTGCTCGGGATCATCTTACGCCTTTCTGTCTTTAGCTTTGAAAAACCCGCCAAAAGATTGGCTGGGCAGGGTCAAATATGGTCACTTGGCCTTCGGGTGTGGCCAAAGCTTCAGGAAATTTTACCGGTTGGTTCGTTTTTTCAAGCACAAGCGTGCCGGTATTCGGCGCGAGACCATAGAAGGCGGCGCCATTGAGGCTTGTAAAGCCCTCCAATTTATCGAGGGCGCCTTCTTCGTCAAAAACCTGAGCCAAAAGAGGCATCGTGTTGGTGGCGGTAAAACAGCCCGCACAGCCACATGCGGCTTCTTTAAGATGATCAAAATGAGGCGCGCTGTCGGTTCCTAGAAAAAAACGGGGATCGCCGCCTGTTGCCGCTTCGCGCAAGGCAAGGCGATGGTTTTCGCGTTTTGCAACAGGTAGGCAATAATAGTGTGGTCGGATACCGCCTGCCAATATGTGATTGCGATTGATAAACAAGTGATGCGTTGTGATTGTGGCGGCAAGCCCTGTGTCCACGCTCTTAACATATTCCACTCCTTCTTTCGTGGTAATATGCTCCATGACGACCTTTAGGCCCGGTGTTTTCTGTCTGATCGGATCAAGTACGCGTTCAATAAACACGGCTTCACGATCGAAGATATCGACGGACGGATCTGTCACTTCACCATGTACACAAAGCGGACAGCCTATTTCTGCCATTTTTTCTAGGACAGGGCGTATCGCGTCAAAGTTTGTTACGCCTGATGCCGAATTGGTTGTGGCTCCTGCCGGGTAAAGCTTCAGGGCTGTGATCAGACCTTCCTTATAGGCAGAGCTCAAATCGTCGGCATTCGTGCTTTCGGTCAGATAGAGGGTCATCTTGGGTTCAAAAAATGTCCCGGACGGTAAAGCATCCAAAATCCGTCTCTTATAGAGCGCTGCATCTTTGGCAGACACAACCGGTGGCACCAAATTGGGCATGATCAAAGCGCGATCAAAATCGCGCGTTGTTTCCGGAAGAACCGCTTTCAGCATTACACCGTCTCTAAGGTGTAAATGCCAGTCATCTGGTCGTGTAAGAGTAATCTTTGTCATAGACAGCGCCCTAAACCATTCTTTACGGCATTGCCATAGGCGGAACGCATTGTCGCCGGTTTTTATAAGGTTTCGAGTTCTGAAAGCCGTTTGCGAAATCGTGGTCTTCGAAACACTTTCAGCGCGGCTCTACAGACCAATTTTGACAGATATGGACGTTGCATAGAATCTGTCACGGACAGAAGAACTCTGTAATAATGGAGATATTTTCGCCGCCGCCTCAGCAAATCGACGAACCCCTTTGTCGCGTTTTCCCCGTTATTAATTCTGAGGATGACGTCCTTGAACAAATTCTGGGAGAGAAAGATCTTTTCAATATGACCCGACAAAAAAGGCATGCGATATATCTTTGTGTTATCGGCGTGAAAAAGGGACACGCGCATTGCTTCTTCTGGAACCTTCGGGTCGTATATTATGGTTGCCGCCTCTGCTGAGGCCAACATATCTGGGGCATATCCAAATCGCGACGTGAAATCCTGCCGGCGCTGTTTTACGAACCTTTTATCCCAGCCAGCGCGTTCGGGGTCTAGGGTAGCTTGGGGAGAAATGAGCAAAACACGACACATTGGGGCAGAGACTGAATAGGCAGCCGCCGAATATGCCGCCGCATCTTTGCCATAAAAGACAACATTTTCAAAGTTATCTAAAATACCGTCATCGATTAAGCGATCAAAATACGCATAGACATAGGGATCGCGAAACCAAGATCGTTCACGGCTGATCAGGCTAAGCGAGGACCATTCCTCCTCGGATGCCAATTGCCATCCAAGGGGTCGACCCTCACGCCAATTGGCATTTATGTCCAGATGATTTTCAAAATGTACTATGAGGTTTTTTCCGCCTTCATGCATGATTGCGGCATGATCGGGGCCTAAAAAATCAACGGTGCAATTTTCATCCTCATACGTGTTAATGGTTTCAAGCCATTCATCAAAGGACAGATCCGAGAAGTTTTCCTGTAACATTGAACCAGTATCGCGCACAAATAACCCATCCTTTGGATCGTGTTTTTATATCAAAAAGAAGGAAAAAATAAAACACAACTTGGGCGTAATTCTGACCTTTATGCTTTTGATGTGACAAACCCATTAAAAAATATTTTAAGATCAGCGCCGATTGAAATCATATGCTTTAATTTTTAAATGCAAGACTAAGGTAGCGGTTTTATACGTAAAGCGGTTGACCTTACCTGTCCGCGGTGTAGCTATGAAGCAACAAGACGGGGAGAGATGATGAAACACGTCCAGTCTATCGATGCGGTAAGGCAAAACCTTGCGACTTGCGGATACGTGTGTGGACATGCTTTGGCCACAGTCGTGTTTCTATCACTGCGTTTGGGGCGTCCACTGTTTTTGGAGGGCGAAGCAGGGGTAGGCAAAACCGAAATTGCCAAAGCTCTGGCAAAGCTTCTTGGGCGGAAATTGATCCGCTTGCAGTGTTACGAAGGTCTGGATGCATCAACAGCCGTCTATGAATGGAATTTTCCCGCGCAGATGGTCGCCATTCGAACAGCTGAGGCAGCAGGCGGGGCAACCCGTCAATCTCTGAAATCAGAACTTTTCAGCGAAGACTTTCTTATTCGCCGGCCCCTGCTGGAAGCCATGCAGCCAGATGAAAATGGTGCGCCAATTTTGCTCATCGACGAGCTGGATCGTACAGATGAACCTTTTGAGGCGTTTCTTTTAGAAGCTCTGTCTGATTTTCAGGTGACGATTCCTGAACTGGGCACCATCAAAGCGCCTGAACCGCCGATCGTCATTTTGACCTCCAACCGCACGCGTGAGGTGCATGACGCCTTGAAGCGGCGCTGCCTTTATCATTGGGTGGATTACCCTGATTTTGATCGGGAAATCGAAATTTTATCCGTCCAGGCGCCAGATGTCGCAGAGCAGCTCAGTCGGGAGGTTGTTGCCTTTGTTCAACAATTGCGCACAGAAGATCTTTTCAAAAAACCGGGTGTTGCGGAAACGATAGATTGGGCCAAATGCCTTTTGGCGTTGGACGTGATTTCGCTTAGTCCTCAAGTTATATCTGATACGTTGGGCGCAATTTTGAAGTATCAAGACGATATAGCAAAACTTCAGGGTTCAGAGGCAAAGCGCATTCTGGATGAGGCCCGTCAGTCGCTTGATGGAGCCGCCCTTTGAACATAACTCCAGAAATATAGCAATAAAGTAAGGCAGATGTCTGAATACGCGCCGCTAGATCTTCCGGAACACCCAAAATTGGCAGAAAATATCGTCCATTTCGCGCGAGCTCTGCGCAGGGCCGGATTGCCGATTGGTACGGGTCGGGTCGTGGACGCGATTGAAGCTGTACGGGTTGCAGGCTTTTCTCAAAAGCAGGATTTTTATTGGACGCTGCATGCTTGCTTTGTTAATCGCCCCGAACATCGCGCGGTATTTTCTCAGGTCTTTCGACTATATTGGCGCGATCCCCGCTATCTTGAACATATGATGTCCATGATGCTTCCTGCCATCCGCGGGGTTCAGGAAGAGCGCAAAGCGAAAGCGGCAGAAAAACGGGCCGCCGAAGCGCTCCTAGACGGTCAGGCACCGGACGTACCGCAACAAGATGAGGCGGCAGGCGAGGAAGAAACGCGTATTGAAGTAGATGCATCTTTTACCATTTCTGAAAAAGAACGCCTCAAAACACTTGATTTTGAACAAATGAGCACGGCAGAGATCGCCGCTGCCAAAGCGATGCTGGCCCGCCTTACGCTGCCAGTGGCACCTTTGAAATCACGCCGGATGGCGGCCAATATGCAGGGCAGACTTTATGACAGGCGGGCCACTCTTCGCCATTCGATGCGTCATGGTGGTGAAATCCGCACACTCCAATTCAAAGAAAGAAAAGAGCGCTGGCCAAACCTTGTGGTGCTTTGTGATATTTCTGGTTCAATGAGCCAGTATAGCAGAATGGTGCTTCATTTTTTGCATGCTGTCTCTAATCATAAAGGCGCTGGTTGGGCCAAGGTGCACGCCTTCACATTTGGAACCCGACTGACCAATATCACGCGCCATTTGCGCACCAAAGATGTCGATGCTGCACTGGCGTCAGCTGGCGCTGAGGCACAGGATTGGGAAGGGGGAACGCGGATCAGTAGTTGCCTTCATCGCTTCAATAATGATTGGTCCCGCCGTGTCATGGGGCAGGGGGCGGTTGTTTTGCTTATTACAGATGGGCTTGATCGCGATTGCAACAACGATCTTTCTTTGGAAATGCAACGGTTACATCTAAGCGCGAAGCGCCTTATTTGGCTTAATCCTTTACTGAGATGGGACAAATTCGCGGCCAAAGCTTCCGGTATTCGGGCCATGCTTCCCCATGTTGACAGTTTTCGCGCCAGTCATTCGATTGCCTCTCTTGAAGATTTGGCTAGAATTATTTCATCGCGTGAGGATATGGGCGAAAAACAGAGATTGCTTCACCAGATGAATGCCCCCTGACAGGAGTAGACAAAGTGACCATAGATATTCAAAGCACGGTCGAAGCCATTCCTGAAACGGCGCTCGCATGGCATGTTTCTGGAAAAGGCGCCATCTTGGCAACGGTGGTCGAGACATGGGGGTCCGCACCACGGCGCGTCGGCGGGCAACTTGTGGTCAGCGCTGAGGGAGAAATTGAAGGATCCGTTTCCGGCGGCTGTGTCGAAGGTGCGGTGATTTTCGAAGCTATGGATGCTTTGGAAACAGGCAAGAGCAAACTTTTGGATTATGGTGTCAGTGACGGGGATGCCTTTGCCGTCGGTTTGGCCTGTGGTGGGCGTATTCGGGTTCTCTTGGAACCCGTCGGACCCGTTTTACCGGCTGCGCTTTTGGAGGAACTTGTTTCCTGTCGCGCAAAGCGCTGTGCAGTGGCGTATTTTGTAAATGTTGAAACGGGCGAACGGGGTTTGGCATTTGAGGGGTATGAAACGCGAATGCGGATGGATCGCTCTGGTTTTGAAGAAGACGGAAAGACCTTTGTTGCTGTGCATAACCCCCCTTTGCGTATGGCCGTAGTTGGGGGTGTCCATATTGCACAGGCGTTGGTTCCGATCGCTAAAATTGCGGGATTTGATCCCATTGTGATTGATCCGCGAGAAGGTTTTGGATCACCTGCACGCTTTCCGGGAGCACAAATTATCAACGAGTGGCCTGATGAGGCCTTGGCCGAATTGGGCAAAGATCATCGTACTGCGCTTGTTCTTTTGACCCACGATCCCAAACTTGATGATCCTGCGCTCGAATTTGCCCTAAAATCCGATTATTTCTATATCGGGGCGCTTGGGTCCAAACGCACGCATGCGCAGCGCGTCGCGCGGTTTCAAGAAAACGGATTTTCAGAGGCCGAAATCGCGCGCATTCACGGTCCTGTTGGGTTGAATATTGGCGCAGCAACACCTTCGGAGATTGCTGTGTCTATTCTGGCCGAGATGGTGCAAAATCTGAGGTTGGGTGGATGATTTTTGCAGAAGTAACTCTGGAAGAGGCCGAGGGCGCGATCCTTGCGCATTCGATTAGCTGTTCTGGCGAGCGACTAAAAAAAGGTACCGTTCTTAGGGTGGAGCATCTTTTAAGCCTGCGCGCTGCGGGAACAGAACGGATCACAGTCGCCCGCCTTACTGCGGATGATATTGATGAAAATGCTGCCGCTGATATTTTGGCAGATGCTTTGCTGGATCATGAATGGCAAGGATTAAGCAGAACTGTGCCCTTTACAGGGCGTGTCAATCTCATTGCCGAGAGCGCTGGAATTGTTGAGCAAGACGTCGCTCGGCTTGTGGAAATGAACAAAGTTGATCCAATGATAAGTTGTGCGACTGTGCCCCAATATCAGCAAATGGCAAAAGGTGGATTGGTGGCGACAGTCAAAATCATAAGTTATTCCGTCCCCAAGGATCACTTGGAAAAAGCTTGCGCGCTGGCAAGGGGGGCCATTCGTTTGCGCAGGCCCATAATGAAAACTGCAGCCCTTTTGATTAGTGACACCGAGGGTGGCGCAGGGGATAAGGGGCTTTCTGCAATCTCTGCTCGCCTTGAGGCATTGGGAATTTCTTTGAATACGGTCGAACGAGTGCCTCATGATGTGAAACCGCTTGCTCAGGCGCTTGAGCGATTTGAGACAGATTTGGTCCTTATACTGACAAGTTCCGCAACCTCTGACATTCATGACACGGCCCCCGCCGCTCTAAGGCTGGCCGGAGGGCAGGTATTGCGCTTTGGAATGCCAGTTGATCCTGGCAATCTTTTG
>VMBT01001755.1_pt1 | contig 11320 bp, 9 predicted proteins | sample 4404301 | NCBI WGS metagenome assembly VMBT01 (sample SAMN12238535, study PRJNA552566) | marine metagenome | isolation source: Coastal seawater | place: USA: coastal Georgia, Sapelo Island | collected 2008-08/2009-08
GGCATATCCCGTCGCCGCTAGCCGACGTGCCATGTCATAAAGCTCCTCTCTGATTCCAGGAGCATCCATTAACATCAAAACCGCGGGTGCAGGAACTCCACATTCCGGTCTACAGATGAAGGTTTCCATCTCCCCATCGGCAGTTCCCAGATCAATGATTTCCTCTATCAACGTATCAGCTCGGCAGCCGCACGAAGAGGGTCGGCATTCGGATTTGAAACGGCATTCTCTTGCACTATCTGCCGGGGAGTGGTTGCTTGACCATAGTAGGCTTGGTTCCAGTCACTGCGTTTAGCGATGATTGCTCCTTCCACGGACGCGCCAACAAACAGACCTTGATTCAGCGAATAAACAAAGACGTCTTTCCCACCGGCAGCTGTAGTAGCTGTCTCCGCTCCTATGCCACGAGGTCCAGCAGAAGCAGAGATATCAGCACCGATCTTAACTTGTTCGTTCAAGATGGCGTCCAAGCCTGCTTGTGTCATAATGATGAGAACAGTCTGTTGAGACTGTCCGCCAGCTTGAAACCCAAAACTTACTGAACCCATCGTATAAAATGCGGGGTAGCTCCAGGCGCCATTTGGTTGTTTTGCCATTAGAAGACCCGAGCCACCCTCGCCACCAATAAACAGAGCCGCTTTTATGATGTCTGGGAAAATCATGACGCCTTTTGCGTTCTTCATTAGATTTTTTACCGTTGGACCTAATTGATTGTCCTTAATTAGTGCCTCTAAAGTTCGCTGAGAGTCTGAGGCGATATTAGCTGCGTTGTAATAATTATCCGCCTTAACAGGCGAAGAAGAAAACGCGAGAGCAGCAAGGGCGGCAAGCATTAATGATCGCAGCATAAGGCATATCCTCTAATAACAGCCACTATATATAGCCTAACCAGGCTAATCGCCAAATAAGTTTATTTTGCGGCAAAAATTGTTCGTGACTAAAATTGCAAGGTGTAATAGCTACATTAATCAAGAGCGCTTGAAGCGCTCGACGGTCATTAACGTTAGTTTGATATCGTGATAATTACACAAGCAAAAACATTTGGAGAATATAACTTAGATCTGCTTACGCTAACGCTGGTCCAGATAATATTATCTCGTTAACGCTTTGAGCCCCCGATCCAGACCATCCACTGTTAGAGGGTACATACGGTTGGTCATAAGTTCCTTTACAATCTGTGTGGAGGGAGTGTGATCCCAACGTTGCTCAGGGCGTGGATTTAGCCAAATCGAGTTGGACCAGTGATCTAACATCCTTGAAAGCCATAGAGCCCCAGGTTCTTCATTCCAATGCTCCACTGATCCGCCCTTGTACGTAATTTCATATGGGCTCATGAACGCATCACCAACGAATATTGCTTTGTAGTCGCTCGGGTAAGTATTGATCACATCGAAGGTTGAGGTGCGTTGGTCAAATCGACGCCGGTTATCCTTCCAGAGGCCTTCGTATACACAGTTATGGAAATAGAAGAATTCCAAATTCTTAAATTCTGTGCGGCTAGCCGAAAATAATTCCTCACAGACCCTAATATGATCGTCCATGGAGCCGCCCACATCAAAAAACATTAGCACCTTAACGCGGTTGGTGCGTTCTGGCCTCATAACAATGTCTAAAAGGCCGGCATTTTTAGCTGTTCGATCTATAGTCTCATCAAGATCAAATTCTTCTTCCGTGCCAAAGCGTGCAAATTCACGAAGTCTTCGGAGAGCGATCTGGATGTTTCGAATACCAATCGTAATGGAGTCATCATAGTTTTTATATTCGCGCTTTTCCCAAACTTTTAGAGCCTTCCCTTGTCTCCTGCGCTTACCTCCAATATTGACGCCTTCGGGGTTAAAACCGCCAGTTCCAAAAGGCGAGGTGCCACCTGTGCCAATCCACTTATTGCCGCCGTGGTGTTCGCCTTTCTGCTCTTCTAGTCGTTTTTTCAACTCCTCCATCAATTTTTCCCATCCGCCCATAGCCTCAATTTTCGCTTTATCTTCGTCGGACAGGAGTAATTCGGCTTGTTTAGCTAGCCATTCGTCAGGAATTTCAGCTCCAAATAATCCCTCAGTTACATCTTGAATGCCTTTAAAAAATTGGCCGAAAACACGATCATAACGGTCGAAATATTTCTCGTCCTTCACCAATGCTGAGCGTGAAAGATAATAGAAATTGTCTACACTCATTCCAGCGACGTCTTTATTCATTGCCTCCAAAAGCATGAGGTATTCTCTGATTGTTGCCGGGATCTTGGCGGCTTTAACCTTTAAAAAGAAGTCAATAAACATTGGGGTTTATCCCCCTTAACCACGTTCTCGACGGCTCATGAAGACTAACCGTTCAACCATGTGCACATCTTGTTCGTTTTTTAGAAGTGCCCCGTACAATGGCGGCAATGCATTTGAGGCATCTTTTCCTTTGATGCTCTCTGGTGGGATATCTTCAGCAAGCAACAATTTGAGCCAATCTAGCAATTCAGATGTTGAAGGCTTCTTTTTAATGCCAGGTATTTCTCTTAGCCCAAAAAAAGCTTCCATAGCAGAGGTCAACATCGCCTTTTTGATCTTGGGGAAGTGGACGTTCACAATTCCTTCCATTGTCTCAGTATCGGGAAACTGAATGTAATGGAAAAAACATCGACGCAAGAAAGCATCTGGAAGCTCTTTTTCATTGTTAGAGGTTATAATCACAATAGGTCTTTGTTTTGCTGATATTGTTTCACCCGTCTCGTAGACGAAGAATTCCATGCGATCGAGCTCTTGTAAGAGGTCATTAGGAAATTCTATGTCCGCCTTATCGATTTCGTCGATAAGTAATACGACACGCTCATCTGCCTGGAAGGCCTCCCAGAGTTTTCCTTTATCAATGTAGTTTCGAATATCATTAACTTTGTCGTCGCCAAGCTGACTATCTCTAAGACGAGAAACGGCATCGTACTCATACAAGCCATGTTGGGCTTTGGTAGTGGATTTTACATGCCAAGTAATAAGTTTCAGACCTAGGGCTTTTGCAACTTCAAAAGCCAGAACAGTTTTCCCTGTTCCAGGCTCACCTTTAATTAGCAGTGGCCGCTCAAGCGTTATTGATGCATTCACAGCGAGCATTAGGTCGTCTGTTGCAACGTAATTATCTGAGCCAGTAAAGCGCATGGGCAAAAAAACCTCTTATCCAACGGTATCCAATTGATTTTTAAATTTAGAGAACGGTATCGAGGTGAGCTCATGTATGCAAGGCAAACCTTGGCACAGGTGCCGTGGAATATTATTTCTCGTATGTTACTAACTTATTGATTTAACTCAGGGTTCATAAATGCTCGAAACAAACCAATTGCTCGATCGCCTATCTGATTTAGTTGGGCGTACCAGACGTGCCGGCGCTGACGCGGTGGATGCCGTATTAATCGAATCACGTGGGCTTGAAGTTGCTGTTCGAAAAGGTAGGCGGGAGACCTTAGAACGGTCAGATAGTATGAACCTTGGCGTCCGGGTCTTTGTGGGTGACCGCTCTGCTTCGGTTGCCACAGAAGATTTTAGCAACCAAACCTTGGATGACCTTGCTGACCGTGTGGTGGCAATGGCCAAGGTGGCACCACCAGATCATGAGTCTCGACTTGCGAATGTCGAGGAGCTTGCAAGAGAATTCCCTGAACTTGATTTAATAGACGGGACAGAACCCACGCCAGAAAAGCTTTTGGAAATGGCAGAAGTTGCGGAAGCATCGGCTTTAGAAGTTAAGGGTGTCGATAATTCTGAGGGTGGGGGTGCAAGCTGGGGAAAATCTGGCATTGCCTTAGTCACTTCCAATGGCTTTGCCAGTTCCTACGCAAGATCAAGTTTTTCTCTCTCTGCTTCAGTTATTGCCAAGAAAGGCGATTCTATGGAGCGAGATTATGATTGGACGGCAGCTACACATTTGTCTGATCTCAGATCTGCTCAGGAGGTTGGTCGTACTGCAGGGGAACGAGCAGTCCGACGTCTAGGAGCGCGTCGCATCAAATCTCAAATGGTTCCAGTTATCTTCGAGCAACGGTTAGCTGGTGGACTGATTAGTAGTTTTGCTGCTGCAATTAATGGGGCCTCAATTGCGAGAGGAGTGTCTTATCTCAAGGATAGTATGGAGCAACAGGTGTTTTCTGATGGTGTAACAATAATTGATAATCCTCTAATCTCTCGTGGGATGGCATCGAAACCTTTTGATGGAGAGGGATTGGCGGCTAAGGAACTTTCTCTAGTTGTTGACGGAAAACTCCAAGCGTGGACTCTTGATCTTAGAAGCGCAAAAAAACTTGGCATGTATAGTAATGGTCGAGCCTCAAGAGGTGTTGGAAGTAATCCCAGTCCTAGTGCGACCAATCTGGACCTACAAGCAGGTCTGGCCTCGCCCGAGGCCCTCATTGGAGAGGTGGAGAATGGTTTATTTGTCACAGAGCTCATCGGGCATGGAGGGGACTTAGCCACCGGTGACTATAGCCGAGGAGCCTCTGGATATTGGATAGAGAGAGGAGAAATTACCTATCCAGTAAATGAGCTCACCATTGCAGGAAACTTGAAGGATATGTTTCGCTCTCTTACACCAGGATCAGATCTTGTGCGTCGAGGTTCTATCAATGCTCCGACTGTTCGGATTGATGGTCTTACGATTGCGGGGCAGTGATTGTTACCAACTAAGATCGGCGCCAGAAAAATTCATTGGAATTTTTTGGATGTCCTGCATTACCTCGCCTATAGGGCCCGGGTCGGTATCTGTTGGTATGAAGAGAGATAAGCTATCGGCCAAGCCTTCATATTTTTCAGAAATTTTATCAGCTAGTTCGTCATGACGTCCAACAATCGCAAACAATTCTAAAACATCATCAGAAATAAGTGCGGCCATTTCGTTCCAACGATTTTGTGAGGGGTATGGACGCAAACGTTCGCCCAGTTCTTCAAGTCCATGTAACCGCAAGACGTCCCAATAAGCGCGAGTAGAACAATAGAATGATATTCTAAATCGAATATATTCCTTCATTTTCGCTACAGCCTCATCGTCCTCTCCGGTAGCCATAAATGCGCCTGATATGACTTCAATTTGGCTTCTTTTACGATTTTCCTTCATCAAGCCGGTACTTATTCGGGATAGTGAACGCTCCTCTAAGTAGCGCTTTGTGCTGAAAGGATGGAGGCGAACACCATCTGCAACTTGACCTGCAACAGACAGCATTGCAGGTCCAACTGCTGACATAGTTATTGGAATTCGTGGGAGGCCCAGTGGTTTTGGAGAGAAGTTGGGCGTTGTGAGTGTCAAAGTGTAAGCTTCACTGTGGAAGTCTAATTTCTCACCTGTCTCCCAGGACCGCCAAACAGAACGGACAGCGCCAATATAGTCGCGCATACGAGGAGCAGGTGGTGTCCATGTAAGTCCGTAACGACGTTCGTTGTGTCCTTTAACTTGGCTTCCAAGACCAAGAGCAAAACGGCCATTGCTCGCTTTGTTCAGGTCCCAAGCAAAATGTGCAGAAATTGTGGGGCTTCTCGGAAATGCAATGGCTACGGCTGTGCCTAACTGGACACGACTTGTAGCCATGGCCGCTACAGTAAGCGGTGGAATAGGACCATGAGCGTTTTCAAGGGCAACGACACCATCAAAGCCTGCCGCTTCAGCAGCTATTGAGGCCTTTTGGGCTTCGATAAGGTCGTCATTTGGAATGTGGAAGTAAACACGCATTAAATTGTCCTAATTCTTGCTCAAAACGAACCCAATCCCGGTTAGTTGGGTGCTGGGAATATCGTAAACAGCATAAAAAGTAGCTGCAATCGAGGGGCATAAAAAATTGCGAAAGTGCCATTTTTTAAAAGGCATCTAGTAAATTTCTAGCCGAAAGTGTTTTCATCAGTTTTGGGGCCTTGAGAAAGCTCCAACATTTTCCCATCTAAAGAAAACAAGATTGAAGTTTATTTGGAAGTAGTGTGCAAGATGAGACGGAAGTTAATAGGGACTTCTTGGTGTTTTTGAGAACTACGCAGATAAAATCATGAACAATCATTAGGCTTATGTTGTAGAGAGTTCCTAATTAGTTGAACAAATGCGATCCTTCCGCGGTAGTTCGTTCATCCCAAGTTTCTCTAGAAAGTTTAAAAATGTCGGCTAATTCAGATCAACAAATGAGTGTTCTTGACCGGGCCTGGACGCAAATAGCTAGAGCTGTGCGTGGGTTTGGGTCGAAGAAGAATGCCGAAGAACTGGTGCTTAAGCCTGGTATTACAAAATCTGACGAAGCGAAGTTAATCGAGGCTTTTTCAGAATGTATTGAGCATCGGGGGGGAGAGGTTCGCGCTCGCGCTCGCGCTGCCACTTTGGGTCAGGCCTATCTTAGATTATCAAACGATGGTCGTCGCCGATTTCTCCAAATTCTCGCCCAAGATTTTGATATTGATAGAAATAACATTAACAAATTGATGGATTCAGTCCGTGAGGCAAAAGATGCAGATGCTCGCATTAAAGCAGAAAAATCCCTAAAAAAAGCTTTGGTTCCTCCCCGCGTCGAGGTCCTTCGTCAGTTTAATGCCCTGCCGAATGGTGCCAAGTTTCTTGTTGATTTGCGGGCCGATTTATTGGTGTGGCAGCGAGAAACACCGTTGTTTGCTGGACTGCAGGAGGACCTTAAAAGTCTTTTGGCAAATTGGTTTGATATTGGTTTTCTTGAGCTCAAGCAGATTGATTGGAGCGCATCAGCACAGTTACTTGAGAAGCTTATCCAATATGAAGCTGTGCATCGCATTCGTTCCTGGGATGACCTGAAAAAACGGTTGGAGTTTGATCGGCGGTGCTATGCCTTTTTTCATCCGAGAATGCCTAATGAACCCTTGATTTTTGTTGAGGTGGCTCTGGTAAACGGAATTGCAGGTGATGTAGGAAAGCTATTAGATGAGTCTCGTACAGCTATTGATCCAAGCTTGGCGGACACTGCAATTTTCTATTCGATATCTAACGCTCAAGCTGGACTTGCAGGCATCAGTTTTGGTGACTTTCTCATTAAGCGTGTCGTGGCTTCTTTGTCTAACGAGTTACCTAACATAAAAACGTTTGCAACATTATCGCCAATACCTGGTCTTCGTAAGTGGATGAAGAAACCATCGGAAATTGCGAATGGGATTCCTCTTTCTAATGATCAGGTGGATGTTTTGAAAGACTTTGTCCAGAAAAGAGGCGGCGCGCAGGAAAAAGCTGTAGGAGATGTAAATTCCGCTACGGAGGAAATAGACGCCTCAAACAAGATTGCGTTGATCGAGGCAGCGCTTTCAATTCCCGAGTGGCATAAAAAACCAGATATTGTGCAAATTCTTAAGCCGTCTCTAATATGTTTAGCGGCTAATTATTTAGGCATGTGCAAACGAGAAGATGGGCGAGCGCTCGATCCTGTCGCTCACTTCCATCTATCAAATGGTGCTCGTATGGAGAGATTAAACTGGGCAGCAGATTTATCTGAAAATGGCCTCAGGCAATCTGCTGGATTGATGATTAATTATTTGTATCGGCTACCTGAGATTGATGAAAATCACGAAGCTTATTCAGCGCCGGATCGCCGCATAATCATGTCATCCGCGGTCAAGTCTGCAGCAACGATCGGAAAATAGCTTTCCAAAGTAAGATAAATATTGGTTCCCGTGTTTGATGGATTATAAGGGAAGAGCCTCACCGTATTTCGTTTGCTTAAGTGCAAAACTTGATTTGATGCTCGCAACACCTTCTACCCGGGTCAGGCTTTCCATCAGAAAACGATGGTAGGCATCAAGATCGGGCGCAACAACGCGAAGAAGGTAATCAGCATCTCCAGTCATGAGGTGGCACTCTATTACTTCCGGCCAACCCGAAATTGCTTTTTCAAAGCGTTCTAGATTGGCCTCAATTTGCCGTTCTAGAGTCACCTGCAGGAAGACACTGATTGGAAGTCCGACGGCGGCCGCGTCTACTATGAGCCTGCGCCCGAGGATAATGCCAGCGTTTTCCAAAGCTTTGACGCGACGTAGGCAAGGAGACGGTGACAGTCCCACTTTATCTGCGAGGTCCACATTAGACAGATTGGCATCTTTCATAAGGGCAGCAAGAATTCGTCGGTCAAACATGTCTAGATCAGTTTTTGGCATAATATTCTTTAATTCCAAAAATTTTCGTAAAAATATGTCTTTAAACTCTCATTATTAGCATTAAAAAACAATAAAAGTCCTTCCGTTAACCATTAATTTGGAGATACGGAATGGGAGATTAGCTATGCCTGATGGAGTTGCAATTTCAGCGTCGTCTAAGAAAACTGATATCCTTGAAACTTTATCAGAGAGAGCTCTTTGGCTTTCTAGCTGGATGATCCACCATGCAAATCACATCCGTGAAAATCGTGGTGGAGTTAAGGTAGGTGGACATCAGGCCTCCTCAGCGTCATGCGCACAGATACTAACATCACTTTATTTTCATGCGCTGCGCCCAGAAGATCGCGTTGCCGTGAAACCTCATGCAAGCCCGGTCTATCATGCAATCCAGTATATGCTTGGCCGGCAAACCAAAGATCAGTTAGTGAAATTCCGCAGTTTGGGCGGAGCTCAAGCTTATCCCTCCCGCACCAAGGACATAGATGATGTAGATTTTTCTACGGGGTCGGTCGGTCTTGGAGCTGCCATGACCGTGTTTTCCTCTCTAGCTCAAGACATGGTTGAGCTCCACGGTGGTATGCCAAATCGGAAGCGTGGACGGATGATTGCCGTTGTTGGGGATGCGGAGCTTGATGAAGGAAACGTATTTGAATGTCTCCTGGAAGGTTGGAAGCATGATTTACGGGATTGTTGGTGGATAATTGATTATAATAGGCAGAGCCTCGATAGCGTGGTTTCCGATCGTCTTTTTCAACGCATTGATGGCATTTTTGAGGCCATGGGTTGGAAGGTCATTACGCTAAAATATGGTCGTCGATTAGAACGCGCCTTTCGGGAAAAAGGTGGTGCGGTACTTCGCCAATGGATAGATGACTGCCCCAACAGCATTTACTCCGCTCTAACTTTCAAAGGGGGGGCGGCCTGGCGTGAAAGGCTTACAGATGAGATTGGAAGTAAGCCAGGAATTAAACAAATACTTTCTAAGCGCGATGATAAAGAACTTGCTCGTATGATGACTGACCTTGCTGGTCATTGCATTGAGACACTGACTGAAGCTTTTGATGAAGCAGCTAAGTCTGATGTTCCTACCTGTTTTATTGCTTACACAATCAAGGGATTTGGCTTGCCGCTAGCCGGACATCAAGATAATCATGCAGGGTTAATGACGCCGGAACAAATTGATGTTCTCAAACAAGAAATGGGTGTTGAGAGCGGTCAGGAGTGGGAAGTTTGGTCTGGGGTTGAGGGGAGGTCACAGGAGCTTCAGGCGTTTGTAGAAAACGTTCCGTTTGCTCAACGTAAACCTCTTCCGAGTGCTGGACAGATCGCTGAGGCTTTGCCAATGTTGCCGGTTCCGGGTGAGGCAAAGACCTCTACCCAGGAGGGGTTCGGCCGAATTTTGGCTTCGATTGCACGCAGTGAAAGCATATTAAGTGACAGGATTGTAACAACCTCTCCTGATGTTACGATTTCAACAAACCTTGGTGGGTGGGTGAATCGAAAGGGGGTCTTCGAACGCCACAGTAAGGATGATGCGTTCCGCAAGGAAAATATTCCTTCAACCCAACGGTGGGCTGCTGGTCCAAAGGGACAGCATCTGGAACTCGGAATAGCAGAAAACAATTTGTTTCTAGCATTAGCAGCTCTTGGTTTAACCGAACCATTATATGGGCATCGTTTATTACCTGTAGGAACCCTTTATGATCCTTTCATAGCTCGGGGCTTGGATGCTCTCATATATGCTCTCTATCAAGACGCACGATTTCTAATAGTTGGCACTCCGTCAGGAGTAACATTGTCACCAGAAGGTGGTGCTCACCAATCTCAAACTACCCCACTTATAGGAATGGGGCTTCCAAATTTAGTAAGTTACGAGCCGGCTTTTGTTGACGAACTAGCCGTAATGATGCGCGAAAGTTTCAATAGAATGCTGGCTGAGGATGGAGGAGCCACATATCTTAGGCTGTCAACTCGTCAGCTTGATCAACCAACACGTGAGATGACCCAGGACTTGCAGCATGATGTTCTTGCTGGGGCTTATTGGTTAATGCCTCCAGGTCCAAATTGTGATGTTGTGATTGCCGCTATGGGAGCTTTAATGCCTGAAGCTATAAGTGCTCACAAAGTGCTATTGGAGGATTGTCCAGATGCCGGTTTGCTGGCCGTTACATCTCCAGATCAGTTGCATAAAAACTGGTTGAGCGCTGAGCAAGGTGTCGAAGAATCACACCTGACTAGGCTTTTTGCTGAAGTCCCCCAAAACGCCGGTATTGTAACTATCTGCGATGCTCACCCAGCAACTTTATCTTGGTTAGGAGCCTCGCTAGTAAGAGAAGTTTTACCTCTTGGAGTTGAAGGTTTTGGGCAATCAGCCGATCTACCTGATTTGTATCGCTCACTTAAGATAGACTCTGACGCGATCGTAGATGCAGCTGCTCGCCTAATTTGGCGCTTGATGAATGCGTAAGTGAAGAATACTTTTAGTCCCCAAGAAAGCGGGGGTTAGTATGGCTTTATCCTGGTCGCACTCTGTGCTGTTTGTGAAAAATATGTGTGAGATGAGAGAGTTTTACACCCGCGTATTAGGTTTTCAGGTTACAGATGAAGGTTCTATTCCAGGAAACAAGAACATCGTGTTTTTGTCTCAGCAGCCGAATGAGCATCATCAGCTTGGGCTTATTGGTCCTAGGGAAAATGAAGGACCACCAACTACCTTGGCACATTTTGCGTTTAGAGTAGAAAGCATGGCTGAGCTGAGAGATGTGATCGGAAGAGTTGAAAACGAAGGTTTAAATTATCGACCAACTTCACATGGAAATACGTGGTCGATTTATTTTCAAGATCCCGAAGGGAATGGCATAGAAATTTTCCATAACACTCCTTGGCACGTGCAACAGCCTCAGGGTAAGGTTTGGGATACAAGTTTAAGCGACCAGGAATTATTCGCTTGGACAGAAAGAACCTTCCAAAATGAGCCGCTATTTGGGCCTCGCGAAAATTATGAGGAGGATAGAAGGAAAAAATTATCATCAAATTGATGATGTTTTTGATTCAGATCAAAGATAAAACTCTAGGTTTTTGTATAGCTCTGCGTTTACATCCCAAGCGATTATTTAAAATATTTCATGTTTAGAAGCCTGCTTTACCTTTACCACATATCACTGCCACAACTTTTTCATTTACCTGAGGCAAATATCGCTTTGTCATTAATG
>VMBT01001757.1_pt1 | contig 11317 bp, 9 predicted proteins | sample 4404301 | NCBI WGS metagenome assembly VMBT01 (sample SAMN12238535, study PRJNA552566) | marine metagenome | isolation source: Coastal seawater | place: USA: coastal Georgia, Sapelo Island | collected 2008-08/2009-08
TAACCAACGCCTCCATTTCAGAGGCAAAATTTTGTAGTACGACTCTACCTGATGGGAAGATTAGCAACCGGGATTGTTGATGTTAATAATTTTTTTATAAATTATTTTTGACAATTAAATTATTCAATAGTATTAATCTTCCCCTGATTTGTAATTCAAGAGAATTTTTCTTCAACAATCATTCTCTATTTAAATTCAAATAGAGACATTTACTCTTGTTTACATCCTAATTAATAAACTCCTAAACTATTCTTCAAGGAATAGCAATTTTAAACATCTTATGGAGTAAAGTATGATATAGATTCTTGATTTTTTTTTCACATAATTTGTTAATCTAATGAGGAAAACATGAAGAAATTTATAGCGTCACTTTCTGTTGCATTCACCCTTGGTCTTACCAGTGTTTCAGCTGAAACAATCAAAATGCTGCATCTTTATGCGGATAGTGCAATTGAATACCCTGGTATCCAGAGGGCGGTTGCTGAGTATGAGAAGAAGTCCGGAAATAAGATTGAGATGCAGTATCTGGAGAATGAAGCATTCAAGGCTAAGCTTCCAACCATGCTTCAATCAAATGATAGGCCACACATTTTTTACAGCTGGGGTGGTGGCGTCATGTATGATCAGGCCAGAGCGGGCTTCCTGAAAGACATATCTAGCCTGGTCCCAAAGAGCTATCTTGACACGATCAGCACAGCAGCCGCAGAGGCCTTCACTTTTGAAGGCAATAGAGTAGGCCTACCTCTGCAGGTCTCCCAAGTAGCATTTTGGTATAATAAAGATCTCGTCAATCAAGCTGGTGTGGACGTGGAGGGAATCCGTTATTGGGAAGACCTGCTAGCAGTCGTAAAGAAAATCAAAGCAAGTGGAATCACGCCCATTTGTGCGGGGGGCAAAGACAAATGGCCACTTCATTTCTATTGGACTCATCTCCACATCCGTAATGGGGGCAGCAAGCTTTTCTATGAATCACTGGCCAATGGCGGTTGGGATCGACCAGAGTACATCAAATCTGGTGAGCAGTTCCAAGCGCTGACAAATCTGGATCCTTTCCAAAAAGGATATCTTGCTGCAACCTGGCCTGACCAAGCAGGTTTGTTTGGCGATGGGAAGTGTGCTTTGAGTCTAATGGGGAATTGGAATTATGGCGCGCAGCAAGCGAACAGCGCTTCCGGGAAAGGACTCAGCGACGACAAATTAGGAATGTTCAACTTTCCTATGACTAAAGGAGGCAAAGGTAAAGCAACCGATACACTTGGTGGAATCAATGGATGGTTGGTTTCAAAATCGGCACCTGATGCAGCCGTAGATTTCTTGATGACGTACCTGTCGTACGAAAATCAATCAAAGGATGCTGCAGCTTCGGCTTACATTCCAATTGCAAAGGGTGCAGATACGTCGATTACCAATCCCTTCTTCAAGCAAGTCGCCTCCAATATCTCTCAATCTGACTATCACCAGATCTTTTATGATCAATTCTTAGGTGCAGATATTGGTCGAGTCGTGAATGACGTCTCAACTGACCTCGCTGCTGGGATGATCACTCCAGAGGCAGCAACCAAGCAAGTCCAAGAAGCTTGGGAATTTAATCAGTAAATGTACTAAGGGCGGATTCCCCAATCCGCCCATTAAAAATATGTTGAAGAAATTAGAATCCTCAACGCTGTTGGATAGATATTCAACAGTCATAATTTTTCTCATTCCTACACTTACCATCTTCACTCTCTTTGTAGTACTGCCAGTAGGAGAGGCAGCCTATTATAGTTTTTTTCGGTGGAATGGATTTGGCGATCCAGACAAATTTGTTGGATTGAAAAACTATGAGTATCTTTTCCGAAATGACACCTTTCTGCTGTCAATTACAAATAACATTTCAATCATTGGGATCTCGTTATTTGCTCAATTGCCCTTTGCACTGCTCCTAGCCTTAATGATTTATGATAAAATTAAAGGAGCTTCTGTCTTTAGAGCTATCTTTTTTGTTCCTTATGTTTTAGCAGAAATTGTTACAGGTTTGATCTGGGCCTATATTTATGATGGGAATTATGGTTTAGTTGCAGCAATTTGGGGTCTTTTTGGAGCAGAAGCACCATTTATCATTGCGGATCCAAAGTATGCAATTTATTCCATTCTAATTGTTGTTTTTTGGAAATTTTTTGGCCTCCACATGATCATCTATATTGCTGGATTGCAAGCCATTTCAAAAGAAGTTATTGAGGCCTCAAAAATGGACGGAGCAGGCCCTTTCCACTCAGCAATATTCATTAAAATTCCAATGCTCCTTCCCACAATCAGAGTGTCAGTGTTTTTGTCAATTCTTGGCAGCCTGCAACTCTTTGATATTATCATGCCACTGACAGGAGGAGGCCCTTCCAATACAACACATTCCATGGTCACTTATCTTTATTATTTTGGGGTGATGCGAATGAAAATTGGCTTTGGCAGTGCTATTGGGGTAGTCATATTTGTCATTTGCTTTACGATCGCTTTCCTTTACCAAAGAACTTTGATGCGAAAAGATTAAAATGAATCGTCAAAGTGTTTACTTATATTCTATTCTTATTCTATTTAGCTTAATTATTATTGTTCCTATCTATACGACAATTATTGGAGGATTCAAAAGTATTGGTGAATTAAGAGTTAATATTCTTGGATTACCTGAATCATGGATATTTGATAATTATTTTGATATATTATTTAATTCCAAATTTTGGAGTTACATTTCAAACTCTATTCTCTATGCAGCTTTAACCGTATTTCTTACAGTATTCTTATCGTCAATGGCTGCTTTTGTCTTTGCTCATATCCATTTTTTAGGAAGTAAATTTTTATTTAACTATCTATTACTCGGACTTTTATTCCCTTTTGCGACTGCAATCTTACCACTTTTTCTTCGTGTTCGAGATCTTGAGCTGCTTGGCACCGTATGGGCTGTAGTTTTACCACAAGTCGCATTTAATTTTGGTTTTGCAATTTTGCTGTTTCGGGGTTTTTTCAAAGAGTTGCCCAAAGATCTTTTCGATTCAGCCTTTATTGATGGTTGCACTTATAGTAGTTTTTACTTTCGGATAACGCTTCCTCTTTCACTGCCAATCATTGCTACAGTAAGTGTGATAGCACTAATTAATAGTTGGAATAATTATCTATTGCCATTGATTATGATCAATGAAGAAAATCTTTATCCATGGCCACTTGGAATTATGGTTTTTAGAGGAGAATATATGACTGATTGGCCGAAAATTCTTGCTTATGTTAGTCTTACACTATTGCCTGCCGTTGGGATATTTTTAGCAGCCCAGAAATATATAATTTCTGGGCTTACATCTGGATCGATAAAAGAATAATTAAGTATTGAATGAATCCCTAAATTGTGAGTTTCATTGATGGTTTTTTCATCTGAAATCTTACAAAGATTTCATTGTTTACAGACACTCTTTCAGGCACAAATATGACCCCAGTCAAGGTTGGTATCATTGGATGTGGCAATATCTTTGATGCTTATCTAAACGCCTCCAAAAATTTCCCGATCTTGAACATTGCCTGTTGTGCTGACCTGAAAAGCGAACGGGCACAGGCAAAGGCAGATCAATGGGGATTGCAAGTTCAATCCATTGATTCCCTCCTCCAAGATCAATCTATTGAGATTATCCTGAATTTGACGACTCCCGATTCTCATATCTCAGTTGCCAAACAAGTTCTAGAGAGCGGCAAGCACGTTTATACTGAAAAACCCCTTGGTTTGAATGTCAACGAAGGAATTGAATTGCTTGCTCTCGCAAAAGATCGAGGATTACGAGTTGGTTCTGCTCCAGATACTTTTCTTGGTGGTTCGCATCAGAAAACACGACAATTGCTGGATTCTGGGAAGATTGGTGATCCCCTGGCCTGCACCGCTTTCATGATGGTTCCTGGCCATGAATTATGGCATCCGGATCCTGACTTTTACTATCTCCCTGGAGGAGGCCCTATGCTGGACATGGGGCCTTACTACCTGACGGCTTTCGTCAATCTCTTGGGTCCAGTTGCCCAGGTCACAGGCTTGGGGAAAGCGTTTCGAACTTCCAGAACAATTGCCTCTGGAGCCAGAGCCGGTCAGACAGTGCCTGTCAAGACGCCTACTCATCTGAGTGGTGTTGCTGAATTTGTGAATGGGGCCCTGCTGACAATCACGATGAGTTTTGATGTATGGCAACACACTCACCTGCCGATGGAGCTCTATGGAACAAAAGGTTCGATGTTGATTCCAGATCCCAATCGGTTTGATGGTGAGGTCAAGTGGAGTGAAGGCAAAGCAGACTGGAACTCTGCTACGATTGAGTTTCCCTATGCGGATGATAACTATCGAAGTATTGGTTTAGCTGACCTGGCCCAAGCGATCAGGACAGAGAGGCCGCATCGAGCTAATGGCCAGTTGGGTTTACATGTGCTTGAGATCATGACAGGCTTTCTCAAAGCCGCTGAAACTGGCACCAGCATAAGCATGCAGACAACCTGTGAACGGCCTGCATTAATGAAGACGGATTTACCCTTTGGACAACTTGACTAAGAGGACAGATGGCACAGAAAAAAGCGTTGATTGCTTGGGGAGGATGGGAAGGACACACACCCCAGGAGAGCACAGAAATCACAAAAGGGATTCTTGAAAATAACCACTTCGCTGTTGACGTGGTGGAGGGGACCGAAGCCTTTCGGGATCCAGATTTGTCTCGCTACAACCTGATCGTCCCCGTGATTACCATGTCAACCATTGAAAAAGAAGAAGTTGAAAATCTTTGCAAGACTGTTGAAAAGGGTACTGGCTTGGCTGGCTTCCATGGTTGCATGTGTGATTCCTTCCGCAACAGCGTTGACTATCAATTCATGACTGGAGGTCAGTGGGTTGCTCATCCAGGCAATATTATTGATTTTTCAGTAGAAATTCTCCCTACCGAAGATCCAATCACAGAAGGCATTCAAGATTTCCCTTACAAATCTGAGCAGTACTTCATGCATGTGGACCCATCGAATGAGGTACTGGCGACAACCACCTTCACGGGTGAGCATTGTTCCTGGGTCAAAGGGGTAAAAATGCCCGTGGTATGGAAAAGAGTGCATGGAGTAGGACGAGTCTTCTACAGTGCCTTGGGCCATGTTGCAGAGGAATTTAAAGTCCAGGAGATGGCAACGATTTTTGAACGGGGAATGCTGTGGGCCGCACGCTAGTTGTTCACTGACTGAGGATCACTATTGATTCAGAGCTTCTGTTTTCTGCATCAGGAAATCGAAGCTCATCTTGATTGATTCAAAAGAGTCCCTGGTGCTCGTGTCCTGCTCCACAATGAACCACTCACAGCCAGCCTCATCTGCTTCTCGAATGATGGCATCCCAGTTCAAACTCCCTGTACCTACTTCGCCAAAGAGAATCTCTCTCTCAAGGGTGACTACATAATCTTTGAGATGCAGTAAGGGCAGGCGTCCCTTCATTTTGCGACACCATTCGACCGGATCTTCTCCACCTTTCTGAACCCAGAACGTATCCAGCTCGGCTTGGAGAAACTTCGAGTCGGTGTTTGTTAAAATCAATTCCAGAATGGACTGGTCCGCATAGCGAACAAACTCCAACTCGTGGTTGTGGTAGGACAACTGCTTCCCCCCATCACACAGGATTTTCCCTGCACTCTCCAACTTATTGGCCAACACCAAGCAAGCTTCCCTTGAATCAATGGCATAGGAACCCGGATGAGGAAAGGCTGTGTGTTTACAACCCAGAATATTCAATCTCTCGACAACCTCTGCTGGTGCTTCCAAAATTTTATGCGAGGGTTCGTGGGTAGCACAAATGATCAACCCGACTTCATCAGCTAGTTCCCTTATCACCTGTGGGTCTTGAACACCAACACCAGAAATCTGAATCGCCGGATACCCAATTTCTTTTACTTTTTTGAGCGTGGTTCTGAGAGAGGTTACATCCTGACAATGATCTCGCAGAGTATACAGGGTCAGAGCAATTTGTTCTGGACGCATGGCTTTGGGACCTCAAGAAGTTGATTGAATTTTAGGGAAACAAACTTCAGACAGTCTAAAATTTATCAGTTCGATCTGTTTCACAGAGTCTGACTAAGGTATCTGTTAGCCTAGATCAATTCCCTAGAGTAAATCGGTATCGATCGAATTTCCATGAGGCTACTAGGTTGCTTCAATATTTGGGGCTTTCTCATCCTCAGGTCCAATCCATGTGAATGGATTGAACGCCACTTCCCACAGATATCCATCTAAATCCTTAAAGTAACCGCTATAGCCTCCCCAAGAGGCTGGTTGTGGCTTCTTCACAGGTGAAGCCCCTGCAGCCACAGCAGCAGCATAGACTTTATCCACCTCTTTCTCAGACGTGACATTATGAGATAAGGTGAATCCTCCAAATCCAGCTCCGGATGAATCAACTCCCGCATCTCTGGCGAGCGCATCCCAGTTGTAGAGAGCTAGCCAAGTCCCATTCAAAGTGAAAAAGGCGATATCTGGAGAGGACTTTTTTCTCGGGAATCCCAAGCCTTGCTCATAAAAGTTGATGGCGACTTCGAGGTCTCGGACTCCTAAAGTGATCATACTGATACGAGGAGACATCAGATTTTCTCCATCCGGTTAAAATAAGATAAATTCACAAGAAATATTCAGATGGCGGTGCATTATCCTGCCAGTGTGGAGCAGTGATGTTGCCAGAGACGAAATAAGACATTTTGGAGTAGTTGGGACTCAAGGGGACAACGTCTTGTGGCGCATAGCGAATCGTCAGTCCACACCTGCGACGTGATGACTGGTTTTTGGGCGAGCCATGCACCAGCAGTGAGGAATGAAGGGAGAATTCCCCAGCTTTAAGGTTATTTGAAAAAGGTTTGTCAAACACCGAAATATCTTCAATTTGCTGATTTAGCACAGATTCTTCTGAACTTTCTTTCCAGGGAATATGCCCCACTTTGTGACTTCCTGGAAGGAACTGCATTGCTCCGTTTTCTTCATCCGTGTCATCCAAGGCTAACCATACGGTCACAGTCTTCGCAGGAGTGAGGCCCCAGTAAGAGGCATCTTGATGAAAAGAAACTGCTTTCCCATCACCGGGCAGTTTACAGAAATAGTGCGTAGCCCAAGCCACCACGTCATCTCCAAGCAAATCGCGAACACCCCGCAGCAGAGGTTCAGCATACATCGTCTCCCAAATTCCCCGGAGCTTTGTGTGGTAGCAATTCAACGAGTACTGTATGGAATCTCGTTTGTCTTCACCACCAAAGTGAGCATCTCCTTTTTCAGGTCTATCCGCTAGTTGCTGCAAGAGTTTGTCAAAGTATTGTCGCTGTTTATGAATTTCTGCTCCGCTGAATCCGGGAAGTGGGCTAACAAAACCATGTCGATTGAAATGTTCAATTTGAGCACTGCTTAAAAATTTTGGTGACTCTGTTTCCGTTGGATAAAATGTGTAATCTTTTTCCATCCTCCGTCTCCCTTAAAGATTTACAATCCTTCATCTCGAATTTTCTCTACATCGATATTTTGTTCGACTTGTCAAAACCCCTTACTTTCTGCGATGTTCCAAATTTAATAAGTATACCCACAGAAATTTAAGCAATTGGTTTTACTGGCATGATTCGACTCAAAGAAATCGCAGAGGAGTGTGGAGTTAACGTCTCCACCGTTTCTCGTGCGCTGAAAGATGACGCGCGTGTCAAAGCGGACACCAGAAAAAAAATTCATGCCACAGCAAGTCGCATGGGTTACACCCCCAATTGGGCTGCACAATCACTCAAAGGAGGGAAGACCAATACCATTTGGTTTTTGATTGCCGATCTCTTTAACCCTCTAACCGCTCAACTGGCCACTCATTGCAGTCATGAACTAGCACAGGCTGGGTTTGATTTGTCCGTTATCCTCTATCACAACAACCAGGATCGGTATGAGCACCTCCTACGCAGACTTCATTTTGGCATCACAGATGGGGCCCTGATTGTTGGCTCACATAATTTCAACTCCTTCAAACAACGAGGCGAATTGATCAATGATCTCCAAGAAAGATCATTCCCAGCAATTTTCCTCGATCGATTTGAAAGAAAATCGAAGTTGCCAATTGTTACGACCAATCACTTTGCAGCGATCTCAGCACTTCTTGAAAAGCTGCTCAGCGAATCTGCAGATTTGGTGATTGATCTGTTTTCACCTGAGGAAAACATGGTTGAATTTGCCAGACAGCAAGCCATCACAAACTTCATGAACGCCAAGCCCCAACCCCACCAGGCATTACCCAGCAATCAGCTCGATCAGATTTTACCTGGGGAAAAAGTTGTGATTGTTGCGAGTAGTGAAGCTCGAGTTAAGGGCTTTCTCGAAAAAAGAGCTCAGGAATTAGAAAATCGAGAACTATTGATCGGTGTTTTTGATCATTGGCTTGGCGCTACAACACCATTTAAGAAAGTTTGTGTGTGCCAACAAGATTTCAAGCAGATGGCTCAACAGGCTTGCTCCCTCTTAGTTTCCAGAATCCAAAACCCCTCATTCGAAATTCCAACAAACACCCAAATCTCTTACAAAGCTTTGCTGCAGGTTTCCTGATAAACAGATAATTTTTTCTTGACAAATTTCTTATGAATTCATAATGTTCGTCATTATTTTAATGCAAACGTTTGCAAAATGAAAGGGGCAATTTGATTCTAGAAATCCAAAGGAAGCTTTACCGCACTAAAGTTCAGCAGTTTATGGATCGTCTGGAACAGAGGATTCTTGCAGACCATGTAGTCCTGGAGGGTCGTTTCGCCAGGAGTAAGGATCCCGTCCCCTTTCAACAGCGCCTAGACTTGGAGTATCAAGCTATCAGCGAAGGAGCGGAGTGGGGCCAAACCTGGGACAGTGCCTGGTTTCAACTGGTTGGGAAGATCCCTGAGCATTGGGCAACCGATGAAGTGGTTGCCCACCTGGATTTCAATGGAGAAGCCCTCGTCTTTTCACCGGAAGGGATTCCGCTGCAAGGACTCACGAATGGAAGTGTCTTTGGCAGAATCACACGACATAACTTTCGACTGGCAGCACCAGTTCTGAAAAATCCCCAAATAGAACTTTGGGTAGAGGCCGCCGCAAATTCAATCATGGGCATCCATCGACCTCGTGATCCTGAGCGTGGTAGAAACACCATCGAAGCTACCGGTAATCAAGTGGCTTCAACGGCTGCTACTCTCCGGCCTGGAGATACAATCAGTCGGCATGGCAGTTACCGAGGAATTGTCAACCGGATGAGGCTCGCTCGATTCAAGCGTGATCTCTATGATTTCTGGCTGGATATGGAGGTGTTGAATGGACTCTTGGACTCTGTGCCTGACAGCAGTACACGTTATGCTCGAATCTTAGAAGGATTGGTCAAGGTTACCAATATCTTCAAGGATGCTGAAGCAAACGTCGGCCAGTGCCGGGAAATGTTGCAGCCTCTACTACAACAATCTGCCAATGCGAGTGCCCCCACCATCAATGCTGTAGGACATGCCCATATCGATACTGGTTGGCTTTGGCCGGTTCGGGAAACAATCCGAAAATCTGCTCGTACCTTTGCCAGCCAATTGGATTTGATGGAAAGATACCCCGAATATGTTTTTGGAGCTTCCCAGCCACAACACTATCAATTTGTCAAAGACCACTACCCTGAACTTTATGAGAAAATTCGTGAAGCTGTTGCTGGGGGTCGCTGGGAACTTCAGGGTGGGATGTGGATCGAACCCGACTGTAACCTGATCAGTGGTGAATCCATGGTTCGCCAGATTCTTCATGGCAAGAACTTCTTCATGGATGAGTTTGGGGTAGATGTGAATAACTGTTGGATCCCAGACGTTTTTGGCTATTCCGCATCGATGCCTCAAATTCTCAAGTTGGGTGGCTTGGAACACTTCCTCACACAAAAAATGAGCTGGAGCCAGTTCAATCGTTTCCCCTACTCAACCTTCCGATGGCGTGGAATTGATGGAACAGAAGTACTCACTCATTTTCCACCTGAAGACACCTACAACAGCCAGCTTCAGCCCTACGATCTACAAAAAACTGAGCGGAATTTTGTCGAGAAAGGTGTACTTGACGAAATGATGTGCCTCTTCGGAGTAGGGGATGGAGGGGGTGGCCCGACTGCAGAAATGATTGAACGCGGTCTAAGACAAAAAAATCTGGAGGGAGTGCCCAAGGTCAGTTTTGGACGAGCAGATCAGTTCTTTGAGCGAATTTCTGAAAAAGCAGAAGAACTTCCTGTTTGGAGCGGAGAGCTCTATCTGGAATTACATCGTGGCACCCTGACAACGCAAGCGAGAACCAAGCGCAATAACCGAATGCTCGAGCAAAGTCTCAGAGCTACGGAATATCTCCTATCCTTGGGTTCACTCAAAGACTACCCTCAGCAGGAATTGGACAAGATTTGGAAAACTCTGCTGATCAATCAGTTTCACGACATCCTTCCGGGCTCCAGTATCCATTGGGTCTATGAGGTAACAGAACAAGAGCATCAAGATGCTTTAGAAACCTGTGATCGTTTAAGAAGTGAATCTGCAAAACATTTATTAGATCAAGACAAGGACGCAATCACCCTGATCAACACATTGAATGTAGCCTATGAGCGCCAGATCGAATTGCCTGCGGATTGGAAAGGAGGACTCCAGGATGAGCATGGTAATGACCTTCCCGTTCAGCAGGATACGGATGGCAAGTTTACAGCACTGGTGAGGCTTGCGCCTCAGGAAATTAAGACTCTCCGATCAAGTAATGCAGCCCAGCAAGCAAAGAAAGCCGATTCATTGATTCTTGAAAACCAGTTGGTACGTTACGAGTTCAATCAACACGCACAACTGGTTGCTGCGCGCGACTTGGAGACCGGTGAATCCATTTTAGCAGATGGAGCAGTTGGCAATGTGCTGACCCTGTATGAAGACCGGCCCCACAACTGGGATGCTTGGGAAATTGATATTTCCTATGAAGATATGGCTGTCGAGACTGGGCAAGGTGAATCTTGGCAATCTCTTGGAGCCGGTCCAGTTAGCCAATCTCTGCGCTTCCAACTAAAAATTGGCAATTCAAGGATTGATCAAAAGGTCAGCTTGCGGACCAATTCAAAAGCATTGGAATTTGACACAAATGTTGACTGGCAGGAGTGTCATCGTATGCTTCGGACTTCTTTTCCTGTCAATGTGCAGACGGATTCCGCAACCTGCGATATCCAATATGGACATGTTCAGCGTCCCACCCATCGCAATACGACATGGGACATGGCCCGTTTTGAGGTGGCTGCTCAGAAATATGTTGATTTGTCAGACCAGCAGAAGGGAGTAGC
>VMBT01001762.1_pt1 | contig 11297 bp, 10 predicted proteins | sample 4404301 | NCBI WGS metagenome assembly VMBT01 (sample SAMN12238535, study PRJNA552566) | marine metagenome | isolation source: Coastal seawater | place: USA: coastal Georgia, Sapelo Island | collected 2008-08/2009-08
TCCATTACGATCAACGAGGACGGAACAGTAGGACTCACTCTGGGAACACCAGACATCGGTGGGTCTCGGGCGTCGATGGCGATGATGGCTTCGGAAGAGCTTGGAATACCTATGAATGTGATCAAACCGATCATTGGAGACACCAACTCTTTGGGATTTAATTTTGTCACGGGTGGCAGCCGAGCTACTTTTTCAACTGGCAAGACGGTTGTTCAGTCAACTCGCGCGGCAATCGATGAACTCAAAAAGCGAGCAGCGCTCCTCTGGGATGTAGATATTGAACAAGTCGAATGGGCGGACGGACACGCGCGGCTTGTTGGCGCAGATGAACCGAAATCTTTGAGTCTTGCACAACTTGCGAAAGAAGCTGGAAAAACTGGTGGTCCGATTGTCGCAAATGCATCGATCAACGCAACTGGTGCGGGACCAAGTCTCGCAACTCATATCGTTGACGTTGAGGTGGACAAAGAAACAGGGAAGGTCTCGGTTGTACGTTACACCGCGATTCAAGATGCAGGTAAAGCAATTCACCCGAGCTACGTTGAAGGACAAATGCAAGGGGGGGCTGTGCAAGGTATTGGTTGGGCGCTGAATGAGGAATACATTTTTAACGAGGCTGGTGAAATGCAGAATACGGGTTTTCTTGATTACCGAGTGCCCGTTTGTTCTGATGTTCCTATGATCGACACAGTCATTATCGAGGTCCCGAACCCGAACCACCCATATGGCGTCAGAGGTGTTGGAGAAACTCCGATCATTCCACCACTTGCGGCGATTTCAAATGCAGTGTCTCGGGCAACGAATCTTCGATTTAATGAATTGCCTTTGTCACCACCTAAGGTATTGTCACGAATAGCCAAGGGATAATTTGCTCTAATCACTTGGCTAAACTCGTACTCACAGGATCACTCAAATCACTCGCGGGTGGAATCAGCGAGTTCGATATCCAATCGAAAAACATCAAACAGCTCATAGAAGAACTTGAAACAACCTGTCCAGCGTTAGCGCCGTTAATCAAATCAGAAGGATTCGCGGTCGCGATAGACAGCGAAATCTATCAAGACGTGCTGTTTGCCAAAATAGGTGAAGACAGCGAGGTTCACCTCATCCCTCCGATCGGGGCAGGATAGTCAGTTTTTTTACTTCAGCAGCGGAGTGTAAGTAATTATCTAATGCTTCGTCCGCCGTCAACAGGGATCGCTAGCCCTGTCATAAAAGAAGCATCCTCACTCGCTAAAAAAGCGATGGTCGCGGCAACTTCCTCGGGCTGAGCAATGCGCCCCAGTGGATGTTTTTCAATCATCGCCTGCTCAATAATTCGAGGGTCGGGAGCTTCTGCCATCATACCTCGTGCCATATCCGTATCAATCGTAGCTGGACAGATACAGTTCACTCGTATTTTTTCTTTAGCATGGTCTAGTGCTAAGGACATCGTCATAGATACAATCGCACCCTTTGTCGCTGCGTATGCCACCAAACGATGATTCCCTCGGATCCCATTGATTGAAGCAATATTCACGATCGCGCCAGCACCTCGTTCTCTCATCAAGGGAATTGCTTTTTTACAACCAAGGAAACTTCCTCGTAAATTAATCGCCATCACTTCGTCCCAAAGCTCTCGACTGGTCTCCTCTGCTGTACCAGTGGGCGAAATGCCGGCACTGTTAATCAGCACATCCAAACCACCAAAGTTTTTTCTGGCAAAGTTGATCGCCGAGTCCCAAGACGTCTCCTCCCTCACATCCAAGATAACTGAGCTAAATGACGATACAGCTTCTGCTTGATCGTCACTGAGTATGCCAGACACAACGGTGCCACCTTCCTCCGCAATACGTTTCGCGCTCGCAAGGCCGATGCCGCTTCCTGAGCCAGTGATCAAAACAACCTTATTCTCAAAACGACCGCGCATGTCTTCCCTTTCTTTTTGACATCACTTTTGATGAGTGACTATTTACATGAAAAGTGTTTGCAACTTTTTCTCATTTGGGTCGCGAATAATACCTCTCTCGGTGATAATCGCGGTCACGAGCTTCGCAGGCGTGACATCAAAAGCAGGGTTTCTCACAGAGATACCCCTGGGCGCCCATCGAAGATCGCCGTACCCCGTGACTTCATCTGCTGACCGCTCCTCAATCGGTATATCCACACCGGATGGCACAGTCATGTCAATCGTAGATAACGGACATGCGACATAAAAGGGTATGTCGTGCTCTTTCGCCAACACAGCGACCATGTAGGTACCGATCTTATTCGCGACATCACCATTCGCAGCAACCCGATCCGTCCCAACAATTACTGCGTCAATCTCACCACTTTTCATAAAGTGGCCTGCCATATTGTCCGTGATCAACGTCGTATCAATACCTTCCTCGCTAAGCTCCCAAGCAGTGAGTCTCGCGCCCTGTAGAAATGGTCTTGTCTCATCAGCAAAAACGCGAATATCCTTGCCCTGAGCAATCGCCGATCGAATGACACCAAGCGCAGTTCCATGCCCAGCCGTCGCAAGCGCACCCGCATTACAGTGAGTCAAAACTGTATCGCCATCAGAGATCAGCGCGGCGCCGTGATCTCCCAACGCTTGATTGATAGAGATATCTTCACGGTACAATGCGTGGGCTTCCTCCAATAATCCATCTGCAATTTCTACTTGGTCCAACTCCAACAAGTTAGAAAAAGCTCGCCGCATCCTATCGAGTGCCCAAAATAAATTTACGGCCGTTGGTCGACTTGCGGCTAACGTCTCTAAAGCCACTTTAAGTTTCCGAGTAAATTCGTCACGTGGTACGGACCGAAGCTTCGCAGCCTCCAAGGCCACTCCATACGCTGCGGCAACGCCGATTGCGGGCGCACCACGGACGACCATCGTTTTAATACCCTCAGCCACCGATGCTGCATCCGCATACGACAGGTACTCAAATACTGATGGCAGCCTCCTTTGGTCGATCATCTCTAGCCGACCCTCTTGCCACCGCAACGTTTGTACCTTCATAGGATAAATCCCGCTTTTACTCACCCTCAAATTGCACCATTGAGTGCACCCGTTTGCCTAACCCCTCCAGCTTTCGACTACCCCCAAGGTCGGGAAGATCAATGACAAAACAACACTCAACGACCTGACCACCCACGCCCTCAATCAATTTAACTGCTGCCTCGGCAGTCCCTCCAGTTGCAATTAAATCATCAACCAAAAGTACCTTTGATCCCTCAGATACAGCATCAGCGTGTATTTCAATTTCGTCTACACCATATTCGAGTTCATACGTTTGCGAAACCGTTTTTGCAGGCAACTTGCCCTTTTTTCTGACTGGCAAAAATCCCACGCCCAGAGATGCCGCTAATGGTGCTCCGACTATAAAACCCCGCGCCTCAATTCCAGCCACACAGTCAATCGAAAGCTCTTTATATCGTTGGGTCAACGTATCAATCATCGTCTTAAATCCTGCCGGGTGACCGAGAAGCGTCGTAATGTCTCGAAACATGATTCCCGGCTTCGGATAATCGGGAATCGTTCGAATCAGTTCAGTTAGGTTCATAAGCCACTTTCTTATCTATGTTCCTCATCACCAGGGTCACGTATTTAAAACACGACCCGCCACAGCATCTAGCTTTTTAATCATTTCAGGATCACGGGCATCTGCACTCGTAATTAGCGCATACTCAAGAGCACTTTTGCACTCACAGGACGCTCCGCTCGCATCATGGTGTATCGCCGGCGCAAGCTCGCTGACCAAAGTTTTTGCTTTTTGTGCATTACCGACAAGTACTTTAATCACCTGCTCGACAGTGACGTGACCATGATCAGGGTGCCAACAATCAAAATCCGTCACCATTGCAACGCTTGCGTAGCAAATTTCCGCTTCTCGAGCCAGCTTCGCTTCAGGCATATTTGTCATACCAATGACGTCGCAACCCCACTGCCTGTACAAGTTAGATTCTGCAAGCGTCGAAAACTGTGGTCCTTCCATTACAAGATAAGTCCCCCCTTTTGCATGCGCGATATTTGACGACTTAAGTGCATGCTCAACTAAATTTCCCAGTCTGGAACATACGGGGTGAGCTACCGACACGTGGGCCACCAATCCTTCACCGAAAAACGATTTCTCCCGCGCAAATGTTCGATCAATAAACTGATCAACGATCACGAACATTCCAGGCTCTAAATCCTCTCTTAACGATCCAACTGCACTTACAGAAATTAAATCCGTCACCCCCAAACGCTTCATCCCATCAATGTTTGCTCGAAAGTTCACATGGCTCGGAGAGATCTTATGTCCCCGTCCATGTCTTGGAAGAAATACTATTTTCTGACCTTTAAACTCACCCACCAAAAATTGATCAGACGCTTCTCCAAATGGACTGGCAACATCTGTCCATGCCGTATTTTCTAATCCATCAATGTCGTAAACCCCACTGCCTCCAATAATTCCTACGACAGGTTTTTCACTCATCACTAACACCTCCTCGAATTACCCTCACTTCGGCGTCCCTCCATTTATCAATTGATGCGGTCACCCTTATTAACAGTCATCAAAATGACGCCAAACAGGATCATCGGTAAACACAACCATTGTCCCATGGTAAGCCCTAAACCAATAAAACCCATATGCGCATCTGGTTCCCGAAAAAATTCAACAATAAATCTTGATAATGCATAGCCAGCTAAGAATAATCCGGAGACCTTGCCAATTAGTCGTTGCTTTTGCGAATACAACCACAGAACGATAAATAGAAGGACGCCCTCTAATAAACATTCATACAGCTGCGACGGATGACGCGGGACAATAACACCCGACTGAGGAAATACCATACCCCACGGAACATCAGTTGACCGCCCCCAGAGCTCTCCATTGATAAAATTCCCAAGCCTCCCAGCAGCCAATCCTAAGGGAACCAAAGGCGCGATGAAGTCCGTTAGAGATAACCAGTTTTTTTGTCGTTTTCTAGCGTATAAAAATACTGCAGAACACACACCAATGAGTCCACCGTGAAATGACATCCCACCATGCCAAACGTAGAGTACAGATAATGGGTCTGTAAGAACCGACGCAAAATCGTAAAAAGTGACGTAACCCACCCGTCCTCCAATGATGACTCCCAGGACAATGTAAAAAACCAAATCATCGAATTCCCTCAGGCTCACAGGACTTGTCGAAGCAGATTTAATGCGTTGCCGCCCAAGAAGAATTCCCGCGGCAAAACCCACGAGGTACATCAAGCCATACCAACGAACAGCAAGCGGTCCAATTTGTAATGCGACAGGGTCAAATTCTGGGTGATACAACATGACTCAATTCTCACTATTCTGGGATGCGCGCTTGCAACATTCTGCCACGAATGATGGCCATCTTGCGCATCGAATAGTCGGTGTCACCCCGCTGTGCATAAAGCCTCGGCGACGGGATGTACGCAGCTAACTTAGCGGCCTGCGTCTCTGTGAGTGATGCCGCCGTCAGCCCGAAATAATGTCGCGCAGCAGACGAAGCGCCGTAGATACCCGTGCCCCATTCAATCACATTTAAATAAATTTCTAAAATTCTTCGCTTTGATAAAGTTGACTCGAGCATCAGCGCGACGATGACCTCTTGAATCTTCCTTAAGAAAGAACGCTTTGGTGATAAGTAGAGATTCTTCGCAAGCTGCTGGGTAATTGTCGACCCCCCAGATACTGTTTTTCCTTTGCGTAAATTTGTGGTGGCCGCGTTCTTGATCGCCTGCCAATCAAACCCATGATGACTCAGAAACCTCGCATCCTCAGATGCAACAACCGCACGTTTCAGGTGTATTGAAATTTGATCATAGTTCACCCATCGATAAACGGGTTGCCCTTTTTGTTCATCAACGTAAGCTTGCATGAAGGCTGTTCGTTCGGGAGGCGAGTGACGCAATGCATAAATACGCCACATAAAACTTGCCTCGAAACTAATCACAATGATTAGCGCAAGCAAACATGCTCGCAATAACCACCTTTTGAGACCGACAATCACTCTCCTCGAAGTACCTCGATCACACCCTTCGCGTCTGGCCTCTTGCCTCGCCAAAGGTAAAATGACTCCGCAGCCTGCTCAACAAGCATACCCAGACCGTCTGATACCCGAGCGGCATTCGCCATCTCCGCCCAACGAGTGAAGGAAGTCTCTTGCTTTCCGTACATCATGTCATACGCTAACGCACCATTAGCGAGAACTTTTGTACTCACCGGAAACGCATCATCCGTCAGGCTACTCGACGTTGCGTTAACGACAAGGTCAAAGGAGGCTTCCCCGACAGCGTCTAGCCCGCCTGAGTCTATTCGGACCGAATGACTCTCAGCCTGTTGAGCCAAAGCTTTAACCAACTCGTTGGCTTTGGCCGCCGTCCTGTTAATGACCACGATCTCCCGAGGTCGCTCTTGAACGATAGGCAAAAGTACACCTCTTGTTGCACCACCGCTACCGACAACGAGTACAGATTTTCCTGTCACGGAAAAACCTAGATTCCGTGTGATGTCATTTACTAACCCTACGCCATCGGTGTTATCTGCAAAAATTTGTCCGTCTCGAAACGTCAATGTGTTTACTGCTTGTGCGTACTGTGCGCGTTGTGAGTGCGTTGTGGCAAACTCAAACGCATCAACCTTAAATGGCACAGTAACATTAGCACCTCGGCCACCGGCATCAATAAATTTCATCACACTTTTTTTAAACTCTCCGAGGGGAACGAATAATTTCTCATATCGAATCGGGTCATTTGTTTGCTCAGCAAAGAGAGCATGTATTCTCGGTGATTGACTGTGCTCAACAGGATTTCCGAAGACAACGTAATGATCAAAGTCACTCATTTATTGAGTCCTCGTGACAACAAATTCATTTTTTTGAAACGACCAACGACGTGTGATGGACAAGATATCGTAACGTCTGCGAAGTTCGGGATCAAATGGTCGGAAGGGAGCTGCTGCAGACACGATTTCTCGAGCAACTCGATCAAGTCGACGAGAGCCAGACGGCACATCAATGAGAACTCGTTCCACTGATCCATCAGAGTTAATCGACACCGTCACAACCATGACACCCTCTTCACTATCAACACTTACGTTTCTTGAGTAAAGCTTGGTGCCGATGTCCTCGATCCGTTGTTTCCACTCGTCGACGTAAGCCGCGAACTCAACAGCTCTCGTATTCGCTCCGATAAATTCGCGATTAGGGCGCTTTTGATAACGTTGCCATTCTTTTTCTATTCTTGCTTCGAGACGATTACGAGTCTCCTCACTCAAGCTATCCGCTTGCATGTACTTTGAGTTCGTCCCGGATTGCTTGATCGGATCGTCAATACGGTTTAGGTCTCGTAAGTCGCTTGTTGTCATCTCTATTGCAAGTAGCTTTTTAACTGTATTTTCAAGCTCAATCACACGCTCACTGGCAGCAGAAACTTGAGATTGGGTTGTCGAGAATTGACTGATTGGCACATTGACCGTCGCAACAACGTCTCTGTCGGTATTTCCACCACCTTGTAAACTATGTTGTGCTAGCAAATCAGTCACTGGAAGCGTTCGCCTCGATTGCGCATTAACAATCACGACCTCAAGGTCAGCTCGATTCATTCGCGTCGATGGGTTATTCGAAAAATATAAGGAAATAATGTACACATGCGCACAAAGAGATAACCCCAAACAAATAAGAAATGCATTGCTCGGTCTCCGCCGGTATTGCGCACGCCGCTGCGAATAAGCTAGTTGACGCATGAGCCTCGATACTTAATCTGTTGCATCAAACCAACTCACATATCGCGTCGTTGTCGTATAAATTGATATCCGTCATTTTGACGCGCACGAGTTCGGATGCTTCTTTGCTCGTCGCTCCAATCAACTTGCATGTGAGGGGAATATCATCTAGCTGTATGACGCCATCTCTCAAACAGTGAGCCTCGAATTCACCCTCCGGCATTTGCTGTAACCACTTAAGGCACCAAAACCTCTCCATAGTGCGCTGAAACTCAGCGTATCCCGAGTATTTATTTTCGAATTCATGCAAGATTGCAGGCAGCCGCTCGTCTCCTTGTGAATAAGGCGGCTCTGCCCCCTCAATCAATGCGATTAGTTGGCGCTGGTTGAGTAGATCAACGTAGCGGCGTAAAGGGCTGGAAAACCAACCATACACTTCCACACCCATTGCACTATGCGGTAGAGGATCTAATGATAGTCCTGACTGAGTCTTAGTCTTCACCCGATATAGGGCTGCACAAGAAGCTGACTTTAATTGTTTTGCCCAATGGGTATTCGCGAAAATCATCAGTTCGGAAACAATCACATCAATCGCCGAACCTCTTTTTCGCTGTTTGATTGTGACGGAATCGCCAGAGACTCGAAATGAAAACTCCCGGCGATGATGATGAGACTCTTTTTCTCCCCTTGCGATCCTGAGTTTATTTGCGATTCGATACAAGGTATGAAGATCCAATCCTCCGGCCACCGAGTCTGCTAGTTTGACGCGAGAATCACTGTCGAAATGTTCCTCTAGTTCCTCTGTGTTGAGATTTTGTCGCACCGTCAATAACTCTAATTTCGTCGTGCATCGAATCACCGCAAATTCAGAATCTAATTCGACATAAAGCGACACAACTGGAGACTGCTTTCCCGATTTGAGCGTGCATTCATCGACCACTTTTTGCGGGGACATCATCATTTTTCCAGCAGGATGGTAAACCGTCGACATTCTTCGGCGCAGTTCCTTATCCAGGGTTGATTCCGCCTCGATTAAAAGCGATGGCGCTGAAATATGTATGCCCAACTGCCAGCCGCCATCAGACAATGGAAGCAAAGACAATGCATCATCGATTTCCGTTGTCGCCGCATCATCAATGCTGTACGCGTCGATATGCGCTGGACTCAAACCATCCGTTGTTTTGACACTGAAATCACGAGGCTCTCCTGGTGCACATTGAGCGTGCTCAAATAAAAATCGGCCCATATGAAAATCATATGGATCGGGCATCACGCCTAAGTCCATGAGTAAGCTTCGTCGATCAAGCTTCTTTCGGGCGCAAACTTCGTCTAGAGCTTTTTCCTCGATTGCGTTTTTCTCCCGCTTGTAAAGAAACCTTGGAATCAATTGACTTAACTCCTTTGGAAATTCATTCTTCTCGAGCCTTGCAATGTAATCAGTCAGCTGTAGCTCTCGTTGCCTCTTTATTTCTAAAGAGGCTTTGGCCGACGCCAAAGCATCAGGCGTTGCTGGTTTAAATAATCCCTTACCTTTTTTATAAAAATGCGTTGGGTTATCAAACAAAACCTTCAGCACACCAGCGGTATCTTCCTTAGTCGAAGTTGTACCAAAATAGATACGAGTGACGTCCTCAAAATTTCGCTCAATTGAATCGAACGCCTCCCACAACAAATCTGCATCAATTGATGATGCGACGTCATCTACTTTCTGCACAAAAGTATCAATGTCTTGATGGTCGAACTCAATAAAGACATGGTTCGATTTTATTTTGACTTGTTTACCAAACTGACTCTGTACCTGAAGGGAAGAGCCCGTATCTTTGATGATGCGCCCAGCTTTCAGGCTGCCTGACTCTAAGTAAAAGACGTTCACAGCGTGCTCTTCCCCGTCACGTATGCGTTAGAGACTTGGATCGACGACATACGCCATAACAAGATCGACATACTTTCCAAAATCACCAAATCCATGATCACTGCCCTGGATAATTAATTGACGCGCACCATCGTATCGCTTGACTGCAACTTTCCAATCTAATAATTCATCGCCTGTCGTGTGTATCAGGAATATTCGATCTAAACGGCTTAACCCATCAACGTAAAGTGCTTTTAATTGGCTCAAGTGATCAACGGTAAACTCATACTCCTCCTTCGTATACAGATTGGTCTGTTTCCCTACATACGCAGATAAACCCTCGTGAGGGGTGATCGCCGGATTAATCAACACGCAGCGATGCCCCAGTCGCTCAGTCAAGTATGTCGCGTAATATCCACCAAGCGAACTCCCGATTAAAGTCACCTCATCGTGCTGAGATATTTCTCGTTCGAGACACGCAACTGCCTCGTTAGGCCAGTGCGGCAGATCGGGACACCAAAACTGTAATTCTTTGTCGTGATCCTGAATCGCTGACTGAATCACACCCGCCTTATATGACGATGCGGAACTATTAAACCCATGAATGTAGACGATAAGACTCATTCATTTTTCTTTCTTCAAGGCATCAAGAATTCGATCGTGAACGTTCTCGAAATGCTCGTTACTCATCACCACAATTTTATCTCCAGGGCTCACCTCGTTAACAATCGATCGCACCAGCGCGTCAATATCGTCACTGATAAACGATTGATCTTGACTCTCGCAAAAAAGTTGTCGCGCATCCCAGATCAAACCATTTGAATAGAGGTGAACTGTGTCGGCGGAGACCAGACTAGATGCCAATTCGCCCTTGTGATCACCCCTCCTCATTGTATTAGATCGAGGCTCTAATACCGCATGCACTCTCGAATTGGGGTAGCGTGCCTTCAGCCCATCAACCGTTGCTTTGATTGCGGTAGGATGATGCGCAAAATCATCGAACACCTCGACATCATTCACAATACCGCGTGAGCTCATGCGGCGCTTGACTCCTGAGAATTCCTCAAGCGCCTGGCAAGATACCTCAATAGGAATCCCGCAGTGTCGCGCCGCCAATATGGCAGCCATTGCGTTATCCAAATTATGCCGCCCGAAAAAATCCGGTGAAAATGTCCCCTGAGTTTGGGCCTCATTCGTTATGTCAATCCGAGAACCATCATCGTGAACACGATAAGACCAACCATTAGCGTCTTGGCCAAAATAGATCGACTCGCTCCAACAACCCATATCCAACACATTTTTAAGAGCAGGCGAATCTTGGTTGACAATGAGCGCGCCGGTTTTAGGGATCATTCTGACCAAATGATGAAACTGCCGCTCTATTGCCTTAAGGTCATCAAAAATATCAGCGTGATCAAACTCTAAATTACCAAGCACCAACGTTCTAGGGTGGTAATGAAGGAATTTTGAACGCTTGTCGAAAAATGCGGTGTCGTACTCGTCAGCCTCAATGACAAAGAAATCCGAATCAGTCAATCGAGACGATTCCGGAAAATCATTTGGCACACCGCCGATCAAGAAACTCGGGTTGAGCCCTGCGTCATCCAAAATCTTTGTGAGCATTGAACTCGTTGTCGTTTTGCCATGGGTACCAGCGACCGCCAATACCCACTTCGATCTGATGACATTCTCATAGAGCCACTGTGGGCCAGAAATATACGGTAAATTCTGTTCTAGGATTGCCTCCAT
>VMBT01001763.1_pt1 | contig 11295 bp, 7 predicted proteins | sample 4404301 | NCBI WGS metagenome assembly VMBT01 (sample SAMN12238535, study PRJNA552566) | marine metagenome | isolation source: Coastal seawater | place: USA: coastal Georgia, Sapelo Island | collected 2008-08/2009-08
GTGACTTCTGAGTGGGATTGTAAATCAGATAGGTGCGAACACCCTGCTCATTTTCGAAGACCGAATAATGAGGGGTATCTGCCGTGACGTCTAAATTCACTGGACCCACTTCCTGAAGGAAAGCCAACCAGTGAAGCGCGTGAGAACGAGTATCCCCCAACTCAAAGGAGCCATATTCGTCCCAGCGTTCAAAACCAGCCTTAGGATCAACCAAGGCCAGGTACTTGGCAAAAAGGTCCTGCCAAATGTCTTTAGGATTGGCCACCTTCCCCCGATCTGCGTAGATTTTCATCTCGCGATTCAAGGATTCCAATTTCCTTTTGACAAACTCAGAACTAGAACCCAAGTAGGTTGAAGAAGAAGTCAGTGGCAACAAGTTGATGCCATGAATCTGACGAGGTTCATCGGTCCACCAAACCGTGTGAACCAACCGTCCCCCAAAGAGAATGGAGACGTCTTCACTCATATATTCATCTGGTAGGCTGATTCCATGAATATCAAACCAGTAATGATTCACCGACTGAATCTCCGTCGTGTACAAATAGATCCCCAGATCCACCAACTCTGGTCTATTCTGAACCATTCCCCATTGAATCAAGCCCGCCCAGGCGTTGATGGATTCCGAAGAGGATTCCTGGTTGTTGCCATTGGCGTCCATGCCAGTACCACCTGCCCATCCGTGGCCTTCATAAACATCAAATGATCTGAGATAGGGGAAGTCTTGCTGATCCCTCTCTGCTGTGGCGATATCTTCAACCAGCAGATCAATCATTCCTCCCCAGTTTTCTGGTTTGGCCCACTCTGGATCTCTTAGAGCGATGTCACTGGCGGCTCTGATCCAATAGCCATAGTGGAAATGATGATCGTTGATGTTTTTGACTGCGTCATATTCTTCTGGGTAGCTGAGTACCGTGCCGACATCGGCGTTGTAGTGGAAGTAGGTCTTGTTGCTGTTGCCAGAGAGCCACTCTTCCATTCGCTCCTTGGTCAAATCAAGCAGCTTGTCCCGCACATCTTCTTCACCTTGGGTATCAGCTACGCTCATCAGTTGGGTGATCCGTTGAAGTCCCTTTCCTTGCCAGTAGGGTCCCCAACCAATCTCCAGAATCATGTTGCGGGCTCGGGCCGAATCCCGAGAAAGTTGGGTCTCAATCTGGTCACTAAAATCTTCATCCTCCACCGCAGGCCAGTATGGAACAAAGCCGGGATAGCGATGTTGTGTGGTGAAATCATTGGTTGCGTAAAGCTGGATGGGTCCACGGATACTGCCCAGCACACCACGCTTGTTTTTGGGTAGTGCGGGGTTTTCGTAGTAATGGTGTGGATACAGACCCACGATTGGTGGGGAGGTAAATCCTTCGTACTGTTCCGTGATGGTTTTGAAATTTGTGGTGACTTCACTTTTGGAGCGATCTACTTCCCATTCTGCGACTGTATCCTTGATGTGGGTGTAAGCGCTGCGCAGGAAGTAGCGAACCGTAACGGGGCGTGAATTTGGAAGCACTGCGGCCGAGACGTACTTCTTGTCTTTGGGCAGATTCAAAACCCATCCAGATTTGTTTTCTGGGGCCAACTCAGGGTTGATTTCGAATCTCAGGTTGTCCACATCAACGGACATCGTTCCCGTTGGTTCGAGAACTACCAAATTCGCAATATTTCTAATGTCGGCAAAGGCTCCGGGGCTGTAACGGTTGCTGTTGGATAGAATTTCTCGGACCGGCACACGAATCGTTTTCCATTCACCCGATTCAGGAAGCGGCACAGAGTAATCCCCAACATTGGGCCAGCCGCTATCTAATTTGACGAGGAACTCCACTCCTTCCTCTGCACTGTTGACCCGGAGATCAAAGACAAGCTCTCCTTGAGATGCCCAGTAGCTCAGATCCACACGATCGCTACCACCTTCTTCACCATAGACTGTAAATACGTTTCCGTTTGTTCCTGTCTTGCGAATCTGTAGGTATTTTTCTTCAGCATCTTCTCGATCCATGAAAAAAACGGAGTCACCTTCCGAGTCGGTAATTTCTATTTGTCCTTCTGGATTATACGTCGTCCAGCTGAGGTCTGGGAACAACCTACCATCATAAACCATCAGGGTTTCTTCATCCCCGAAGGTAGGTTTTTGAGGAGTCGAATTTGAGGAGTCATCGCCCGAAGCATCGGACCAGAGACTACCTGAGGGACCAAAGACCGCGTAGGTTTTCCCATTTCCCTCCACCAACAACACCCTTGCGTCAGATTTGAACAAGGATGTCGAAAAGCCTGACGCTGGTTGAACCTGCAAATCCCCCGTGCTGAGTTGGAAGTAAGCGTAAGGGCTGCCGTGGGCAATTGTCGCCATCATCCGATTATCACCTTCATCCAAGCCGATGTTGATCGACCAATCACCATGGTCATCTAAGTTGGCTTCGGTTGGCTTGAAGGCAGTTGGGGTGAACAGAAGATCAGCCCCGTGAGGATAGAAAATTTCGGTGTCTTTGCGTTGGGAAGGAACGACCTGCATCTTGGGCAAGCCCATCTCGAAACCGTCTGGGGTTGCCTTAAAGGTTAGTGGATTGGCATGAAGAACTTCTGTCCACTGTGTGAAGACTACAGATGAGTACCACTGGTTGGTGGGTACGGCTTGGTTGAGCAATTTGCCCGTTCGAAAGGTAGCCTCCGGTGGATTTCGATCTCCCCGGGAAGGCTCCAATCGATAGGCCCCTTTGCCAATTCTCTTTAGATCAGGTGATTCAGCTACTTCTACCACTGTTTCTGGAGCTGGCTGATTCGACGAGCAACCTAACAAGGTCAGTCCCAAGACGAGCAGCAGTAATCGATTACATTTATGGAAACAAATTGAAAAAGTCATCAGTACAAATTCTCCTCGATTATGTAATGGATTACAGAATGATCGAAAAATTTCTGTTCGTCAAGAAATAGATGAAGATTTAATTTTCCAGAGCAAAGCAACGAGCAAAGTGCTGTTCCCCAATCTGCAAGGCAGCAGGGAGGGCTTCGCGACACTTGCTCATGACTTTTGGGCAGCGTTCCGCAAACGGACAACCCTTGCTCTCAGGAGTCCACATCGGCACATCGGCTTTCGCCGCCTTGACTCGACGTTCTCGAGTTCTTTTGGGATCGGGAACAGAATCCAGCAGCAGCTGCGTGTAGGGATGCTGAGGATTCTGGGTGACCGACTCACTCTCTCCCCACTCCACCATGTGGCCTACATACATCACGGCTGTTCGTTCGGCGAAGTAGCGAGCTGTAGCGATGTCATGAGTGATGTAGAGGAAAGCAATATCCTGCTTCTGCTTCATCTCTTCCATCAGATTCAGAATTCCGAGTCGGATGGAAACGTCCAGCATGGAGATCGGTTCGTCAGCAAGAATGACCTCTGCTCCTACGGCCAGAGCCCTTGCAATGGCTACTCGCTGGCGTTGTCCCCCACTCAACTCATGAGGGTATTTTTCGGCAGTCTCAGCCACTGGGGTCAGGCCAACCTGGTTCAGCAAGGCCTCGATTTTATCTTTGAGTTCCGACACGGAGAGAGAGGATTGGTGCAACTTCAGGGGTCGCATCAAATGGTGTTCAACCGTGTGGACCGGATTGAGCGAGCCAAACGGATCCTGAAAAATCATTTGCATTCTGGCAGCGTACTGAAGGCGTTCCTCCGGAGTATCAAACTCTTCAATTTCTCGCTGATCGAACCGAATCACTCCGCCTGTGTGTTTGTTCAATTTACAGAGGGTTCGAGCACAGGTGCTTTTGCCAGAACCTGATTCCCCAACCACGGCCAAGGCTTCTCCACGAAACAACTGGAAGGAGACCTCGTTCACAGCCCGGATCATCTGCTTACTGAAAAGCTGATTGCGACTGGTGAAATCGACCACCAAGCTTTCCACATCCACAATTGGGGTTTTCGTGGTTGTTTCCTCTTTGAGCAACACTTCATTCATGCTGCTGCCTCCACGTTGAAACAGGCTACCTGCCGATCTTGCTGGGCCAATAATGCTGGGACCACCTGTCGACAGCCTTCCGTAAAATGACCACATCTCTCCTGGAAGGCGCATCCATTCGGCAGTTCAAGCAAATTGACAGGATTGCCAGGGATACCCTCAAGGCGAGTCTTTGGTCCATGAATGGTCGGAAAAGAGGAGAGCAAACCCTTTGTGTAAGGATGCTGTGGTGAATTCATGATCTGCGCTGCGGTACCCAGTTCTACTAGGCGACCGGCGTACATCACCCCGATCCGGTCTGAGATTTCTCCCATCAAGCTGAGATCATGGCTGATGAAGAGCACCGAGAAACCAAATTTCTCCTTCAAATCGTAGAGTTCTTCCATGATCTCTCGCTCCACCACAACATCTAGCGCCGTGGTCGGTTCATCCATGATGATCAACTTTGGGTTCAATGCGAGGGCAATGGCGATGACAACTCGCTGTCGCATTCCCCCTGAGAGCTGATGAGGGAAACTGCTCAATCGACTGGAGTGAATGCCAACAATTTTCAGGAGTTCTGCTGCTCTTTCGAGGGCTTGATTCTGGCTGACTTCCTGATGCGCTAGCAAAACATCTGTCATCTGCTCACCAATCGAGATCACTGGATTGAGCGAATTCATTGCACTCTGGAAGACGATGCTGACCTCGCTCCAGCGGAATTTCCTGAGGGCTTCCTCATTCATTTTGAGCACATCTTGACCCTCGAACCAGATCTCACCACCAGAAATCAGGGCAGGCATTTTGTGTAGACGCGAGATTGCGAAAGCCAAGGTTGATTTTCCGCAGCCTGACTCCCCCGCTAGCCCAATTGTTTCTCCAGGCAAAATTTCCAGAGAAACCATATTGACAGCCCTGGCGATACCACCCGGTGAGACATAATCCACACAGAGATCGTTGAGACTAAGAAGCTTTTCCGGGATGGGCTGAAGCGGATTGCTCACTGAGTACCTCGCTGGATTTCAAGTTTCTGTGAGAGGCTTTTCCAAAGTTTCAGATGAGGTCCGGTCTTCAATTTTGGGTTGCTGACTTGATCAATAGACATGTTGATCAATGCCAAGGCTCCACCGAAGACAGCAATGATCGTTGCTGGAGTGAAGACATCCCACCAAGCACCGGTAAATAAGGAAGAGTTATTCTGGGCCCAGTAAAGCATTGTTCCCCAGGTAACCGCGCTTGGATCACCCAATCCCAAAAACTCCAAGCCTGCTTGGCTGAGGAGTGCATACAAAACCACCCCGATGAAGCCACCGCCAACAATTGAGATTAAGTTTGGTAGAATTTCGACGAGGATGATCCGCCAACGTTTTTCACCCATTACCTCAGCAGCCAAAACAAATTCTTTGTGGCGCAGGGCCATCGTCTGGGCCCGGATCACTCTCGTGCCCCAAGGCCAAGCGGTAAGTCCAATCAACAGGGCAATTACTGGAGGACCGACTTGTCCCAAGAAGGCTGCTAAAACTATCAGCAAGGGCACTTGGGGGAAAACGAGAACCACGTTGGTGATGAAGTTGATCCATTCATCCACTTTTCCACCAAAGTAGCCGGAGGACATTCCCAGCAGGACTGCAATGAACATGGCGATTGCGCCAGATCCAAAGGCCACACCTAGGGAGATTCGGCCACCATGCAGCGCCTGGCTGTAAATGTCCCGGCCACTACGGGTAGTTCCCATCCAATGTTGGGAACTCGGAGCCTGGTGAGGTCTGGCAACTCGGCGTTCTGGGTCATAACTGGTCAATAAGGGCGCAAAGAGACAGGCCAGGACCATCACAATCAGGATACTCCCACCGATCAAAGCTGGAGGGTTACCCTGAAAAAAACGCCAAATTTTTTTGCTTAGACTCGGCTTTTTCCGATTTGAGCTATTGCTCGAAACTACTAGAGAGGATTTTTGTGTTTCGGTTGCCACCAGGAGTTCACTCATCTCAGTTTCCTCGAAGTCGGGGATCAAGCCAAACCAGGAGCAGATCCGCTACAAAATTTGCGATCAGCATACAGAGCACGATAAGTAGCAGAATTGCCTGAATCAGTGGATAGTCTCTGGCGTTGATGGCCTTCAACATCAGATTACCCAAACCTGGGTAGTTGAAGACAACTTCCGTGAACAAAGACCCAGCCAACACAAATCCCACCGCCATGGACACAGCAGTCATCACTGGCAACATTGCATTACGTTGCGCGTATCGAATCATCACCCGCCAGCGTGTCAAGCCCTTGGCTTCTGCCATCGTGATGTAGTCTTCCCCCAGGACATTGATCAGTGCGTTCCTCATGTTGAAGAGCCAACCCGAGATTCCAACCATGATCATCGAGAGCATCGGCAAGGTAGCATGGTAGGAAACACTGGAGATAAATTCCCAACTCAGTGCAGGATCGAGCTCTGGATCATAGGCATAGGAAAGAGGGAACCACTTCAGCTTCAACCCAAGGATGAAGAAAATCACCATTGCGCTTACTACATAAGGGAAAGCGCTAATGAAGGAGGTGATTGGCGGAACGAATGAGTCAAACCAACGACCTCGATTAGATGCTGCGTAAGTGCCTGCCAGCACACCAATCACCACGGTCAATATCAAAGAAGTACCTGCCAAGAACACGGTCCAGGGCAATCCGATCATCAGCACGTCTGTCACGGAAGTCGGGAACAATAGAATCGAGGGTCCCAGATCCCAACTCAGAACACTCAACAAATAAGAGAAATACTGTTCCCAGAGAGGCCCATCCACAAAGCCATACATTGCGCGGACGGCATCCATCTGCGATGGGTCCATCTTTCCCATAGCCCCTGCAAACAGAGCATCCACCGGATCACCCGGCATCAAGCGGGGTATCAGAAAGTTGAAGGAAATTGCCAGAAAGAAGGCTGTTGCATAAAACATCAGCCTTCGTGCAACAAAATTCACTTCATCCTCTTGTCAGTAGGATCATGATCAGATTCTTCATTCCTGAGATCACTCAAAGCTTTGTAATTATTTTGAATAAAGTTGATTAAATAGAATGTTGCGCTTACCCGCATCATACCAAACGGGATGCACGTACGGATTCTCAGCAGTTGGCCAGCCTTCTACTCGTGTAGAGTTGTACTGAAACCAGGTTGGGTTGGAGAATAGACTGATGAATGGCAGATTTTCGGCTGTGAACTTCTGCAGTTCTTTCAGAATTTCTTGCTTGCGTTGTTCGTCGTCTGTTTGACCGTATTCGTCAATCCAACGATCCACCTTCTTGGCATGAATCCCGTGATTGGCATGCCAAATTTGACCAATCCTAGAGGTGTGGAAGTACTCGTTGTAGGTTTGAATAGGGTCCACTGACAACAATGACCAGTTGATGGCAGCCTCATAGTTCCCTTGCTTCAAGCTACCGTCATAGACACCCCAATCTACAGCCTCAACTCTCGATCGGACCCCAATTTCTTCGAGGTATTCCGTGACCATCTGAACCGTCTGAACCCAGTCCGTCCAGCCATTGACCACCCGAATGTTGAACTCGATTGGCGAACCATCTGGATTCTCCACGAAGCCATCGCCATCGACGTCCTTATAGCCAGCTTCCTCTAACAATTCAGCAGCTGCCTCAGGGTTGTATTCTGTCAAATAGGCATAATTCTCTTGAACTGAGCCATCCATGTACTGCTCAAAGTAATTCCCTAGACCACCTGGGAAGCGGTTGACGGTCGGATAGCCATACGCAGCCAACTCCACGATCGTTTCACGGTCCAAAGCCATTGAGAAAGCTTTACGGAAGTTAATGTCCTTGAAGGGCTTTTTCTTGGTGTTGAGGTAAATGTGAATGGCATCGTTGGCCGGATACCAGTAGTGGTGGGTATCTGGATTTTCCTCAACATAAGTCTTCTCAATATCCGCAATGAAGTTGGACCCCCAGTCGATTTCATCATTCATCAGCGCGGGCTGAATCTGTGAATTATCGCTGAACGCTCGATAAGTCACACAATCCAGATAGGGTCGTCCCTCCAAGTAGTAATTGGGGTTGCGGCAGATTTTCATTTGCTGGGGCTTGACGTACTCAACTTCAGTGATGGGTCCGCTGCCAACAGGATTCAGATTTTCAAACGTAGCGGGATCTTCCACACTCGCCCAAATGTGCTCGGGAACAATCTGATAATTTGGAACAGACCACTCTACTGTGGTGTCGACATCATTCAGAACAACTTTGAATGATCTTTCATCGACTTGGACCACTTCCTTGACCTTGCCAGAGGCGAACAATCCAGCGGCATCGAAAGCTGGATACTTCTGTGCCATACCAAAGCTAAATACTGCATCCTTTGCTGTTAAAGGCTTTCCGTCTGACCATTGAAGACCGGATTTCAGAACGTAGGTGATCGACTTCAAATCGCTTCCGTAATTGAAGCTTTCAGCCAACCGGTATTCAATTTTCCCTGCCATCGAATTGTAAACCAGCAAGGGTTCGAACATTAGCCCCTTGATGTTATCTCCATTGGTGAATGGATTGAAATTTTCAGTGAAAGCAGGGGTGATGATTGGCACTGTTAGCGAGCCACCCTGCTTTGGGGCTCCATAGACAGAGGTTGTGATTCCGAAACCAAGAAGTAAAAAGTTTGTCAGGATATATTTTTTGAATTTTTTCATTGTTGTTGACTCCTCAAAGGTTGTGAGGTTGTTGATGGATGAACGGAGTAGACCGGAGAATGCTGCTGCCTGAACTGCATCAGTCTGCGAAATGCCTTCGCACTCTCTTTCAGGGTTCTTTTTTGAGTAACATAGTCCACATGGACTAAGCCAAAACGCTTGTCATAACCTTCTGCCCACTCAAAGTTGTCAAGGAGGCTCCAGGCAAAATAGCCCGTAATATTGACCCCTTGCTCAATGGCCTGATGAACAGCGTTTAAGTGAAGATCAAAATATCTACATCGCTGATCGTCCCAAACCTCACCATTTTCGATGAGATCCGCACAGGCCGCTCCATTCTCAGTCACCATCAAAGGTGGTAATTTATAATTGCGATGCAGATCCAGCAGTAGATCACGCAGCCCATCAGGATAGATTTCCCAACTCATATCGGTGTGTTCAGCAGTTGGATTTTTGTGAAGTTTCAGAAAGTTTTCCGAATCGTAACTGCTGATGTTGCGGGTGTAGTAGTTGATCCCAATGAAATCTACTGGTCTGGAAATGAGTTCCATATCTCCCTCCAACACCAAAGGCATCTTGTCCGGCTCATAGCGATTGATGATATGTGGATATCGACCCTCAACCAGTGGTTCGATGAACCAGTGGTTCCCCCCTGCTTCCGCAATTTTTGCAGCAATGAAATCATCATAGCGCTCAGACTTGGGGGTCATCGGTCCCATATTCAGGACAATCCCACTCTTCACATGAGGCACATTGGTTCTGAGTACATCCATCCCTAGCCCATGTGCCAACAACAAATGATGAGCAGCCTGCTTTGCATAGCGAATGTTGCTTAGACCAGGCGCATGAACGCCGTAGCCGTAACCAAGGAATGATGAACACCAGGGCTCATTTACCGTAGCACAAGAGTGGAACTGATCTCCCAGTTCTCTGGTGACCAAGTCGGCAAAATCCTGAAAACGGTACGCCACATCGCGATTGAGCCAACCTCCACGATCTTCCAAGTATTGTGGGAGATCCCAGTGATAAAGAGTCACATGAGGTTGAATTCCATCCTCACACAACCGATCTAGAATGCTTCGATAGAAATCCATTCCCTTCTGATTCACCGATCCGTTTTCATGCATCACCCTTGGCCATGCGATGGAAAATCGGTAAGCATCAACCTTCAAACTCTTTACGATATCCAGATCCTCTCGCCAGCGATGGTAGTGATCACACGCTGGTTCCCCAGTGTCACCGTTCTTCACTTTTTCCGGCGTTTCACTGAATGTATCCCAAATACTTTTTAATCGACCATCAACTTCAGTTGCTCCTTCAATCTGAAAAGATGCTGTTGCAACGCCAAAGGTGAAGTCCTTGTGAAGCATTGGCGATTCGGATGGTAATTGAAACTCAAATCCTGACATTTTGATTAACTCTCTCTATTTCTAATTTGAAATCCTTTACACTGGCTAAAAGCAATGATGTAATCGTTTACAACAAAATGACTTGAAATTCTCAGTGCTGTCAAGACATATTTATGAAAATTATCAACGCTTCAGAAATTCAAGTAGGAAAATGCTAGCAGCAAAAGATTCTAACGCTTCCCTCCGCAACGGCGCTCCAACTTTACAGGATGTGGCCAAGTACGCACAGGTATCCACGGCTACAGTGAGCCGAGTGCTGACTCAGCCCGATGTCGTCAGCAAAACGACCCTGAGACGAGTCACCAAAGCAATTGAGGAGACAGGGTATGTTGTAAACGAAGCAGCCAGAAGTCTGCGAAGAAAAAAATCAGGGGTACTGTTGGTGATGGTACCTTCAGTCAGTAGCCCTTTTTTCTCACAGGTTATGCGAGGTTTGGAATCAACTGCTGCAAAGGCAGGTTATGGGATTTTGACGGCAAACACGGCCGATGACACTATCAAAGAGCAGCAACTTTTTAGTTATGTACAACAGAAAAGAGCTGATGCTGTCCTAATTCTTGGTGGTCGGCCTCCTGTCCAAAAAGAGGAACTGCTTGATAATATGCCCCCAATTGTCGCGGTCAATGAACGCATCATTGGATTGGATGTCCCGACTGTAGCTGTTGATGGTTTTCATGCTGCTAAGGAAGTCATCCGCTATCTGATGGGGTTGGGACACACGAAGATTGGCCACATATCAGGCCCGAGTGACCGGACATCTTCAGCAGCAGATCGATTGGAAGGATATCAGGAAATTCTCAGTGACGCTGGTCTGGAGCCGAGTTGGACTTTCAGCACGGAATACAACATGGAGTCTGGTGCTTTAGCGGCGAGAGAATGGATTACATTGCCCAAGCGACCAACAGCTGTTTTCTGTTCCTGCGACGAGGTAGCATTTGGCTTCAATTCAGCGCTTTACAGAAACGGATTTCGCGTACCAAGAGACGTATCCGTTGTTGGATTTGATGACGTCCCGCTTGCTGAGTTTGCCATTCCATCTCTTACAACGATTCGTCAACCTCATTTGGAAATAGGCGTCCAAGCTGTAAAGCTTCTTCTGCAGTTAATGCAAAATCCAACTGAGCCCCCTCAGAGCATCTATCTGAAAGGTGATTTGATCATTCGAGAAAGCGCCCATCGCTTGAGCAAATGAGCAGTACTGATTCACCGTAGTATTGCAGATCAAAAAACTGGCTATTCCAAACCAGCTTTCAAAACCTCCTCGGTCAGCTCCAAATCGACGTTCAGCTCTCT
>VMBT01001764.1_pt1 | contig 11288 bp, 10 predicted proteins | sample 4404301 | NCBI WGS metagenome assembly VMBT01 (sample SAMN12238535, study PRJNA552566) | marine metagenome | isolation source: Coastal seawater | place: USA: coastal Georgia, Sapelo Island | collected 2008-08/2009-08
AAGTAACACCTAAAAACTCTCTTTCTGGTGAAGTAATCTGACCTGAAGCAGAATAATTATAAAACCAAGGAACACGATTAAACAGCCATACAAGAAAAAATTGAGCGGCCAGGGTCGCCACTGCAAGATAAAAACCTTTTATTCTTAACGAAGGCAATCCAAAAATTACCCCTACAAGCGCAGTGACTCCACCAGCTAAAATAACATGTACTATTATGTTTATGTCTGGAAAGGCAGTCATAAGTTTATAAACTGCATAAGCCCCAACTGCCATAAAGCCTCCCGTGCCCAACGAAACCTGACCACAATAACCCGTCAGAATATTCAATCCAATTGCAGCGATTGAATAAATTAAAAAAGGTAAGAAAATCGCGTTAAGCCAATAATCATTTATTATGAAAGGCACTACCGCGAAAGCAAAAACAAGAACTGCATAATACCTGTAACGGTCAAATTTAATTGGGAAAGTCTGACTATCCTCTCGATAGGTGGTGCTAAAATCTCCAGCTTCACGATAAAACATGACCTAAACCCTCTCGATAATCTTTTCGCCAAACAAACCCTGTGGGCGAAAAACTAGTAGTAATAATGCTAACACATATGCAAACCAATTTTCGGTAGCCCCGCCGATTAGTGGGCCAACAAGAAACTCAAACAATTTTTCGCCAACGCCTATGATGAGGCCGCCGACGATAGCTCCAGGAATTGATGTGAAACCACCAAGCATCAATACAGGTAACGCTTTCAAAGCAATTAAAGATAAAGAAAACTGAACGCCAGACTTCGTGCCCCACATTATGCCTGCCACAAGCGCCACAAAACCAGCAACCGACCAAACCATAATCCATATAAAGTTAAGGGAAACACCCACAGACAAAGCAGCTTGGTGATCATCAGCAACTGCTCGCATAGCACGACCTTCTTTAGTGTATTGTGCAAACATCACTAAAACACCGACAAGGATAGCAGCAATAATTGAGGCAACAATATCTAAGTTATCAATAAAAAAACCGTAATCAAAAATGTTGTAGGTTGTCTCATCAATCCACAAATTAATACCCTGTGGAAGCCCAACATCAAGTTTTTTGATATTAGCTCCCCACATCATATCACCAAGACCTTCCATAAAATAAGCCAATCCAATTGTCGCCATGAACAAGATTATAGGTTCTTGACCAACCAAATGCTTAAAAATAATCCGCTGAACCAGCCATGCTAGAATAATCATCACTATCATAGTAAGAAGTATTCCAAGAAGAGCTGGAAGGTGCCAACCAAAATGGTGTATTTCCGTGCCTAAAATCGCGTTAATCAAGTGCGCGAATGGAATTTGCCCTTCCATCACACCAACAAGTGTCATAGCAGCAAAAAGAGCCATAACACCCTGAGCGTAGTTAAATATACCAGAGGCTTTATAAATCAACACAAAACCTAGAGCGACAAGTGCGTACAAAACACCCGCCATCAAACCATTTAAAAAAACTTCCATTGCATAAATAAGTTGGTCTGGCATTATCTATTCCTCGTTAGCTTTTTCATAACGTTTAGCATTTTTCTTAACAGTGTTTTAGTCATGACTGACACCCAAATAGGCATCGATTACCGCTTGGTTGTTTCTGATATCACTAGGGGTTCCGTCCCCAATCTTTTTACCATAATCCATAACTACAACGCGATCAGACAGATCCATGACAACACCCATGTCGTGTTCAATCAGAGCTATTGTTGTTCCAAACTCATCGTTAACATCCAAAATAAAGCGGCTCATGTCTTCTTTTTCTTCAACATTCATTCCCGCCATTGGCTCATCTAAAAGTAAAAGTTTAGGCTCTGATGCTAGCGCCCTTGCCAACTCAACTCTTTTCTTAAGGCCATATGGAAGCCGAGAAACAGGTGTTTTTCTGATTGATTGAATTTCAAGAAAATCAATAACCCTTTCACAAATTTCACGGTTTTCTATTTCCTCTCTCTCTGCTTTTCCTCGCCATAAGGCCTGCGAAATAAATCCTGATTTCATTTGAGTAAGTCGCCCAGTCATTACATTGTCCAACACGCTCATACCCTCAAAAAGTGCAATGTTTTGAAACGTCCGTGCAATTCCTTGTCTAGCAACTTCAAAGGGCTTGAGCGGTGGCCGTTTTTCACCCCTAAAAAAGACCTCACCCTCCTGTGGCACATAAAAGCCTGAAACCACATTAAGCATAGAGGATTTTCCAGCGCCATTCGGTCCGATAATGGCCCTAATCTCACCTTCTCTAATATCAAACGTTATGTCTTGGATCGCAGTTACTCCGCCGAACCGAAGGGTGATATTTTTCATCTCCATAACGACACCACCGATTTTACGGCCGTCTTCTGTTATGTATCCATCGTCAGTATTCAAAATACACCTCTTACTGAGCAGCTATATCTGCAACATTGTTTGTCATTGCATCTTTGATTTCTAATGTCGCGGAAATTTTACCCTTTCGACCGTCTTCATAAGTAACTTCTGTTTCGGTAGAAACTGACGTCGAACCGTCATATAAAGCTTTTATTAGATCTTCAAATTTTTCCGCTATAATTTTGCGTCTTACTTTTCGAGTACGGGTTAGTTCTCCATCATCAGCATCCAATTCCTTATGTAACACCAAGAAACGATGAACCTGACATCCAGCCAACATTTTGTCCTTAGCGATGGATGCATTCACTTCCTCAACGTGAGACTGAATTGTCTCAAGCACCTTGGGGTGCCCTGCTAATTCTTGATAACTCGAGTAAGCGATGTTATTGCGCTCAGCCCAATTTCCAACCGCTGATAAATCAATATTGATGAAAGCGACACATCGTTTTCTACCAGCTCCAAAAACAACGGCTTCTAGAATATTTGGATAAAATTTTAGCTTATTTTCGACATATTTGGGAGCAAACATTGACCCATCAGACATTTTTGCAACGTCCTTTGCTCTATCAATTATGCGCAAGTGCCCTGTATCTTCTTCAAAAAACCCTGCATCACCAGTAGCAACCCAACCTTCGGAGTCCTTAGTATCCGCTGTGCTTTTTGGGTTTTTGTAGTATTCTACGAAGGTCCCTGGGCTTTTATAGTAAACTTCACCGTTATCACCTATCCGAACTTCTACACCTGGTGTTGGCACGCCAACAGTATCCCCTCTAACCTCACCATCAGGTTGTTGTGTTATGTAAACTGATGCCTCAGTCTGCCCGTAGAGCTGTTTAAGGTTAATACCTAACGATCGATAAAACTCAAATATTTCCGGCCCAATCGCTTCTCCAGCGGTATACCCAACACGCACTTTACTAAACCCTAAAGTATTTTTTAATGGCCCATAAACCGCCAATTCACCTAAAAGATATTTAAGCTTACTTCCAAGTCCCACCGACTTCCCATCTAAAATGTCGGAGCCGACACGCCGAGCATGAGCCATGAAGTAGTCAAACAACCATTTTTTGAAACGACCAGAGTCCTCCATCCGTATCATCACGTTCGTAAGTTGCATTTCAAAAACACGAGGCGGTGCAAAATAATAAGTAGGACCAATCTCTCGTAAATCTGTTGAAAGAGTATCAGCGCTTTCCGGACAATTTACACAAAAACCGCTCCACATGGCTTGTCCAACAGAGAAAATGAAGTCTCCTATCCATGCCATTGGAAGATATGCTAAAATTTCATCCTCTCTTTTGAGGTTGTCAAACTCACACGTCGTTTTAGCTGTCTCTATTATATTCGCGTTTGATAAAACGACGCCCTTGGGCTTTCCTGTTGTTCCCGACGTGTAAAGCATCACGCAAGTGGCATCGTAAGTTATTGCAGCTTCTCTTTTTTCCAAAGTCGAACGAGAGCTGTCACCACAGTTTTTCCCGCTTTCCATAACCGAAGAGAACGAATGCAGTTTTGAGTGGTCGTACTTTCGAAGGCCGCGCCCATCTAGATAAATCATTTGCTCAAAATCTGGGAGTTTTGACTGAATTTCTAAAACTTTGTCTACTTGCTCCTGATCACCAGCAACGACGAATTTGGCGCCGCAGTGGGCTAGCACATATTCCATCTCTTCAGCGACGGCATCTTGATACAAAGGAACTGGGATACCTCCTGCCATTTGTATAGCGATCATGCTTATATACAGGTCTGGCCGGTTGCGGCCTATGATTGCAACGAAATCGCCTGTTTCTATTCCCAGTTCAATTAAGCCAAGACCAAAACTTTCAGCTTCATCAAGCGCTTTAGACCAAGACCAAGTCTGCCAAATTCCAAATTCTTTTTCTCTGAAAGCAGCTGAATTTCCAAAACTGTTTGCATTTCTACGCAATAAAGCCGGTATTGATACCATGGTATTGGTACCTGAATCAGGTTGAGCCAATGATGTTTCCTCCCAGTAACATCTAAAAGAATAAGCGTTAAAAAAAAAATTCAACCCTGTACTCTTTTTTTGAGTATGAGCACCCGTCTTACCTGAAAAATCTAAAATATCCAAGAATAAAAAAATATTAAATTACATATACTTCAAGTAATCAAAAAGAAATTTTTATTGACTGAATCAATCAATCAAACATCATAAATCAAGACTTGAAAATGGTATGTATTTTACTTTGTCCCCAAGTTTTACGGTAACGTTGTCATCAGGCAATTCCACAAAACCTGTTGCCCAAGCCAGTCCACTCGTCAAACCAGAACCTTCAGACTTAAAAATTTCTACTTTGTCTCCCGCTAATCTTGCTCGAAGAAACTCTCGACGACCTGATTTTTTAGACTTTTCAAAAGCTGCTGAAACATAAAAAGCCTGCGGAACAAGCCACTGGCCACCAGAAAGTTTAGATATCGCTGGTCGCACAAATACTAAAGCACAGGTCGCAGCTGCAACTGGATTTCCAGGCAAACCAAAAATAGGCGTATTCTTCCAAAAACCCATGGCCATAGGCCTCCCAGGTTTAATAGCTATCCTCCATTCAGTAATTGTTCCTTCTTTGTTGAGTAACAAAGCAAGATGGTCTTCATCCCCTGCAGATGCCCCTCCGGACGTGATTAAAACGTCAAAGGTTTCTGACGCCTCATTCAACTTATTACGAAGCGTTTCTAAATTATCTGGAACTTTTCCAAGCTCAGTGACCTGAACTCCCCAATTACTGAATAAACTTGTGAGCATTGGAGAGTTTACATCAAAAACTGATCCTGCATTTAGATTTTGTTGAAAATCGATTAATTCATCACCTGTTGAAAAAACCCCTACGCTAAGCCTTTTATAAACTTTTGCTTCTTTTATTCCCGCAGATATGGATGAGGCAGCCATAAAAGTAGTCAGCCGATCACCTTTGCTGGCAATTAGCTGCCCTATCTGCAAATCCTCACCAACTAATCGTGTGTTCGACCCAGGTTTTAGTGAGTTAAAGAAAGAAATTTTACCATTTTGAAAACTAATGTCTTCTTGTAATACAACCGTATCAGCCCCTGATGGCAGAACTGCTCCTGTAAATATACGTAATGCCTCACCAGATCCTATTTCTCCAGAAAATGGGTGCCCTGCTGCTGATCTACCCTCTTTCAAATCCAGAACTTTTTTTTCAGAAGCGTCTGTAGGATCACAACGAAAAGCATATCCGTCTACTGCTGAATTTGAGAATGGTGGAGAATTCGAAATTGCCACTAAATCACCAGCTAAAACTCTTCCTATTGCTTGATTAATTGGTAGAATTTCTACTTCAGCAATGGGTGTTAAGCTCTTTTCAAGATGCGATAAAGCTTTGTCTAGAGGAGTCCAATCTACCCCCTGTGGTAAAGCGAAACAGTCATTCCTTAATTTCTTGGCTTTATTCATTTTATTAACTTGTCAAAGCTTAAGCCAACAATCCAGCCCTCTTCCAAAACTTGCTTTTCTAAGTGGCTCGGAATTTTAGGTAAAAGCTGGCCTTCCACATTTAAATTACTTAGATTTTCAATAGTTCTATACGTTTGATATGCGTCAACAATATCATGACAAAACACTTTTGAGTTAGATTTAATTTCAATATCTGTTGGTGACTTGAAAAGGCTTGGGTATACCTCACCTAAAACAATTTGAGTGGAATTAAACCCCTGATCAAAAGGCCAAACGCTTATCTCTTTACCAAATTTTTCTCTCAATTTCTGAAGGTGAGGTATGCCCATCAGGGTTTGTGAGCCTACAGCACCAGTTGTAAACAACTTCCATACACTATGAGCCGATCTGGCATATTTTTCACAAAGTCTAAATTCACTCAGTCCACACTCTGTTCGCTCAGTCCCTTTGTGGGGCAGCCCGTCGAGATTTAAATTTTGTGGACATCCCCAAAATGGGCCTATTCCGTCAAACTTTGAATTCAATTTCTCAGCTACTTCAAATCTATTATTTGAATTGTCGCAGTTATCAGAAATCTCTTTTTTTAAAAGTTCCCAAATGGAAAAAGGGCTTGAAAAATACCCTAAATTACTTGCAAAACCCGCAGGATAACCAAACGCAAAATCAAAACCAACAAAAAGACGTTCACGCCGGGCTAGGGAGTTTTCGATGAGATTATTGACAAATTTTATAGCTCTTTGTCGAGTGCGAAAATATTCTGTATTTTGAATTTTGGAATTTTTTGAATGGCAAATATAAATTGCATCTTTGGTTGGCGCCTTGGGTGACGGCGAAGAACGGGCTGACCAGTCTACTACAACCAAATTATCAAAGCTCAAGATAATTTCCTATAAAGTCCGCTACACCTATCGTGTCGTTTAAATTTAATTGAGTTTTATTTATATTGATATTTGTGTCAGTAGCCAAAGCAATTATTGTTTGATCATTTTCCGCAATTAAACGTTGATCTTTTACTTGCCTTACAACCTCAATCTTTGGGTGTCTTTCTTGTTTAAAGCCCTCAACTAAAACCAAATCAACTTTAGATAATTTTTTCAGTAAGTCTTTAAGTCTAATTTTTTCATCATCATTATTTTCATGCATTAAGACCCACCGTTTGCTTGATGCAACAATCACCTCTTGAGCACCGGCCTGTCTGTGGCGAAAACTGTCTTTGCCAGGTTGATCAACATCAAAACCATGATGTGCATTTTTAATAGTGGAAACGGAAAAATTACGACTTTTGAATTCCTTAACGAGGCGTTCCATAAGATGCGTTTTTCCGGAATTTTTCCATCCAGTAATACCAAATACCTTCAAAAGGCCCCTATCCTTTGCTGAGCTTCTACCAAGTCACTATGAGTATTAATGTTAAAAAATGGATCATTTTTTAATGTGGGAAATAAAATGGTTTTGGCCGAATGCTTATCAGCCCATAAAACGATTTTTCTTACACCAGCATGAATATTCTCTTCTAAATCATCAGCGAGTGAAACTGACCACAAACCAAAAGTCGGGTGTCGTATTAATTTATTGTTTTGTTTCGTCGCTGCGATGGATATTAGAGAATTCTCCTTAGAACCCTCATCTAATAATTTAGTTAGCAAGTTCAAAGGGAAGAATGGGGTGTCAGAAGCAACCGTTAAAATTGACGTAAATCCATTTTTTTCTGCAAAACGCATGCCTGATAGAATACCAGCCAATGGACCAGCATACCCTTGGATCGTATCGGGAATAACGTCGATTTCCAAATCTGAAAACCTTTCAGGATCACCATTTGCGTTCAATACGATTGTTTCTAACTGCAAACTCAGACAATTAACCACAATATCTAAGATAGTATTATCACCAATCTTTAGGCGACACTTATCAATGCCATCCATTCTTCGCGCCTGACCGCCTGCCAATATAACACCTAAGATACTCATTACGATTTTGGCTCTATTATATTTGTGGTAGTAGTTTTTTCTGATTGAGAAACTTCAACATCCCATATCAAGCGCTCACTTCCAGACAAACACAAAAACCGTTTTCCCCGCAATCTACCGATTAATGTCATACCTAAGTCTTTAGCCAAATCCGCTCCCCATGCCGTAAAACCCGAACGCGAAACAAGAATTGGTATCCCCATCAAAGCTGTCTTTATCACCATCTCAGATGTAAGTCGGCCAGTTGTATACAGAATTTTATCTTCACTGCACTCAGAATTTACATGCATCCAACCAGCAACCTTATCAACTGCATTGTGTCGCCCAACATCTTCCATATAAACTAACGGAACATCATCTTTACACAAAACAGTTCCGTGAATAGCCCCAGCCTCAAGGTATAAAGAAGGAATAAGATTTATTTTTTTTGAAAGGCTATACAGGTGGGATAATTTGATTTTTGAAAATGGCAATTTTATATCTTCCAGGCCATCCATTATGTCGCCATATACTGTTCCAACAGCGCATCCACTTGTTCTTACTTTTCGGGATAATTTTTCCTCATAGTTTGTCTCACGTTTAGTCCTAACCACAACGACATTTAGATCCTCGTCCACGTCGGTAGCAGTAATTTGATCATCCGAATTAAGCATTCCTTGGTTTTTTAGATATCCTATAGCAAGAAGAGCAGGGTAATCTCCGATTGTCATTACCGTTACAATTTCTTGAGAATTTAAATAGATTGTAAGCGGCCGCTCAGTAACAACAGGCAATTCAGTTGTCTCGCCCAAATGATTGAGGCCAACAACTTTTGCAGTTAACTGATCGTTTTTTGGATCAGGACCAATTATCTTGCTTTTTTCCGAAGAATTTTTAGACAAAAAAACGCTCTTCATTTAAATCTTTCACCTGAAGAACCGTAAACCTGAATTTTTAACTGTCAATGTTTAGAGATTTTGGAATTTTATTTTTCAGCCAAATCAATTGACTCGCAAAATTTCAATAGAAAGACTTAGGCATTAATCAAAGCTATTAAAACCAATAAAACAATACATACAATCACAGTATTTGTGCTGAATTTAACAAAACCAGCAAATGTCTTTTCTTGATCTTTTGTATCCATGGACCCGTGTTTATGTTCAGACATTGTTTTTCCTCTAAATAGCTAAAAATCCCCTGACTTCATTTAATAAAGTTTTTAGCAGTTTTAAACCTCTAAATTATTTTTTATCAATTTTTAAGGGTGTAAACGTATGCACCTTTACTATTAAGTTCGCGCTTAACAATTTTTTTTCTATAAAGATGATTAAGATGCGCAACCGCTTCCACAAGAGCAAGGCCATATTCATTGTCTGATATTTTTCTATTAAAAAGGACTGGAAAACAATCTACTGCTGTTTGTGGCTCTTTCAAAAAAGCAACCAACCTCTTTAGAGCACTATGATGGTTTTCTATTAGTTGCTTAAGCCTATGAGGGAGACCATAGAAGGGCAGTTTATGCCCTGGCAAAACAAGTTGTTTATCGTTTGAAAATGGTAAGAAGGCTTCACAACTCATTAGCCACTCTTGAACTGGGTCAGCTTCTGGTTCAGTTGCATATACGCCCAGATTTGGACTGATGGACGAGATAATTTGATCACCAGCAATAACAATCGGTTCATCTTCACACCATAGTGTTAGATGTTCTGGAGCATGCCCATTTCCAACCCTGACAATCCAACTTCGGTTCCCTAAAATTATTTTTTCACCGTCGATAATACGCCTAAAGCCAAGTGGCATTTCATGAACAGAGTCCCCAAAATTAAATGGTTTTCCCGTCGCACGCTCGTTCAAAATTAGATCATCCATACCCGCCCTACGCCAAAAATTTATCGTCTCTTCTGTCGGCAATTTTTGGTAATCTAGTCTGAGCATTCGCGCCATCAGCCATGCTGTCCTGCTCATCCAGAGCTCAGCTTTAAACTCTGTTTGAAACCAGCCCGCCAAGCCTACATGATCTGGGTGATGGTGTGTTACAATAACTTTGCCTATTGGCTTATCACTGAACCATTTTTCTTTTATATCGCTCCATATCGACTGCGTTTTCTTAGACCAAAATCCAGTATCGATTATTGTCCAACTATCACCTTCGTCGATTACATAAACGTTGACATGATCCAGAGCCATTGGGAGAGGTAAGCGAAACCAAAAAATTCCTTTTGATACCTCTATTCGCTCACCAATCGATGGTGCCGAGTTCCATGGATAATCCAAGGTCAAGCTTCTAGCAATTCAGCAGCTGAAAAAGAATATAAGCCATCGCAGCCTTGCTTAGCTTGGGTCAAAAGCCCTAAATATTCTGGCATTAAATTAAAAATATAAAATCGAGCTAATTTTGTTCTTGGACCGTTATGACCCTCTTGAATTGCACTTTTTAGGTGAAAGTAACCTCCGAGCACCCTTCCAAAAGCGTTGAGAAAAGGTACAGCGCCAGCGAACCTATCATTTATATTTTTCTGCTCACACATCCATTCAATAGTCTTGGATAGAGCCTCACTCGCACGCTGAACTTCATTTGCGATTGACGAGAAATCTACAGGACATTGCTTTATTGTCTCTTGAACCTCATCAATTATCGAAAAAGCAGCTTTTCCTCCATCCATTAACTTTCGTCCCACCAAGTCCATGGCTTGGATGCCATTTGTTCCCTCATAAATTGCTGTTACCCTTACATCCCTGTAATATTGGGCAGCTCCACTCTCTTCAATGTACCCCATACCACCATGAACTTGAATACCAAGTTCCGCCACTCGACAACCTATTTCAGTTCCAAATGACTTAGCTATTGGAGTAAGAAAGGCTGCACGAGATTTCCATGAACTATCATTTAACGCGTTGCCTAAATCTATTGAAACGGCAGTCGCCAAAGCTAAGGATCGAGCGGCAAAAATATCAGCTTTCATTGTCAAAAGCATTCTTCGAACATCAGCATGATCTAAAATTGTACCAATTCCATTTGGCACATTGGAAATACCTTGTTTTCTTGTATTCGCATAATTGAGCGCATGCTGATAAGCTCCTTCTGCCGCTCCAATTCCTTGACCACCAACACCCAATCGAGCGTTATTCATCATCGTAAACATCGCTCGCATTCCATCGTGAGGTTCACCTACTAACCAACCTGTTGCCTCATCATACTGCATTACAGCTGTAGGAGAGCCATGAAGCCCTAATTTATGCTCGAGACTTACAACTTTTAATTTATTCGCCACACCAGAATTCCCAAATTGATCTGGTATAAACTTTGGAACAATAAATAGCGAAATACCTTTGGTCCCAGATTTACCTTCTGGTAGCCTTGCTAAAACTAAATGACACACATTTTTTGAAAAATCGTTGTCTCCCCAAGAAATATAAATTTTTTGTCCACTAATCGCATAAGTTCCATCGCCGTTATCAGTAGCTTTCGAAGAAAGAGCACCAACATCGGATCCAGCATGAGGCTCTGTTAAATTCATAGTACCGCACC
>VMBT01001768.1_pt1 | contig 11264 bp, 10 predicted proteins | sample 4404301 | NCBI WGS metagenome assembly VMBT01 (sample SAMN12238535, study PRJNA552566) | marine metagenome | isolation source: Coastal seawater | place: USA: coastal Georgia, Sapelo Island | collected 2008-08/2009-08
CATGCGCTTCTAAAATTTCATCACGGGTCAGCCGTGGGGTGATGCGATCTGTGAGCGGTTTTAACGCCTCAACCATCCCGCTTTCCCAATCGATGAGGGTTCCATAGACGTCAAACGCCAGAACTTTATACTCGCTTAGTTTTTTCATTGCACCACTCTTTCGCCCGATCTCAAATTTTGCTCTCTATTGCGAGAGAATGATCGCATCTTTTCTGAGCTAAGGAAAGTTTAGGCTTGGTTCAATGGGTTTTGAGTGTTTCTCAATTTCCAAATGGCAGTTTGAAATTCCAACCCAATGTGCTGTAGGGAGATAAGCAGAAAACCCATTTAAGTAGAATATTCAATTTAAAATGCCCAAATGGCATACATTGGTCCTACCTCTAGGCATGCATTTATTGGTTTGAGCCAAAAGCTTAGTAAAGCGTTTTGAGATAGGCGATCACATCGTCCCTTTGCGATTCTTTTTTCAACCCTGCAAAAGACATCTTCGTGCCCGGGAGATATTTTTTTGGATTTTCCAAAAATCCGTCCAAAGCGGCCTCATCCCAGACAAAACCAGCATTGGCCATAGCGTTAGAATATTTAAATCCTTCCACTGTCCCCGCTCCACGCCCGAAGACACCAAAAACAGTAGGCCCAACTTTGTTTTTTCCCTCTTCAACTGCATGGCAGGATTGGCATTTTCGAAAGGTCTTCTTGCCCTTTGTCACATCCCCTTCTCCAAATGCGGTTGATGCGCATGCCATAAACACCAGTGCAAGCGTGAGTTCTCTCATAATCTGTCCTGTCCTTAAACATCTTGGAAACGGTTTACACATCGCCTGCTCGGGAGATCAACACGCCTTTCGTCGCAGTCTGATGATGATGGAGTGAATGTTCTTGAAGGGTAAGTTTGCTTTGGCTGGTGCGGCCTACACGTGCGAAACGTAGCACATTTGTCTCATCCTATATGCTTTTGAGCAATTGACTCCTCAGATATGATTTGAGAACAAAAAGTGAACAAATGGATGGAAAAAATGCCAAAACGCCGTATATTGTCGCTCTGGTTTCCCCGCCTTGGTGCTGAGCGTTTTTTGCGCCGGCAGGGGCAATTGTGCGATCAGGTCTTTGCCGTGGTCGAAGATTTGGGACAGATGCAGGTGCTCTCCTCACTCTCTGAACGGGCGAGTCAGGAAGGGCTTCAAAAAGGTCAGCCGCTGCGCGATGCGCAGGCCATGTGCCCGCAGCTTTTGACCCGTTTGCGCAACAGACAGGCCGAAGAGCTGTTCCTAAAGGGGCTGGCACGTTGGGCAGGGAAATTCAGTCCTTGGGTGGCGATCGAACCCACAGAGAGTTTGATGTTGGATATCACGGGCTGTGCACATCTTTTTGGCGGCGAAAAAGGGATGGTCGCGCAGATCAGCCAAGAGACAGGTGATCTTGGCCTAAGCCTGTGCACAGGGGTAGCAGATACCCCCGGTGCGGCCTGGGGGTTGGCACGTTATGGTGGGCAGGGGCCAGAGGCGCAACGCAGTGGAGATGCCATTGATCAAGAGGCGCGCGCAACACGTTCGCGCGCGGCCAAACGACGTCATTGGGAACGCGGTGGAGCGCCACCCAAGGCGATCAGTTCTGCCACCCCTTCCAGTCACATCGCGCCGCCCGGCCAAACCCATAGCGCGATCCAATCTCTGCCTGTAGCAGCACTGCGCCTTGAGAGCAAAGTGATCGAAGGTTTAAACCGGCTCGGCTTACGCCGCATCGGTGATCTGAGCGGTCAACCCCGCGCCGCAGTCGCACGCCGCTTTGGCAAAGGGTTGGTCGAACAATTGGACAAAGCTCTTGGCAGCCTGCCCGAACCCATTTCCCCACTTCGTCAAAGCCCACATTTTGGCGTCCGCATGAGCCTGCCTGACCCTATCGGGTTGCGCGATGATATGATCCTTGCGCTGGACCGGCTTCTGCCTCGGTTATGCGCCCATCTTCGCGATCAGGGACGTGGGTTGCGGCAAATACGGATGCAGTGTTTTCACACTGATGATACAGTCTCACACATCGACGCAGGCTTGGCCCGTCCAAGCGATGAGCCAGAGCGCATTCGCCCCCTTTTGATCATGAAACTTGATGAGATTGATGCAGGCTTCGGGATTGACGTGATCCGCCTTGAAGCAACATATACAGAGGCGCTGCACGCGACCTCTCCCACCGGTCAAATGGCGCTTCAAAACACACTGAAAAACGCCCCTTCCTCAACCGCAGCACTGGATGATCTTATCAGCCGGATCGGGGGACGGATCGGGCTTGATAACATCACCCGCCATCACCCCGCAGACAGCCATATTCCCGAAAAAGAAAGTCACACGCTTGCCGCTGCTTGGTCCGAACCTGCCAAAGACTGGCCTGAACTTCCCAAAAGACGGCCCATATTGCTCTGGTCGCCCGAACCTGTGAACGCCCCCGAAGAACGCAGTCTGCCACGGGAATTTAAATGGCGCGGACGCACCCTTCGCACCCGACGCGCAGAGGGGCCGGAACGCATCGCACCGGAGTGGTGGCTTGATGATCCAAACTGGCGCAGCGGCGTGCGCGATTACTGGCGCGTCACCTGCGAAGAGGGCGATCTTTTGTGGCTTTTCTACGCGCATGGTGCAGGTCTGTCCAAGGGGTGGTTTTGTCAGGGCAGCTTTACCTGAGCAAAACCGCGCACGCCCAAATACACCTCTGAACCAAAAAGCTGAATTGCCAGCCCCCAATCAAAGCGGCTAAGCTGAGTGCTTAGAAAGGTAACCCGAAATGTGCGCATATCCTCCGCTTCGCCTGAGCCCTCAAAGTGATGATGTGAATGCTGTGATGGCACTGCTGACTGACAGCTTTGCCTATATGGAGGGGCGCATTGACCCGCCCTCTTCGCTGCATGCCTTTACGCCGGATACGATCCGCGATCATTGCAGGTCAGAGGAAGTCTGGGTATGCGCAAGCCCCCCTCTGGCCTGTGTGTTTCTCACACGAAAAAAAGACTGCCTTTACCTCGGAAAACTGGCCGTATCCCCGCTTCATCGCAAAAAGGGCTTGGCACGCCGCCTGATAGAACACGCCGAAACACGCGCAGTGGCGCAGGGGTATGGGAAACTACAACTGCAAACCAGAATTGAACTGACCGAAAATCATCTCTTTTTCCAAAGACTTGGATTTGTAAAAACCGCAGAAACCCGCCATCATGGCTATGATAGAACAACATCCATCACGATGGAAAAACGGATCAGGGGGAAAACCCAACCATGACAGAGGTCCTTATCTCAGGCGGGGGGATCGCGGGATTATGCCTTGGACTGACATTGCATCAGATTGGTGTGCCCTTTCATATCTTTGAAACCAGTCGCAAGATAAAACCGCTGGGCGTTGGGATAAACCTTCAGCCCTCTGCCGTGCGTGAACTCATAGCGCTCGGCCTGCAGCACGTTTTAGAAGATATCGGTGTTGAAACCAAAGATTACGGATTTTACACCAAAACCGGTCTGGAAATTTGGACTGAACCACGCGGACGCCATGCCGGATACAATTGGCCGCAATTTTCGGTCCACCGCGGGCGTCTTCAAATGGCGCTTTATGACTCCCTGCTGGAACGTGCAGGGCAAAGCTGTATCTCAACGGGGCATCGCTTGATCGGCTATCAAACCCATGGCGATCACATTACAGCAGAGTTTGAAACTGAAACAGGAGCCCGGCGCGCAAAAGGGGCGTTGCTGATTGGTGCCGATGGCATCCATTCAGCCGTGCGCGCACAGATGCACCCAAACGAAGGGCCACCGGTCTGGAGCGGCGCTATTATGTGGCGTGCGACGACACCCGCAGAAAGTTTTCTCAGCGGGGCCTCCATGATCCTTGCTGGCAATGATACAGAACGCTTTGTGGCCTACCCTATTTCCAATCCCGACCCTGTCACGGGTCTTTCCACCATCAACTGGATTGCGGAAACCTCTGTTGATCCGACGACTCCGGTAGATCAAGAGGATTGGAACCGCGAGGTGAGCAAAGACCGCTTTGATCACGTTTTCAAAAACTGGGATTTCGGATGGATAAATGCGCCCGCACTTATCGAAGGTGCAGAGACCGTTTTTGAATATCCGATGATTGACCGTGAACCTCTGGAACAATGGCGTCACGGACGGGCGACTTTGATCGGGGATGCGGCACATGCCACCTATCCCGTGGGATCAAGCGGCGCAAGCCAAGCCATCGTGGACACCCGCGTTCTGGGAGCGGCGCTACGCAAGCACGGCGCAACCATCGAAGCGCTTGACGCATATGAGGCCATCATCCGCCCCATAGTCAACCAAGTCACCCGCGCAAACCGAGCCCGCAAAGGTCCAGATGCAATCATGCAAATGGCCGAAGACAGCTGTGCGGGGGATTTTTCCCTGCTTGAAAAAACGCTTCCCTACGAAAAGCGCGCGGAACATGCCGAGAATTTCAAAAAACTGGCAGGCCTTGATATTGAAACCATCAACACCCGCCCGCCTATCATTGATTTGGCATAGCGATCTGCGTCAAAGATCAGGTTGGCCCACCACAAAAATCCGCAGTTGATCCGGTTTATAAAGCCAAGCCGCAACAGCGTTTATCTGTTCTAGGGTGACGGCGTTCACCTTGTCATTGCGCGTAGTTACATAAGACGGATCCAGACCCTGCATCTGCATACCAACCAAAATATTAGCAATCGGCGCATTCCCGTCAAAGCGCAACGGATAGGCCCCCGTCAGGTAGGTTTTAGTACGATCCAGTTCTTCTTGGGTAACGCCATTTTGGGATATATTTGCCCATTCGCTGCGCAAAACATTCAAAGCTTCGCCCATACGGTCATTCGCACTGGCAAATTGACCAATGACAACATCCGCATAATCACGCGACACAAGATAGGTCCCAACCCCATAGGTGAGTCCGCGGTTTTCGCGAATTTCACGTGTCAGCCGGCTTTCAAGCCCGCCGCCTCCGAAGATCTGATTCAACAGATAGGCTGCAAAAAAATCAGGATGATCACGCGCAATCCCAACATGCCCGAAAAGTGCCACCGATTGCGGAGTTGCAAAATCAATCACTTCTATGCCTGCACCAAGACCCAGCTCTGCTTTTTGGGGCAGGTCGCGTGTGCTGTGCTGCGGCAAACCTGCCAGCAACCGATCCACAAGAGCGCTGAGATCCTCGGGCGAAATATCCCCCACCGCAGAAACATATGCCCGATCGAGCACCATGGCGTATTTATGCGCCGCATGAAGATCCTCTCTGCTTAGCGCTGAAACGGTTTCCTTGGTGCCGCTGTCGTCGCGACCATAAGGGTGTGACCCATAGGCCTCTGCGTTGAATGCCTTGCCAACAATATCCTCCGGATCAGTTTCGCTGGATTTCAACCCTGTCAAAACTTGCGCGCGAACACGTTCAACGGCGTCAATGTCAAAATTTGGCGTTAGCAGAGATTGACGCAAAAGCGCGACGGCCTCGTCGCGGTTTTCGGTGAGAAACCGCGCAGAAATCGACACTGCATCTTGATAGGATTCATAGCTGAATGAGGCTGCCAGACGTTCTTTGGCGGCTGCAAAATCTTGTGCTGTCAAATCGCCAGAGCCCTCTTCGAGAAGCGCCATCATCAGATTGGTTGCCCCCGCTTTTTCAACAGGGTCTATCGAGGCTCCTCCCTTAAAGCGCAATTCCAGCGCAACAAAGGGGATATTGTGATCTTCGACGAGCCAGACTTGGATACCTGAAGGGGTTTTTAAAGATTGGATATCACTCGCAGCCCAAAGCGGTACTGAAATGAAAAGAAAAAGGATGGAAAGAACCTGTTTCATTTTGCGTCTCCTTCATCCTTCATCAGCCAGCCTGTCACCGATTTTTCTTTGACAAAAACAGCCTTTGCCGCCTCGATAATCTCCTCTCCCGTAACCCCCTGAACAATGTCCGGCCAAGCCTCTATATCCTGAAGCTGCAAACCGGATGTCAACGCAACACCATAGGCATTAGCCAATCCTTTCACGTTGTCGCGCGCATAGATCTCTGAGGCGCGAAACTGCATTTTCAAACGGGCCAGCTGTTCTTCGTCAACGCCCGCTTCGATAAACTCAAGGACGGTTTTATCCATCGCATCTTCGGCCTCTTGTAAACTCACCCCTTCCGAAGGAACAACGATCAACCCAAAGGTCGTGTCATCCAGCGCCGTTCCATTATAAAAGGCGCCTGCATAAACAGCCGTCTGGGTTTCAAATTGAAGCTTCTGGGTCAATACTGACGTCTGACCTCCGCCGAGAATTTCCGCTAAAAGAGTCAGCGCGGCTGCATCTTTTTGGGCACCTGGATCCCGTTCAGGGGCCAGATAGGTGCGTATCACATAGGGTTGGCCAACGCGCTCATCATAAAAGGTCATGCGCCGCGCAGAGGTGTGAGGCGGTTCCTGACGGCGATTGCGTTCCTGTAATTTCGGGTTTGGTGGAATTTTCCCGTAGGTGTCTTTCGCCAGCTGAAGCACGTTCTCTGGCTCCACATCTCCGGCAACAACCAAAACTGCATTATTGGGCGCGTAAAACTGACGGTAAAAGGCAAGCGCATCCTCCAGATCCAGCTGTTCCATTTCATGGCGCCAGCCGATGATCGGTATCCCGTAGGGATGGTTGAGGTACAGTGCGGCATTTCTTTGTTCGCGAAAAAGCGCGCCTGGATCATTTTCGACCCTTTGATTGCGTTCCTCTATAATGACTTCACGCTCTGTCAGGATGTCTTCGGGACCAAGATCCAAATTGATCATCCGATCAGCTTCCATGCGCATCATGAGCGGCAATCGATCTGCTGCAACCCTTTGAAAATAGCCGGTATAATCAAAGCTGGTAAAGGCGTTCCCGCTGCCCCCATTTTCGGCAACAATTCTGGAAAATTCCCCCGACTCCAGAGTTTTGGTTTTTTTAAACAGCAAGTGTTCGAGAAAGTGTGCGACCCCTGACACACCCGGGTCTTCTTCGCCGGAGCCAGCTTTATACCAAACCATATGCACCACGACCGGTGCGCGATGGTCTTCGATCACAACGACCTGCATCCCGTTATCAAGCATGTAGTCGGTCACTTGCTCCGATGTGCCGGCGTGGACACCGGACAGGGTTATCAAAGATAAAAAGCTCAAAGATAATAGGCGAATTAGCTGCATTCTGCGTCCTTTTTCCATGCGTGACAGATATATCGTCACAGTCGGCTGACAAGACTACATCACAAAAAACTGATCAGGCGACTGCGCCAAGGTAACGTCATATCCTAAGCAAGATGATCCGCTAAAACCCGAACCGATTGAATAGTTCTTCAAGCAAGCCTTTTTGGGAGGTGTAATCGCCATTTGCAACTTCTGCACCCTCTTCCGAGTTATTGCGCTGAACGGCGTCTCCCTCTGATTTGGGATAAAAAGTATGCATCTTTACGGGTTTAATTACCTGCGTTCCCTCAGGGTTTTCGGGTTTCACCAAAACATATCTATCTGGGGGAAGATCCAAGGGTTTGTTTGACACATACTCTATTTCTTTTTGATCGATCGCATAGGCTCCAAAGGTCGTATTTGGCACCTCTACCTCTTTTTTATTGCTGCACCCCGCTGCGACGATCGTGACCGCAACGCATAGACATGAACCACGTTTCATAATTTATCCCTTAACCTGCGCAGTACGATACACCATTACAAATGATGCGTCATGCATTGTTTTTGGGAGTGCCAAAAATCGCGAGCGCAAAGGCTCCGGCAAATATTTCCACATCAGCAAAATTGAAGGCAAAGGGGTTGACGATCCCACAACAGGACATATTCAGAAAATCCGCCACAGCGCCGTAGATCATTCGATCAAAAGCATTGCCAAGCGCACCTCCGATCAAAAGCCCCGCCCCGATGAGACCGATCTTAGTGGTGGGTTCCCGCCTGACCCAATAAACAACGGCCAATGACACCAGAACAGCAAACCCTGTAAGTGCCCATTTCTGAACGCCGCTTTCGTTTGAAAACAGGCCAAAATTCACCCCGTAATTCCATGCCATAGAAAAATTCAAAAACGGGGGCAGGACCTCTATCATCAATATATTTTGCAAATCCAGATAAAAGACGACGAAGACTTTTGTAATCTGGTCAAACAAAAATGCGGCAAGTGCCGTGATATAAAGTGATCTTTGCATGCTTAATGCCTGAAGTGACGCACGCCCGTAAAGACCATTGCGATGCCTGCGGCATCGGCCGCGGCAATCACCTCTTCATCGCGCATAGATCCGCCCGGCTGGATGACCGCGCTTGCGCCCGCCTCCACCGCGCTCATGAGCCCGTCCGCAAAGGGGAAAAAAGCATCTGATGCAACAACAGAGCCTTGGGTCAAGGGGGCGCTCAATCCCAGGGTGTCTGCCATATCCTGCGCTTTGCGTGCTGCAATCCGACTGCTGTCTACGCGGCTCATCTGTCCGGCACCAATGCCGACCGTCGCCCCGTCTTTGACATAAACAATTGCATTTGATTTCACGTGTTTGGCCACATTCCATGCAAACAAAAGATCTGCCATTTCACGCGCGTCGGGCCGACGTTTTGTCACAACACGAAGCGCTGCTTCATCAAGTGTTATCGCATCTTTGTCCTGCAAAAGAAAACCACCGGAAACCTGTCGAATGCTGGTTAACGGCTGATCTGGGTCCGCCATTTTTCCCGTCGTCAAAAGTCGCAAATTGGGCTTTTTGGCAAAAAGTGCAATCGCGTCCGGCGTGGCTGAGGGCGCAATAACCACTTCTGTAAAGATGTCTGTAATCAGTGCCGCTGTGTCTGCATCCAATTCCGTGTTCAGCGCAACTATGCCCCCGAAAGCGCTCGTTCTGTCGCAATCAAAGGCTGACGTATATGCACTTTTAACGCTGTCGCCACGCGCAACGCCGCAGGGGTTGGCATGTTTGATAATCGCGCAAACCGGACCGTTGGCAGGATCAAATTCGCTTGCCAATTCAAAAGCAGCATCCGTGTCGTTGATATTGTTATAGGATAATTCTTTGCCCTGATGCAGTACCGCAGTCGCTACGCCCGGGCGGCTTGATCCATCGGTATAAAACGCTGCCGATTGATGCGGGTTCTCACCATAGCGAAGAGTCTGAGACAATGTGCCCGCAAAACTTTTCCGCCGTGGTGCGGGATCGTTCAATTCAGAGGCGAACCAGCTTGAGACCGCAGCATCATAGGCCGCCGTCCGGCTGTAAGCGCGCGCCGCCATCCTTTGCCGAAACGCAAAACGGGTTTGTCCATCATTGTCGGCAAGTTCTCTTAAAAGCGCGTCATAATCTTCGACATCCACAATCGTTGTCACAAAACCATGGTTTTTAGCCGCAGCGCGGATCATCGCAGGTCCGCCGATATCGATATTTTCCACACAGGTAGCCGCATCTGCACCCCGTGCAACAGTTTCTTCAAACGGATATAGATTCACAACCAAAAGATCGATCCCAGCAATACCATGTTTTTCCATCGAATTTATGTGTTCGGCATTATCGCGCAACGCCAAAAGCCCACCATGAACATTTGGGTGAAGTGTTTTCACCCGCCCATCCATCATTTCCGGAAAACCCGTAAGCGTTGCCACATCACGCACTTCTAATCCTGCGTCCCGAAGTGTTTTTGCACTTCCTCCCGTTGAGACAAGCTCCACCCCTCTTTGGCTCAGCGATTTGGCGAGATCGATCAAACCCGTTTTATCAGAAACGGAAAGCAGCGCCCGGCGCACCGGAAACAAGTCAGTCATAGAGTTCGGTCCATTCGTAATTAAATTATGCCTGTAAGCGCATCCAAGTCTTCGTGAGAAAGAATATCTGTCTCAACCACCCTTTTCAGCGACCATCTTACGCGCGTTGCATACTCCATTGCGCGGTGAGATAAAACTATCTGATGCGTTTTTCGCGGTTTTATGCGCGCGGAGTCAAAATAAGTGCTGAGTTCAAGGCTGAGTTCAGCCGGTGAATTATGCCGAAACACCCATATCTCTCCATTTGCAAGGCTCATCGAAACAGCCATGCCACCCATATCAACCGTCGGCGTAATGTCGGGATGGAGGTGAAAGCGAATTTCATAACCGATACCTTGCAAACCCGTGCGTTCAAAAGCTGCATCAAATTGCTTCTTATCTCGCGGTTCAATCGCGATCAGCAAGTCTTCACCATCTAATGTCGACCCATCAAAAGAAAGCTGCAGTTTCCTTACGTGGGTCAACCCTGTCGCAGGCATAAAGCCGTTATGCCCAGCCTGAAGGTTTTGCGTACGCTTGCTTTCAGACCACTCAAAAGGCACGTGGCTTGGCCCATCAATCAGGCTTTCGGATTTGCGGATTGTGTGGGGCATTGGTTTGCCGAATCGCGCAGTTGAAGCACCTTCAATGGTCAATGTGGAATGCGCTGCCCCCTGACGCCCTTCTCTCATCCAGTCAGCCCCAAATCGTGCCCCGGGACCCGCGTTGACCAACAAAGGGCATCGACCCGAAGTCAGTTCAACAGCCAAGGTCGATGCGTGCGCATTCAGCGAGGCGCGTCCCAGCGGAAGTGGGGCCACATCCATTATCACTGTCGTTCTGCCCTCTGACAGCCGACCAAACCCCATTGCAAGCCTATCGCGTGCCACGCTTTTGTTTCCCGACAGTGCCAAGGCTTCGTCCAACCGCCCTTCAATGCCTTTCCCACCGCCATGAAACCTGGCAAGCGACCCATCACTATGACGCAGAAGCCGCAAGGTCGGCGCAATCCGATCCAAGGCGTCCAAATGGGCCTGAGAGGGAATCCAATCAGCGCCTCGCAACGCTTCTACAACCCATGCGAGCAGTGAAAAAACTTCGAGCAATTCTTCTGGATTGCGTGTCGGAATAGCACCATTTTCATCGATTTGCGTGCGGCATTCACGCGCCAGAGCACTTGTTGCGGGGCGCACGTAAGATTCCATGCCTTCAAGTGTTAGACCAGCATATATCAACCCCGCCAACGCTTCGAACCGAGGCAAGCCAGGTGATGTCGTCAACCAGCGACGGGACAGAAAAACGGTTTGTCGACCGAGGGATTGAAAAAACAATTCCGACTGCGATGGTTCAACGCCGCGAAGGATCATAAACCCATGATGGATCCAACGGATCAACCGCCGGCCCGTTATGTCTGGCATCCAGCCCGCTCCGCCGCCGCGACCATATCGATTGATCCATGTCTGAACCCAGCTTTGAATAAGCGTACGCGCCTCTTGATCTCCGACCGAGGCAAGATCATCGAGC
>VMBT01001771.1_pt1 | contig 11256 bp, 14 predicted proteins | sample 4404301 | NCBI WGS metagenome assembly VMBT01 (sample SAMN12238535, study PRJNA552566) | marine metagenome | isolation source: Coastal seawater | place: USA: coastal Georgia, Sapelo Island | collected 2008-08/2009-08
GTTCCCTTAAATTTATATAAAAACCACTTTTGACGTTGGCCTTTATATTTTCCTTTCCATAAGGTTTCCGCAAGATCTTTAGGAATAGAATAGTAGTACCAGTCCTGACTTTCAGTCAGCATCTCTACTTTATTTTCCTTAATACCTACTTCTTCTTCCATTTCTCTTAAAGCGGCAATGGAAGGAATTTCTTTAGCATCAATTCCTCCTTGGGGCATTTGCCAAAACTCAGAAGGGTGATCAATTCTTTTTCCAACAAAAATTTCTTTTTTTTGATTGATGATCATCATCCCTACATTAGGGCGATAGTCTTTGGGATTAGTTTTCATTAATTAAGAACAGCGATGGTCTTAACAGCGTCTACAGCACGAGAGAGCTGATAATCTTTTTCTAAAATATCAGTTGATGTAGCTTCTTCTTCACTGCCATCTGTAGTTTCATTATCCAGAGCGTCTTTATAATCAGACTCTCGGAAGGTAAAATAGTTATCAATAATATTGAGTTCTGCTCTGGGAACCACAACGTCAGGTTCAATACCCACAGCTTGAATTGAGTCTCCACTTGGGGTGTAGTATTTGGCTATCGTTAATCGTATCGCACCACTATCAATAGGCACGATAGTTTGCACGGACCCTTTACCAAAGGATTTCATTCCCATGATGACTGCTCGATCATGATCTTGAAGAGCACCTGCTACAATTTCAGAAGCTGATGCTGAACCCTCATTAATTAATACCACTAAGGGTTTTTTATTAATTAAATCGCCTTTTTTTGCGGAAAATACTTGAACATCTTTTTTCTCTCTTCCTCGAATAGAGACGATTTCCCCTTCCTCTAAGAAAACATCAGAAACGGATACAGACTCCGTTAGTAAACCTCCTGGGTTATTACGAAGGTCAAGCACATAACCAATCGGTGGATTTTCACTTTCTTCTAATTCTTGAATACTTTCTTTTAGCCCTGAAGTTGTTTGCTCATTAAATGTACTAACACGAAGAACACCAACATCATTTAAAACACGGTGCTTTACAGAAGCCATTTTGATTGTATCTCTGATGAGCTCAACATCGAATGGCTCTTCCGAACCTCGAATAATAGTAATAGTAATCGAAGTTCCTACTTCCCCTCGCATAATATCAATTGCTTCTTTTAGGTTCATATCTACAACAGACTCACCATTAAGGTGAGTGATGTAATCCCCTGCTTGAATGCCAGCTTCAAATGCTGGAGTATCATCAATCGGTGAGATGATTTTAATAAATCCTTTATCAGTTGTAATTTCAATTCCAAGTCCACCAAAGGTACCGGAAGTATCTTCCTGCATTTCTTTAAAAACTTCTTCATTCATATAACTGGAATGAGGATCAAGAGCTTGAAGCATTCCGTTTAATGCTTTTTCCACTAACTCTTTATCGGTGAGTTCTTCAACATATTGATTTTTGACTCGGTTATAAACTTCATTAAAAATGCTGAGTTGGCGATAGGTTTCTTTTGTAGTATCAGCAAAACTAGAGGGGGCATGAAAAGCGAAAAGAAAAATTAAAATATATTTCACCATCGATTTAAATTTAAGAGGCCGTATTAATATTGGTAAAGTCTTCAGACCAAAGCTTTTCCAAATCGTAAACTTCACGAACTTCATTTCTAAAAATATGCACTAAAACATGACCCGCATCAATGACTGTCCAGTCGCAAAGAGGCTTTCCTTCTGGCTTGTGAACAAAATGTTTTTGAGATTTTAAATCTCGATAAACCTTCTCCGAGACGGAGTCCACATGTTTATTGGATCGACCCGAAGCGACAACCATGAACTCAGCAAATTCTGCTTTTCCTTTTAAAGGGATGACAGTGACGTTTTCAGCTTTATTGTCCTCAAGACTATTGACGATGGCTTGAACAGCAGGGTCTTTGTGTTGATTAGGAATCTCGTAACTCACTTGATGATAAGTCTACCCCAGGAAGGTTAAGAATATGTAAACAAGGCGTAGAATGGTTGATAAATTTAGTTAAATCAGACATGAATAAGTGGGGAAATTCCTTATGAATGTGTGTATTTTCAATATATTCATCATATCTCGGTCTATAAATAACGCAAATACTAATATTTTGGATTATCCATTGATATTCCGCCCAACGATGAAATTGACCTAATTGGTCTAATCCTACAATTAAATAGAATTGGTCTAAAGAACATCGAGACTGAATTTTCTTTAATACATCAGCAGTACATTTAGTTTGATGGCGAAATTCAAAATCTGAAATTTTCACTTTTGGCAGGGATATTTCTGAACGAAGCTGTTTTATTTGATCATGAGGATGGAGGGAATTGATATTCTCTTTTAAAGGATTGTGAAAAGTTGGAAGGGTAATGAGTTTTTGGAGCTGAAGGTGCTCCAGAGAGGATTGAATAACATGAAGGTGTCCTAGATGAAAAGGATTAAAGAACCCCCCATAAATACCTACAGTCCTTTTCATTGAATTATTTTGATGAAATCACTCTTCAATTGATTTTCACTTAATGTTTGAAAGAAGATATCAAGTATTTCCGATTGCTGAGAATTTGAACCTGTAATAATAAGAGTGTTTCTCATTTTAAAATGATGGCACAAAGAAATAGTAAAAGTTAAATCATCACTTTCTTGTAGGATGATAGATCCAGCCAGAGGAAGTCGCTCCTTATTATATTTAAAGTAAAGATTATTAAAGGGCTCATTCGTTAGAACTGTTAAATTTATTTTTTTTAACTCTTCTTCTTGAAAGATTTTTTTCTGCTCTAAATGAAAAATGACAGACTTAATAATATGAACAATGTCTTCTTTTGAAATTTCATTCAAATAGGCTCGATGCTTTTCTAATTCAAGAGCAGTTTGATTAAAATCCATTAGGGTCTGGTCGTATGATTGCCTGTTACTTGGTATTTAAAAGTCGTGAGGTGTTTGGCTCCCACCGGTCCACGGACATGAAGCTTATCGGTTGAAATCCCTATCTCCGCTCCAAAGCCAAACTCTCCCCCATCAGCAAATTGAGTGGAAGCATTATGCATGAGGATGGCACTTTTGCAGTTTTGAAAAAAGTATTGAATGGACTGGCTATTATTTGTCAAACAACTTTCGGTGTGACCGCTGGCATATTGATTAACGTGATCGACTGATTCTTCAATATTATCAACGATTTTGACAGATATTTTTTTATCCAGATACTCCGTCGACCAATCTTCTTCTATTGCTGGACGATCGATGGAATAAAGTTGAGCTAGTTTCTCACAGCCAATAATCTCACATCCTTGTGATTTCAGGTCATCTAAGACATACGCGATATCTTCAGCGGAATGATTAGAATGAATGAGCAATGTTTCGGTAGCACCACATATTTCAGGTCTGCGAAGTTTTGCATTATGAATAATCGATTGGGCTTGCTCTTTAGGATAACCTTCATCCCAAATCGTATGGCAAATACCCTCTAAATGTTTAATCGTTGGGACTCGAGAGTTGTCAGTAATCGTTTGAATAAGTGATTTGCCTCCTCGAGGAATAATTACATCAACTTTCCCTTCGGCCTGAAGTAATTCTTGGACATAAGCACGATCTGTTTGCTCCACAAAACAAACAAGATAAGGATTTAACTGTAAATCTTTTAAGGCCTCTTGAATACATTCATATAATTTTCTATTAGTCTCAATACACTCAGAGCCTCCCCGTAAAATGGAAACATTACCAGAGCGAAGACATAAGCTTGCTGCATCAATAGTGACATTAGGACGTGACTCATAAATAATTCCAATAACTCCAATTGGAACAGAGACTTTGGAGAACTGAAGTCCGTTTGCTGGGTTTGACCATTTTTCTAATTCTTGATTTAAAGGATCAGCCATTTGAGCAATTTTTTCTACATCTTGTGCGAGTTGATCGATTTTTGCATCTGTGAGAATTAATCGGTTGACCATGGGCGCGGATAAATTGTTTTGTTTGGCTCGATCCACATCGAGTTGGTTGGCCTGTAAGATTTCTTGTTTGCGAGCAACTAAAAATCCAGAGATGTTCATTAAAATTTTGCTGCGATCATTGGCTGATAATTTTGCCATATCAAAGGAAGCTTGCTTTGCTTGATTTAGAATTTGATCAAAGTATTCACTCATCGAGAAGCCACCAAGTTGTCTTTATGAATGATCTCATCTTCACGCACAAAACCTAAAATAGTACTGATTTCATTGGATTTTTTTCCTTTAATTTGGTCCATTTCCTTAAAATCATAATTAATCATTCCACGCGCCACTTCTTTTTTATTGTAGTGAATTGAAACTGTATCACCACGATAAAACCGTCCCTCGATGCCCTTTACCCCAATAGCCAGTAAGCTTGAATTTTTACCCAAAGCTTTGGATGCACCTTCATCGATGTGAATGATGGCTTTTTGAATGGGTCTATTCCAGATCCATTGCTGGCGGCTAGTCAGAATATTCTTTGCTGGATGAAACCAGGTAGATTTTTTAGGATGGATTTGATCGATAGGATTATTCACTAATCCGTTGGAGATGATCATTGTAGATCCAGATTGCATACAAAGCTTCGCAGCATTGACTTTGGCAAGCATTCCCCCAGAGCCAAATTCGCTTAAGTCTTGATCAACATACTTTTCAATTTTTTGATCAATCTCTGAAACTGAAGTCAGTAACTTTGCGCTAGAAGACTTTTTTGGATTACTTGTATATAGACCATTGACATCAGAAAGTAATATTAAGAGTTCAGCAGACAGAGCATTGGCAATCATTGCAGAGAGTTTATCGTTATCTCCAAAGCGAATTTCTTCGGTGGAGGTTGTATCATTTTCATTAATAATAGGAATAACGTTGAGATCCATCAGTGAATAAATTGTATTTCGAATATTTAAATATTTTCTTCGTTCATTGAGGTCTTCTGCAGTAATTAAAATTTGAGAACTTTGAATTTTAGATCTCGCAAAGGCACGCTGCCAATTCTGAGATAATTGAATTTGACCAATAGAGGCGGCGGCTTGTTTTTCATGCAAGTTGGTGAGTTTTTTCTTTTGTAAAACATCTCTTCCTAATGCAATCGCCCCAGAGGAGACAATAATAATTTTAGAGCCTTTTTTTTGTAACTTGGCAACATCATCTACTAGGGAATTTAGCCATTTTTTGCGTAGTTTAAATTTCTCATTGACTAAGATGTTAGAGCCTACTTTGATCACAATGACTTTTGATTGTTTAGCTAAGTTTTGAAATGTTTTATTCATCTTGAAGATATTCTAAGCATAAATTTGTCAGTTGATCGAGATGATATCCCGTAGCGGCAGAGATAGTAAAGATACGTCGATCCAGAGAGGAGAATTTTTCTTTGATTTCCTCTACCTCTTTTTCATCGAGCAGTTCCACCTTATTCAGAGCAATAATTTCTTTTTTACTTTCTATTTCAGCCCCATAATTCTCTAATTCCTGGCGGATGATTTGATAATTTTTGAAAGGATCGGCCTCTGTTGTATCAATTACATGAATTAAAATCTTACATCGCTCTACATGGGAGAGAAAGTCATGTCCTAGACCTTTTCCATCACTAGCATTTTCAATTAAACCGGGAATATCAGCTAAGACGAATTCTAAATCTTCCTTTTGAACCATGCCGATATGAGGATGAAGTGTAGTAAAAGCATAATCTGCTACTTTCGATTTTGCATTTGTAACAAAATTTAAAATAGAAGACTTTCCTGCGTTAGGCATTCCCACTAAACCTACATCAGCTAGAATTTTGAGTTTTAATCGAACAGTTGCTTCTTGGCCCTTTTCTCCTTGTTGAAATTTTCGAGGTGCTCGATTTGTGGAGCTTTTAAAGTGAGCATTTCCTTTGCCTCCTTGGCCACCACGAAGAAAGTGATAGGTTTGATCATCATCGAGGATTTCATGTAACTTGATGCTCATATCCTCATTGTATATTTCCGTTCCGCATGGAACGTCTAAGATCAGATCTTTCCCGCTGGATCCTGTTTTGAGTTGACCAGCACCGCCCATACCATTCTGGGCTTTATGGTGTTGATTGAAGCGATATCGTTGAAGGGTATTAATTCCTTTGTTGCCACGGAAAATAACATCGCCTCCTTTGCCTCCATTGCCACCATTCGGGCCACCATATTCAATAAACTTTTCTCGGCGAAAACTTAAAGCGCCATGACCACCGTTGCCAGATTTAATATAAATTTTTGCTTTATCGATGAACGCCATAACAGATAGAAATGTGAGAGGTTAGGAAATTTTAGTGGACGGAAACAAACTGTCTGTTACGGGATTTTTTGAACTGCACTTTTCCCTCAGCTTTGGAGAAAAGAGTGTGATCTTTCCCAATTCCGACATTGTCGCCCGGGTAAAATTTAGTACCACGCTGACGAACTAAAATGTTTCCAGGGATAACGTGTTCGCCGCCAAACTTCTTGACACCCAGCCTTCTACCAGCCGAGTCTCTTCCGTTTTTCGAACTTCCGCCTGCTTTTTTTGTTGCCATAGTTCTACTCTTTTACCTCAGTTGTTTCTTTTTTCACAGTCTTTTTTTCTTCAGTTTTAGGTGCTGCTGCTTTTGTTTCCTTCTTTGGAGAAGCTGCTTTTACTTCCTTTTTAGGAGCTTCAGCTTTTGGTGCGGCTTCTTTTTTTGGAGCAGCTTTTTTAGCAGGCTCTTTGAAGCTTTCTTCACCGATAGCAGATTTAATAGACATCACTTTTAAAATAGAGATGTATTGACGATGACCTTTTGTTCTTTGGAAGTGCTTTCTTCTATTCTTTCTGAAAACACGAATTTTGTCATCTCTCGTCTGATGAAGAAGTTTTGCAGAAACTTCAGCACCTTGAACGGCAGGTGACCCTAATTCAAACTTATCGCCATTTCCAACAGCTACGACATCCTTAAAAGAAATAGTATCTCCTACATTTCCTTCAATTTTGTCCATTTTTAAAATATCACCAGGTGATACTTTGAACTGTTTTCCTACTGATTTTAGAACTGCGTACATAATGAGGTGCACAATATATATAGGTCTTTATTTATGTCAATAGACAAAAATGTAATAAATTCAGTATTTTTAGGAGGGAAAATTAAAAATTAATTAGTTTTACAGTTTTTACATAACTCATAAAACTCTAAGTTATATCGATTCACATTCAGGCGGTGTTTTTTTGCTAATTGGCTAACGCCCTCGAAAAGTTGGGCATTTTTAATCTCTCTGACATTTTCACATTTTTCACAAATGGCAAATACAGTATTGCTAGAATTTGCACAATTCGAGTTATTGCAAATAATAAAGGAATTTTTGCTTTCAATTTTATGGATTTTGCCTAATTCAACCAATTTATCGAGTGCTCGATATACCTGTAAGGGAGACTTGAGACCTTCTTTTTGTAGACTTGCTAATATGGAATAGGCCTTTAATGGTTCAGCTGAATTTTCTAATAAATCTAAAACAATTTTTTGATTTTTTGTCAAAGTAGGACTTTGAATTTTTTTTGATAGTGATGTCTCTGATGTACTCATTTTCTATTTTACTAATCTATTTTTTTTTTCGAATATTGGCAATTTTTTCCATGGAAAAAGTGTCAGAATAAAAATTCCAAGTGCTGCACTTAATATAGTAGGACCCGTAGACGTGTCCCAGTTGATAGAGGAAAGCAAACCAATAATAACCGCAAGCACTCCTAGTAAACTGGAGACAACCGCCATTTGAATTGGATGGCTAGATAGATTTCTCGATGCAGCAGCTGGGATAATAAGTAAGCCAGTGATTAGTAAAATGCCAACAATTTTTATGGAGATGGCAATGACCAAAGCAATGAGTAAAGTAAAAATCGTATTTGCTAATTCTGGATTTAATCCCTCAGCTTTGGCTAATTCTAAATTGACCGTTCCCGCAAATAATGGCCTCCAAATATAAATTAAAATTAATAAAGACAGGCCTCCTCCTGCCCATACAATAATTAAATCTTGAACGTTAACAGCCAAGATATCGCCAAATAGTAAACTCATTAAATCGATGCGAATAAATGAAAGAATACCTAGCAACACTAACCCTATCGATAAGACGGAATGAGCTAAGAGTCCTAACAAGGCATCATTAGGAAGAGTGGTTCTTTTTTGTAGGTATAACAAAGACAGAGATATCAAAGCTGATATGACGAAAACAGAAATGATGAAATTTAGATTTAAAGCATAGCCGATGACCACTCCCAATAAAGCTGAGTGAGCAAGAGTATCACCAAAATAAGACAATCTTCGCCAAACAATAAAACAGCCCAAAGGACCTGCAATTAATGCTAATCCAATACCAGCAACAAAAGCTCGAAAAAGAAAATCCTCAAACATGTAATTAATGGGAATGATCCACGCTACCATCAGGGTGATGATGATGGTCATGTTCATGTTTATAAAAAGCCAACGTAGGATCCATATTCTCTCCAAAAAGTTTGATGTATTCAGGATTTTTGACAATTGACTTGGGTTCCCCAGAACAGCAAATATGTCCATTTAAACAAATCACATGATTGGTTTGAGACATAACTACATGAAGATTGTGCGAGATTAGTAAAATGCCACAATTTAAATTTTTTCTAATATCTTGAATAATTTGATAGAGAGCTATTTCACCAGCGTAATCAACCCCCTGGACGGGTTCATCGAGAACTAAAAAATCTGGTTTTTTGGCAATAGCTCTTGCCATTAAAAGTCGTTGAAATTCTCCTCCTGAAAGATTTCGAACATCTTCATTTTGTAAATGTTGAATACCAGTGATAGTCAGCATTTCATTAATTATCGAGTATTCATAATTTTCAATTAAATTCATGAAATCAAGAACTCGTAAAGGAAGTGACCAATCAATAACAAGTTTTTGAGGAACATAAGATATTTTCAAGTTTTGTTTGATCGTGTTATCTCCTTCATCCGGTTTCATTATACCTAAAGCCATTTTTGCAGTCGTTGATTTTCCTGATCCATTAGGACCAATAAGGGTTACAATCTGTCCACGATCAACAGTTAAAGAGACTCCTCTTACTAACCACTTACGATTGCGAAGTATTCCACAGTTATTTAATTGAATTAAAGTATTATCCATGTTTCTCATTTGACTTATTTGTAATGTTATAATATTACATATGTAATATTATTACATTGATAAGGCAATAAACATGAATTTAATTAAAAAATCAATCCTTTTTGGAACAGCTCTTCTATTTAGTAGTTTTTCAGCCATCGCTGAAATTAAAGTAGTTACAACAATTAAACCAGTTCACTCACTCGTGAGTGGTGTCATGGACGGCGTCAGCAATCCCACCCTAATTATAGAAGGTAGTAACTCTCCTCATAATTTTTCACTGAAGCCGTCTCATGCCAAAATGCTAGAGGAAGCCGATATTGTCTTTTGGATTGGAGAAGATTTAGAGAGTTTTATGGAAAAACCATTAAATTCACTGGCCAAAAATGCAGTTCAAATCTCTTTTATGGATTTAAAATCGATTAAAAAATTAAAATTTAGAGAAATGAACGATCATGATGATCACGACGATCATCACGGCCATGAAGATGAACATGAAGGACACGATGATCATGACAATGATGGTCACAAAGACGATGACCACGATGACCACGGTCACGACGATCATCACGGCCATGAAGATGAAGATGATGACTCAAGCCATGATGGACATAATCATGGAGAATTTGATGCCCACATTTGGCTAGATCCAGTGAATGCAAAAGTTATGATTTCAGAAATAGCTCATGAATTATCTGAGTTAGACCCTTCAAATAAGTCTAATTATGAAAAAAATGCTGAAAAAATGATTTCTTCATTCGATGATCTGATTGATCGAGTAAGCACTATTGTTCCAAATAATCCAAGCTTCATAGTTTTTCATGATGCTTATCAATATTTTGAAAATAGATTTAACATCAAGTCTGCTGGAGCTTTGACTTTAAACCCTGAAGTTTTACCGGGAGCAAAACAGATAGCAGAGATTCAAGAATTAATTGAGCACGATAATGTGAAATGTATTTTTTCAGAACCCCAATATAATCCTAAGATCATTGAAATGCTCTCAGCCGACATGAAAGTATCAACGAGTGTTTTAGACCCCTTGGGGGCTGACATTAATGCAGGTCCAAAAATGTATAACAATTTAATTCTTCAGATAGCTAACTCGCTTAAAGACTGTAGTTAATAATAAAGTTATTTGTTTTTTGGACTTATTTCCTGAAACAATTTATGACATTGATATCGTTTAATAAAAAGAGTAAAGCTAGTTTGTGAATTTAAACCAAGCTAATAAACCACAAATCGATATTGTCTTAAAAAACTGTGGGTGGAGACAGACAAAGCAAAGATTAGTTTTACTTAAAACCATTTTTAATGGACAAGATAAACATTTTTGTATTGATCAAATAAATCAGCAGCTAAAAGATAATAAAAGCTTCTTTTCACTTACTACTTTGTACGAAAATTTGAATACTCTAGTACAAAAAGGCTATTTAAAGGAAATTTTTGTCGAAAAAAAAACTTTTTATGACACAAACCTAAGTGACCACATTCACGTCTATGATCAGGAAAAAAAAGAAATTTTTGATTATCGTGAGTATCATCATATTCATAAAGATCTTCCTTTACCTGCTTGCTTATCCCTTCTTGAGAAATACTCGATGGTCATTACTTTGAAAAAAAAGTAAACTTTTTTTATCTGTAATTCACTTCAGAAAACTTCTAAATGTTACGATTTTAAATAACCTTTATTTTAGTAGTTTTTTTATGATTATTTTTGTTTAAATATTATCTCAAATACAAAAGTGATGAACAAATTTAAATCAATCTTTTTCAAAGCTCTAATAATATCATCTTTATATGTTTTAATTTTTAATAACCTCCATGCAAATGAGTTGAAAATCTATTCTGAGAGACAACCATTATTAATTGAACCCCTTCTGGAAAAATTTGAAGCTCAAAGTGGCATTCAAGTTGAGTGGATTTACTCTCAAAAAGGATTGGTCCAAAAGGCAATTTTAGAAAAAAAGAGACCAGTGGCAGATCTATATTTATCATCTGACATATCTCGTTTAATTGATGTAGCAGAAGCAGGTGCAAGTGTTTCTTTTGATCAAATCTTTGATATTCCTGATAAATTTCAAAGTAAAGATTGGGTAGGTTTAACACAACGTGCAAGAGTTTTTTATGTCAATGAGTCATTAGCTAATCAGCAATTGAATTATGAGGATCTAATTT
>VMBT01001776.1_pt1 | contig 11235 bp, 10 predicted proteins | sample 4404301 | NCBI WGS metagenome assembly VMBT01 (sample SAMN12238535, study PRJNA552566) | marine metagenome | isolation source: Coastal seawater | place: USA: coastal Georgia, Sapelo Island | collected 2008-08/2009-08
CTGCCAGCAAGGAACAAGATTTGACTGCCTCACCATTGAGGATCAGTGTACAAGCTCCACAGCTGCTAGTGTCACAACCAACGTGGGTACCTGTCAGTCCAAGATTTTCGCGCAGGAACTGCACGAGCAAAGTACGGGGTTCTACATCGTGAGAAACTGCCACCCCATTGACAGTCATAGATACCTTCATGCGCTCCTCCTTCAGGAAGAAAGTGATTTATGGTTCCAATCACGGAACACAAAAAACCAAGGCCAACGGTCAGGCCGTTTCCTTGAGAACAAACTGGTGAGAGCCCAGTTATGAAATTAAATCTAATTTTTACGATCACGTACCATAGCGCGGAGTCACATCAATACGCAACTGTCTACCACGCTGAACTTTGGCTAACTGACGAACCAGCCGACGTAAGCTACTCAAATTATGAGCAGAAGCCAAGATATCAATATAAGGAATTGCAGCCTGCATCCCCTGCGTCGAAGGACGATAATCCGGATTGCCCATCAACGGGTTCAGCCAGATCACACTGCGGGAACGCAATTTCATTACCCGCATGCTCTCACCCAACAATTCCACGTCACCAGTATCCCAACCATCGCTGATTATCAAGACAACCGTGCCAGGATCAAGCAAACTCAAAGCATACTGCTCCACAAATTCACCAAAGGATTCGCCAATTTTTGTACCTCCAGACCAATCTGGAACAGTCACAGACATTAGATTGAGCGCTTCCTCTAGATCCTCCGTTTGCAGGATCTCTGTCACCCGATGCAACGAAGTACTGAAGACAAAGGTTTCAATCCGGCGATATACACTCTGGAAAGCATACAAAAACTGGATCAAGAAACGGCTGTAGAGGTCCATTGATTTACTGACATCACAAAGCAGTACCAGCTTGAGCTTCTGCCGTTTTCTTTCTCGATGAGCTAAGTCGAGTAATTCTCCACCTCGTCGCAGGCTACTTCGCATCGTACGTCGCAAGTCCAAGGGACCACGCTGTCGGGAGGCCTTAGTGCGACGACTGAAACGCACAGCCAAAGACTTGCCAATCTCATTGATTAGTCGAGCAACTTCATCTAGATCTTGCGCAAGGAAATCACTGAAATCTCGTTCTGTGACAACCTCAAAAGGACTATAGCCTGCAGCTTCCTGCTCTTCACTGGCTTGATCTGCATTATTCAGCCAATCATTGATTGTCAGGTATTTTTGCTTGCGGGGACGATCATCAATGATGACCGATGGAGCTTCCGCCTCTTCTTCATCTCGGAAACTGAGCTGGTCTGCTTTATCCCAGACGTACCAGAAACGCCGGAAGTGTTCATCGAAAATTTCCTGTTCCCGAGTACTCTTGGCCAACGTGGTACGCAAAGACCAATAGAAATCTTCTTCTTCCAACAAATCAATCGCATCCAAAGCTCGGAGAGCATCCATCTGCTCAGATGCACTGACACTGGATCCGTGTCGTCGCAACCAACGACAAAAACCTACTACATTTGCGCTGAACTCACGTCGCAAAGCCAGATCATCAAAGCGAGTCTCTGACTTTCGTTTGGGGGAAGGAATTTCGATTAGGGAGCTGTCGGGAAGCATTTGGATGTGATCAGTTCGCAGCCGTTGGAGACTCCTCTGCCGTTTTCATCTCCTTGGCCTGGATGCCCAAGCGCCCTAGGAAATCTGTGAGCGATTCCCGTACCTGGCGGACATCATTGCGGTCCTTGAAGATTAGCCCCAGCGTTTCCTCTACCATGCTTGGCTCAAGATGATCTTGGTGTAAGGCTGCCAAGGCCCTGGCCCAATCTAGGGTCTCCGCTACCCCTGGGATTTTTTCCAGTTTCTGCTGACGCACAAGTTCCATGAAACGACACATTTGTCCTGCTAGTTCTGCGTCAACATCAGGTACCTTGTTGCGCACAATCGAGAGCTCTTTCTCGTAAGGCGGGTAATCGATCCAAAGATAGAAACAACGCCGCCGCACAGCGTCAGAGAGTTCCCGGGTGCGGTTCCCTGTCAGGATTACGTAGGGTGGCTCTTCAGCGCGAATGCTACCAATCTCTGGAATCGTGATTTGCCATTCAGAGAGTATTTCCAGCAAGAAGGCTTCAAACTCTTCATCCGCTCGATCCAGTTCGTCAATCAACAAAACCGGTGCTTTTGGATGAGTCAGTGCCTGTAACAGCGGACGTTTGAGCAAGAACTGCTCACCAAAAATAGAAGCCTCTCGATCTTCAAGAGAGCGAGTGCTGTTTTCATCGAGTTTCAGGTGCAGCAATTGACGCTGATAATTCCACTCGTAGAGGGCCATGTTGGCATCAAGGCCCTCATAGCACTGAAGTCGGATCAAGTCCGTATCCAGCGCTCGAGCCATCACCTTGGCGATCTCTGTTTTACCGACACCCGCTGGTCCTTCGATCAGCAGCGGCTTGCGAAGCGTCATCGCCAAGTACACAGACATCACAATGCTTCGATCTGCAATATAGTCTTGTTCTTCCAGTAATTGCTGCAGGCGTTGCAGTTGCTCGTGTTGCATCAACCTTCCGATTTGGGGTTAGTGACTTGTTGGGTACATTCTTCCAGCGCATTCCAGGCCAATGCTGCACAACGGATGCGGCTCTTGTGCTTTCGAATGGCCATCAACGGGGGCAGAAATTCTGGAGGAGAATCGGGCAATTCACCCGTTTCCATTGCCTCTCGAAAAGTAGTTCCTAGGTTATTCGCTTCTTCCAAGGACAAACCCTGGATGCTTTCTCCCATCAATGAAGCCGAAGCAACACAAATGGAACAAGCACGCACTTGATTACGGGCTTCTTGAATCGGACGTTGAGCACCCTCCGAGGGATCACCACCCAGCACAATGGTCAACTCCAGTTCATCTCCACAAAGCGGATTATGCACGACCGCCTTCAGATCTGCCGGTTCCAGCCGGCCAGCAAAACGTTGGTGATGCATATGATCTTTGAGGATATCTCGATAGAGCGATTCGCTCATGAAAAAACCTTTCGTACATTGGCCAGAGCTGAGACAGCGCTGTCGATTTCCTCAAGCGTGTTGTAGAGCGCCATGCTCAAACGAACTGTGGCCCGCACACCAAGACGCTCGTGCAGGACCTGTGTACAGTGATGTCCAGCTCTTACTGCAATTCCTGTTTCATCAAGGATTTGTGCCACATCATGAGGGTGCACACCCTCTAAGTCGAAAGAAACGACCCCGGTACGCTTCGAGGCCTGTGATGGTCCATAGACTGTTACGTCTGGCTCCTCTGCCAAGCGGTTGAGCGCATGAGCAACCAGTTCCTGCTCATGCTGCCGAATCTTGGGAACACCCCATTGCTGCACGTATTCGATTGCGGCCTGCAAAGCAACTGCCTCGGCAATTGGAGGCGTACCAGCTTCCAATCGTGCTGGAATTGCAGCCCAACTGGAACTCTGGCGACCAACCTTGGCAATCATGCCACCCCCACCTTGCCAGGGCGACATCTCATCTAATCGATCAAAGCGCCCACACAGCACTCCAATCCCGGTAGGACCATAGAGTTTGTGACCAGAAAAAGCGAGAAAATCACAACGCTCAGCCCAATCTTCTAGTGGTATCCGGCCAACAGCTTGCGCTGCATCAACCATTACAGGAACTTCATAACGTTGAGCAAGATCAAGAATCGTTTCCAAAGGATTGATTGTTCCCAGCACATTGGAAACTGCTGTCACAGCCAACAGTCGCGGGCGCTGAGCCAGCAGTTGCTCTAAATGATTCAGTTCCAACTCACCTGAATCTGTGATGGAAACATAATCCAATTCAGCTTGTCGCTCCTGCGCAACCAGTTGCCAAGGAATTTGGTTGGAATGGTGTTCCATCTCTGTCAGGACAATCCGATCTCCAGCCTGAAGACGTGGTCGCAACCAAGATTGAGCGACGAGATTGATGGACTCGGTTGTGCCTCGGGTGAAAACTACCCGTCGGCTATCCTTCACACCAATGAAGCCAGCAACCGCTTGACGCGCTTTTTCATAAGCGTCAGACGCATCCTCTGAGAGTTGGTAGACTCCACGATGGATATTGGCGTTGGAGTGAGTCAGGAATTCTAGTAGGGCATTCAGAACAGGCTGAGGTTTCTGTGTCGTCGCAGCATTATCGAGGAAAACCAACGGGTGACCGTGAATCACCCGTTTTAGAATCGGGAAGTCTGAGCGGGCTTCAAGCAGGGAACGCACAATGAAATCCTAGATACTGCACTGCTTGACTTCCATCATCGATAAGCCTGTACGCTCATGGCGCAGCTTAACCACTTCGGTGATGATGCTCAGGGCAATCTCTTCAGGTGTCCTACCACCCAGATCCAATCCGCAAGGAGCTCGCAGTACCTGACGCAAGGCATCTGCATCCATTCCACCTTCCTTGAGATATTCGACGACAAGGCGCGAGCGCTTGGCACTCGCAACCAGACCGATGTAGCGGGGTGTACCACGCAGAGCCGCCTGAATCACCTGCTGATCACCCTTGTGCTGGGTCAACACGATCACGTAGCTGTTCAGTCCAGGATTGATTTTCTGGTAATCGGTATCATCGGTGATCAGTTGGTCAGCAAATGGGAAATCCTCGCGGGTTGCTCCTGGGCTGTTAACGGTGACTCGGAAGTGCAGCAACCGTCCAAGTTCCGCTACCAACTCTGCAATCCGGCCTTGTCCCACCAGCATTAACTCTGGTTGGGGCAGGAAAGGCTCAACATAAACTTCCATCTTGCCACCACAAGGCATCCCCACACCAAGCACTTCATCATCTAGGTCGATTTCAATGATTCTTGTCTGACCATCCTGAAGGCATTCGAGGGCAGTCTCTCGGACAGCGCTATCTGCACAACCACCACCAACCCAACCCAAGATCGACATCCCATCGGCGCCGATGATTGACTTTGAGCCTGGCTTGGCTGAAGCCGAACCGACTGTTTTGATTACGGTGGCCGTAGCGAAAGCAGCTTCATTTTGCAGCAGTTCGCTGACTTTATCATAGTACTCAGTGGACATAGTTCCTCGGTTGGAAACGGAAGACAGGTTGCCAAACAGGCTGGGCATACCAGTCGCCGGAAGTTTTCCGGGACAGGGGCCTTTCTTTGAAGATGTAGTTTCAGGCTGGTTGGTCGACAAAGTAGCGCTCATATTCCTCTGGTGTATCAATATCCCGCAAAACGTGATCCGTATTCATTGGGTGCCGATGGACACGCTCCTTGTATTGACGAATCAATCCCCGACATCCTTCCATCTTGGCATGACTCAACAACTCTTCGCGATAAGAGGCCGAAAAGAGCACTGGATTGCCCGGTTGATCTTCAACAACTGGACGGAGAATAAGTTGAGAATTTTCGGCAAGCAGCAGCTTGAACTGGCCCATCAATTCCTGATACTCAGCTGTCTCAATGAACGGCAAGTCCGAGAGACAGATCATGAAGCCAAGAGCCTTAGAGGAGGCAGCTTGAATCCCCGCCCGAATCGAAGTTGTCATGCCTTCGGCATAATTCGGATTCTCCACAAATTGAATCGGACGATTAGCTAGGGCTTCTCGAATGCGTTCCTGTTCGTGTCCCACAACAACCAGAAATTCATCAGGTTTTGCTGCAAGAATTTGATCAGCAATGTGGGCCAAGAAGCAAGACTCCCGGAAAGGTAGCAGCAGCTTGTTACGCTCTCCCATCCGCCGGGACTCTCCAGCTGCCAGCAAAATTACGCTGAGCATAGGTTACTTCTTTCCGAACATTCCCTTAAGAGCAGAACCAACCAGTTGTAGTCCATTGACAGGCTCTGGCTCCTCCGCATTCAGTTGGGTCTGCATGACTCGAATCTGGGTTTCCAGTCGTTTCACGGTGGCTTCCAGTTCGGCAACACGACCTTCCAAGGCAGGATCAGCAGAACTGGTAGGGGCTGCCGTGTCTGCTGCAGGTTGACTGGTTGCTGCAGGCGTCGCTGCTGGGGCTGCTGTGACCGTTGCAGCAGGTGCTGGGGCTGCTGCAGTTTCGCCTCCACCTTCCGCAACTTCCCGGAATTTGGCGACAAACTGTTCAATCAGCTTATCATTGACCGCTACAATCATTCGGGAACCAAACTGAGCCAACTTTCCTGTAATCGACAATTTGATACTGCTGGTCACTTCGGTTGCGCCGTCTACTTCCTTGAGATTAACCGTCATGGTCATAGAAGCGCTACCTTTACCACCCGTGTCCTTACCAGCGCCTTGGAGGACCATTTCCTTGTTCTGAGCATCTAACTTCTCAAAGCGTCCCTCTCCATTGAACTTACTGGTGACAGGCCCAATCTTGACGCTGATCTTCCCTTTGAAGTTATTGTCATCAACAATTTCAGTTAATTGTGCTCCTTGCACACAAACCACTACACGGCTGGGATCACTCAGTAGTCCCCATACTTTGTCTACCGGCGCGTTGACCGTAAAATTTTTATCTGCCGTGACTTCCATTTGTCTCTCCTCTCAGAATAAATGGCGTTTCTAGTTAATCTCCGAATCGTTTTCTTTCATCGTTGATTTGGATCAAATTAACGTGAGACGGAGCGTCTGAAGGTAGTTTGGTTAGTTAAACAAATTAGAATAACATAAAAAATTTACAGATTCCTTTGAGTTTTTTAAAAAAATTAATCCTCCTGCCGAAGTGGCACTTAGAGCGATAAAGTCTGTGATCTAGAAATGAGATTCAAGATCCAGCAAACTTTGCAGATTATGTGCTGCCAGGAAAGCATCTACCCAAGGTAGCGCAGCCTGCATACCAGCTGTTGCCGGCTCATAACCCTGTGTTCCAAGCAGTGGATTGAGCCAGATCACCTTGCGCACCTTGCCCCGAAAGCGTTGGAGTTGCCGAGCTAACAAATCGGGGGCACCGGTGTCATAACCATCGCTAAGGATCAGTACGATGGTATTTCTTGAGAGCATTGAGCGGGAATACTCCGTGTGAAAATCTTTCAGGCAACTACCGATTCTTGTTCCACTCGACCAGGCCTCCTCCCGTTCAGCCAGTCGTCGTAATGAATCTGGAAAAGCACGCGTCTTTAGCTTTTCAGAAATTGGTGTCAATCGTGTGCTGAAAAGGAAGCCATCCATCCTGCGAAAATGCTGCTGCAGTGCATGCAGAAAACGCAGGAAAAACAGGCTGTATTGATCCATGGAACCGCTGATATCCAGAAAGGCGACCAATCCTGGTTTACGCTCACGTCGTTGACGAAAACAGAGATGAAGTGGCTCTCCTCCATGCTGCAGATTGCGTCGAATCGTTCCTCGAAGACTGATGCGACCAGAATGTGGAGAGGGACGCTGTCGACGAGAAAGTCGTGCACTGAGTTGCTCAGCCAACCGTCGCGTCAACTGCTCTAGCTCTTCAAGCTGAGACATTGGGATCGTAGAGAAATCGGTACGCCTCAGTGTTTCCTGCAGGCTCGCACCGGCCACTTCTTCGTCTTCACGGGTTTGATCACTGGCTTCTTGTGCTGAGCTGGCAAAAGTCAACAGTGATCGCTTTTGACGCGTAACAACACCCAGTGGGTTGACAGGCGGTCGGTCATTGGCAGCTTTCCGAGGTGGTGGAGGCCCCGGATGCCAGTATTGATCGAACAAAGGATCGAATTGTTCATTCTCCTGCCTCGAAGAACACAGGAGCGCACGCAGGGCGGCACGGAGATAGGAGCGCTGATCCAAAGGGCCAACTCGACAAGCTTCCAAGGCTGCCAAGGTTTCTGCGACACCGACTCGAAAACTTTGGCGACGCAGAAAGCGACAGAACCCAATCACAGCTGCGGTCAGGTCTGTCTGCGCATTCATGTGTTCCGTGACGAACACGTTCGTCGACTTCATCCCACGGCTGCGGTCAATAGATTGTCCAGACCTCGCTTGCGTACCAGTTCCTGATCTTCTGTCGACTTCAGCACACATCCCATGGTGCGTTCAAAAGTCAGTTCATCCAGATGTGGGCGATTGAGCAGCAGGAGTGCCTGAGCCCAATCCAGGGTCTCGGCGACGCCTGGTGATTTGCTCAGTGGGAGTTCTCGCAAAGACTGAATACATTGCACTGTTTGACGCGCCAACTCTGCTTCTACCTGAGGTAATCGCTGACGCACAATCTCCTGCTCCTGCTCTGCATCGGGATAACCAATCCAGTGGTACAGACAGCGCCTCTTGAGTGCATCACTCAACTCACGGGTCCTATTTGAAGTCAGCACCACATGAGGACGGTGAGTCGCCTGCACAGTCCCCAACTCTGGAATCGTGATTTGAAAGACAGAGAGCAACTCTAGCAGAAAGGCTTCAAATTCCTCATCGGCCCGGTCTACCTCATCGATCAGCAACACGGGAGACTTCGCTGAATGACGCAAGGCTGATAACAGTGGTCGCTCCAACAGAAATTCTTCGCTGAAAATTTGTGCTTGTTTGCTGTCCAGACGATTAGCGCCACTCGCTTCTTCCAGTCGGATAGCCAAGAGCTGCTTCTGGTAATTCCACTCGTAAACAGCGCTGTGCACGTCGAGCCCTTCATAGCACTGCAAACGAATCAATTCCGTCTGGCACAAAGTAGCCAGTGCCTGGGCCAGTTCCGTCTTACCAACTCCAGAGGGGCCTTCCAACAGCAAGGGTCGGCCCAGATGTAATAGCAGAAAGGCTGAGGTCGCCAGCGCTTCGTCGGCTACGTATCCGGTAGCCTGGAGCTCTGTGACCACTGCCTGAGGATCTACAGGCAGAGGCAAGTTAGTCATGGAAAAATTGGATTTGGAGAGAAAGGAGAGTGAGGAGCCCCAGAGGCTCCTCTAGTCAGCTAATTAGGAAATGACACCCTTTTCCTTCAGGATCTTCCAGACCTTGAAGGGAGTGACGGGGATATCAACATGGGTCACACCCAAGTGAGAGAGAGCATCCACCACAGCATTCGCCACTGCAGGGGGTGCCCCCACGGTTGGGGATTCCGCAACTCCCTTGGCACCCAGTGGGTGGTGTGGAGAAGGTGTGATCGTATGCCCGGTTTCCCAATTCGGAGTTTCTACTGACGTTGGCAGTAGGTAGTCCATGAAGGTACCGTTGAGAATGTTACCATCGTCATCATAGATCAACTCCTCGTACATCGCTGGGGCAATTCCCATTGCCAGACCGCCATGTATCTGACCCGTGACAATCATTGGATTGATGATATTTCCACAGTCATCAATCGCTACGAAACGACGAATCTTCATCTCTGCAGTTTTGGGATCAATGTCCATCACACAGATGTAGGACCCAAAGGGGAAGGTCAGATTGGGTGGATCATAGTAGTGCGTCGCTTCCAGTCCAGCTTCCATTCCCTGTGGATGGTTGGTGTAAGCCGCAAACGCAATGTCCTGAATCGTCTTGGAACGCTCTGGGGCTCCCTTGACAAAGAACTTGCCGGGTTCCCATTCCAGATCTTCTTCACTGACTTCCAGAAGATATGCAGCAATTTTACGCGCCTTGTCCCGGATCTTGTGAGCAGCCTTGGCAGCAGCAGCACCAGCGGTAGGTGTACTGCGTGAGGCGTAGGTTCCCAATCCATAAGGAGCAGTGTCGGTGTCACCTTCCTCAATCTGAATGTGCATGGCTGGAATGCCTAACTCTTCCGCGAGGATCTGGGCATACGTTGTTTCGTGACCCTGCCCTTGAGACTTGGTCCCAAAACGAGCGATTGCCTTCCCCGTTGGATGGATTCTGACCTCAGCACTGTCAAACATCTTGATGCCGAGGATATCGAAATCCTTGGAAGGACCTGCCCCAACAATTTCGGTGAAGCTGGAGATACCGATACCCATCAACTCACCTCGGGCACGTTTCTCTGCCTGCTCCTTGCGCAATTCCTCGTAGCCCACCATGTCCATTGCCTTACGCAACGCTGGGGCATAATCACCAGAGTCATATTCCCAGCCCAATGCAGAGCGGTAGGGGAACTGATCTTTCTGAATGAAGTTCTGGAACCGAAGATCTGCCGGATCCCGTCCCAACTTCTGGGCAAGCACATCCGTAATTCGCTCAATTGCGTGCACAGCTTCCGTCACTCGGAAAGAACAACGATAGGCGACTCCTCCTGGTGGCTTGTTTGTGTAAACCGCGTCCATCTCAGTGAAGGCCGTTGGAATATCGTAAGAACCCGTTACGATCGAGAAGAGCCCTGAAGGAAACTTGGAAGGATTCGCTGCCGCGTCTGTGTAACCATGGTCGGCCAAGGTCTTGATTCGCAGACCGGTCATCTTACCTTCCTTGGTGGAGGCCAGTTCAACAGTCATATGGTAATCACGGGCAAAAGAATCTGCCTGAAGGTTCTCGGAGCGGTCTTCAATCCACTTGACTGGCTTACCAATCAGAAAGCTTGCGGCAATTGCGATGACGTAGCCCGGATAAACCGGCACCTTACCTCCAAAACCACCTCCAATATCTGGAGAAATTACGCGAATACGCTCTTCTGAGAGGCCAACGTGACCTGCAACAAGAGCAATAACGGTGCGAATCGCATGGGGAGCCTGTGTTGTCATCCAGACTGTCAGCTTACCTTCAGCTTTTTCGTAACTGGCTACACAACCACAGGTTTCAATAGAAGCAACGTGAATTCGAGGGATATAGACTTGTTCTTTGACCACCACGTCCGCCTCATCGAAAGCTTGTTCAGTGGCTTCCTGATCACCTGTCTGCCAATGCCAGATATGGTTATCTGTTCTACCTTCCTTGTCTGGTCGCAGCAACGGAGCATCTGCATCCAAGGCCTTGTGTGGATCAATGAGCGGCTTCATCTGCTCATATTCAATCGAATTTTCCAGAGCCTGTACCGCATCAGCGGCAATATAGCGGTCTGTAGCAATCACAGCAGCCACTTCCTGCGCCTGATACATCACCGTATCAGTGGGCAAGACCATCTGAGTGTCTGACATCAGAGTCGGCATCCAGTGAAGGTTGTACTGCTTAAGATCTTCCCCGGTGATGACAGCCAATACTCCAGGAATCTCCATCGCTACACTTTTATCAATGCTCTTGATCTTGGCATAGGCAAAGGGACTGCGGGCAATGTCCATGTAGAGCATTCCTGGCAACTGCACATCATCTGTGTATTTGCCTAATCCTCGGATGAAGCGCGCATCTTCCTTTCGTTTGAGGCTATGCCCCATACCTCCAATTTCTTTGGATGTCTTGCACATTATCATGCGGCCTCCTCCTGCTTCTCGTTCAGTTTATTGGCGGCATACTGGATCGACTTGATGATGTTC
>VMBT01001777.1_pt1 | contig 11226 bp, 7 predicted proteins | sample 4404301 | NCBI WGS metagenome assembly VMBT01 (sample SAMN12238535, study PRJNA552566) | marine metagenome | isolation source: Coastal seawater | place: USA: coastal Georgia, Sapelo Island | collected 2008-08/2009-08
GAATGCCAACCATCACGGCAAATGTCACAACCGTGATAACAATGAAAATAACATCGCGGCCCTTATCGCCAGGTGCGGAACGTTCCCAGGTTTCGGCGCGATTGATCATAATAACGGACCCAACCGCCCAAACCAACATCCCGCCAAACAGGATGACTGACGCCAAATCACCGTTCACCAACAGGTGTGCCACCGACCACATTTTCACAGATGTCAACATCGGGTGACGCATACGCCCACGCATGCGACCCTTGGTATGGGACATCGCAAACATCGCAACGGCCACGACCATCAACAAATTGTTCACATGCACCAAGAAGGATGGGGGTGTCCAAACGGCGATGTAGGGAGCACCACGATATCCAATGATCATCAAAACCAAGCCCACCAACAAAAGAACCGCAACGATCCCCTTGCCCGCATCCCCAAGTGAGGCCCGTAAATTTGGCGCTAAACGTTTGAGCCAATGGACCAAAATCCATAGGGCCAAGCCAATAATAAGTAGTGTCATATGTTACTCCGCATCTAGGTCAGCAATGGCCGCGGCCTTTGCCAAAGTTTTCTTTGCGGTTTCAACATGCAGGTTTTCGACAATTTTTCCATCAACAACTGCGACACCCTGCCCAGATTTTTCAACCTTTTCGAAGGCTTCGATCTGTCGACGGGCCAGATCCAGCTCTGCTTCACTTGGGGCAAAACATTCATTTGTCACGGCAACTTGGGCGGGATGGATCAATGTTTTTCCGTCAAAACCCAGATCACGGCCCTGCTCACATTCTGCGCGCAGGCCCTCTTCGTCTTTGAATTGGTTATAAACTCCATCCACGGCAATCACATCATTGCCACGCGCTGCAAGCAACATCATCTGTAGCGACATTTGCATTGGCAAACGATCTGGGCGCGTGCGGCAATTCAATTCCTTGGCCAAATCATTTGTCCCCGCCACGAACCCCTCTAATGCAGGGTGTGCCGCGATTTCACTTGAATGCAGTACGCCTGCGGGCGTCTCAATCATCGCCCAGATAGGTGTGTCGTTCCCCAACAGCGTCTTTACCGCATCAATATCGGCGGCGCTGTTCACTTTGGGCACCAAAATCGCATCGGCAGGTGCATCGCGCAGTGCGGCGATATCCTCGGCACCCCATTCGGTGTCCAATCCATTGATACGGATAATTTTGTAACGGTTGCCATAGCCCCCCTGCTCGAGTGCCGCCTTAAGCGTCCCGCGCGCCTCAACCTTGGCATCAGGGGAAACCGCATCCTCAAGGTCAAAAATAATCGCATCCACGGGCAAACCGCGAGCCTTGTCCAATGCGCGATCCTTGGATCCTGGGATATAAAGGACTGATCGAAAGGGGCGCATTTGTGTTGTCATGGAATTTTCTCCGCAATAATCTTGCGCAGAGATAGGCATTTTCGTACGAAATGTTCAACCCCAAAATTGCCGCAACGCAGAAATTATGTCACTGCCATCCAGATAAGACGCAGCCCCGTGACGGTTAATAGGGCGTAGGTCAGAGCGAAAAACAAACGATCAGACACCCAATGATGCGCCTTTACCCCTATCCAAACCCCAATCAGGGCAAATGGGACCAACGCAAGGTTAAGGGTTAAGGTTTCCAAAGTGAACAATCCCAGAAAGGCATAAGGCACAGCTTTGGCCAAATTGATGGCCCAGAATATAATCACGGTTGTTGCCTGAAATTCGGTTTTATTGGGTCGCTTGGACAACAGGTATACAGCCGCAGGTGGTCCGCCCGCATGGCTTACAAAACTTGTAAACCCAGCCAGTGCACCCGCGATAAGACCCGCCCAATCTGGCATGTGACGTTTCGCCTGTTTCAACACCCCTGCGCGCTGCGCCAATTGCCATAGAACAAAGCCCAGTGCGATACCCCCAATCAAAATGCGAAATACATCGGCATTCGTACGGCTATAGAGCCAAGCCCCCAGTGCAACCCCCGGCAAACTGCCAAGGATCAAAATAATACTCTCGCGGTTCAGCCATTTTTTCCAATAGGGTTTGAGCGATGTCACATCCATCAACATTAAAAGTGGCAGCATAATTCCAATCGCCTGCCCCGGTTCAATGATCGTCGCAAGAATCGCTGCCGCCGCAAAGGCCGCGCCCGAGCCGAATCCGCCCTTTGATATCCCCGCAAACACCACTGCAAGCGCGGCAATCGAAAAAAATCCAATTTCAAACATAGGCGCAGTATTTGATTATAAATATTGGTTTTGCAAATGGAATAAGGCTTTAGGCATACCTTTGCATACATTGCGCTTAATTATGCCGCGGCGCAGCACCCTTGCGAAATTTATCAAAACAGACTAGGCCAACGCGCACAACAACCTAGGACCGGAGAATTTTTCATGGCCAGACCTAAAATCGCGCTTATCGGCGCAGGACAAATCGGCGGCACACTTGCGCACCTAGCAGCAATCAAAGAATTGGGCGACGTTGTACTGTTCGACATCGCAGAAGGCACACCAGAAGGCAAAGCGTTGGACATTGCAGAGTCCGGTCCATCCGAAGGATTTGACGCAGTCATGAAGGGCACGCAGTCCTACGCAGACATCGCAAATGCGGATGTCTGCATCGTAACAGCGGGTGTTCCACGCAAACCCGGCATGAGCCGTGATGATTTGTTGGGCATCAACCTAAAGGTTATGAAATCTGTTGGCGAAGGTATTCGTGACAACGCACCAAACGCGTTCGTAATCTGTATCACAAACCCATTGGACGCCATGGTTTGGGCACTGCGCGAATTCTCTGGTCTACCACACAACAAAGTTGTGGGTATGGCGGGCGTTTTGGACAGCGCGCGTTTCCGTCACTTCCTATCATTGGAATTTGAGGTATCAATGCGCGATGTGACAGCCTTTGTTTTGGGTGGCCACGGTGACACAATGGTTCCATTGGCACGGTATTCAACAGTTGCGGGTATCCCTCTTCCTGATTTGGTATCAATGGGTTGGACAACACAGGATAAATTAGACGCAATCGTCCAGCGCACACGTGATGGCGGCGCAGAGATCGTTGGTCTGTTAAAAACAGGATCTGCATTCTATGCACCTGCAACATCCGCAATTGAAATGGCAGAAGCCTATTTGAAAGACCAACGTCGTCTATTGCCTTGTGCGGCCTATTGTGACGGTGAATTTGGCCTGAAAGGTATGTATGTTGGCGTTCCGACAATCATCGGCGCAAACGGCATCGAGAAAGTTGTCGACATCAAGCTGAACAAAGACGAGCAAGCCATGTTCGACAAATCTGTCGACGCGGTCAAAGGTTTGGTCGAGGCGTGCAAGGGTATCGACCCATCGCTTGCATAAGTGAACCCTGAGCATTCATTCAAAAGCGCGGATCAATGCATCCGCGCTTTTTTGTTTCCTTTAACAATTTTGGGAAAGTTTTATCCAAAATCACAATCATTTTACGACCACAGAACGCGCGCTCCATTAATACACTTTGCGTCGCTTTCACACAATGGGCTGTCAGTCTATGATACATAGACGTGATACTGGTTTCAGAATCTTGAATAGGCGAGATTGCTGAATATTTTGTGATCACACGAAAATAAAGTGTGATCACAAAATCAAATATATGTCGAATTTTTGATAAATCCACTAAAAAACGCTTCCCTTTCGGCGTTGCGATTGAGGTATAGCCTAATCAATCGAAGTAACACGGGACTAAATTTCATGAACATCCATGAATATCAGGCGAAGCAACTTCTTCGCAGCTATGGCGCCCCTGTGTCTGACGGACGTGTTGTCCTAAAGGCAGAGGATGCAAAAACTGCAGCCGGTGAATTGGACGGCCCGCTTTGGGTTGTGAAAGCGCAGATTCACGCAGGTGGTCGCGGAAAAGGCAGCTTTAAAGAAGCAGACGCCGGCGAAAAAGGCGGTGTCCGTCTGACAAAATCAGTCGAAGAAGCCGCAGAAGAAGCCAAAAAGATGCTTGGCCGCACATTGGTCACACACCAAACGGGCCCAGCGGGTAAGCAAGTCAACCGTGTCTACATTGAAGCGGGGTCAGGTATCCAACGTGAATTGTACCTAGCTCTGCTGGTTGATCGTCAAACATCGCGCGTTTCATTCGTATGTTCCACCGAAGGCGGTATGGACATTGAAGAAGTGGCCGCAGCGACACCTGAAAAAATCCTATCCTTCTCAGTTGATCCCGCGACAGGTTTCCAAGCCTACCACGGCCGCCGCATCGCGTTTTCACTCGGCCTTGAGGGCGCACAGGTGAAACAATGTGTTTCATTAATGGGCACTCTTTATCGTGCGTTCATTGAAAAAGACATGGAAATGCTGGAAATCAACCCATTGATCGTTGGGGACGATGGCGCATTGAAAGTGTTGGACGCAAAAGTTGGCTTTGACGGCAATGCAGTCTATCGCCATGCCGATATCGCAGAATTGCGCGATGTCACTGAAGAAGACCCAAAAGAGCTGGAAGCATCGAAGTACGACCTGAACTACATCGCGCTTGACGGTGAAATCGGTTGTATGGTGAACGGCGCAGGCCTTGCGATGGCGACAATGGACATCATCAAATTGTATGGTGCGTCCCCTGCAAACTTCTTGGACGTGGGCGGAAGTGCCACCAAAGAAAAAGTAACCGAAGCGTTTAAAATCATTACATCTGATCCAAACGTGAAAGGCATTCTTGTGAACATCTTTGGCGGAATTATGCGCTGTGACGTGATCGCAGAAGGCGTGATTGCAGCCGTGAAAGAGGTGGGCCTAAGCGTTCCATTAGTTGTGCGCCTAGAAGGCACCAATGTGGAATTGGGCAAAGAGATCATCAATACATCTGGCCTAGATGTGATCGCAGCAGACAACCTAAAAGACGGTGCCGAGAAAATCGTCAAAGCGGTGAAAGGATAAGATCATGGCCGTACTTGTAAACGAAAATACAAAAGTGATCTGCCAAGGTTTCACAGGATCTCAAGGGACATTTCACTCTGAACAGGCGATTGCCTATGGCACCAAAATGGTTGGTGGTGTGACACCTGGCAAAGGCGGTCAAACGCACCTTGACCTGCCAGTGTTCAATTCAGTTCACGAAGCAAAGCACGCGACAGAGGCGAACGCGACAGTAATCTATGTACCTCCTCCCTTTGCGGCGGATTCAATCCTTGAAGCGTTGGACGCGGAAATGGAACTGATCGTCTGTATTACCGAGGGCATTCCAGTTTTGGACATGATGAAGGTAAAGCGCGCATTGGTTGACAGCAAATCTGTGCTAATCGGACCAAACTGCCCAGGTGTTATCACGCCAGATGCGTGTAAAATCGGCATTATGCCAGGCCACATTCACCGTCGTGGTTCGGTTGGTGTTGTGTCACGTTCTGGTACATTGACATATGAGGCCGTGAAACAAACCTCTGACGTTGGTTTGGGTCAGTCTTCTTGTGTTGGGATTGGTGGTGACCCCATCAAAGGCACCGAACACATTGACGTATTGGAATGGTTCTTGGCGGACGACGAAACCGAAAGCATCATCATGATCGGCGAAATCGGTGGTTCCGCAGAAGAAGAAGCTGCACAGTTCCTAAAGGATGAGGCAAAGCGTGGCCGCAGCAAACCAGTTGCAGGGTTCATTGCGGGTCGCACGGCCCCTCCTGGTCGTCGTATGGGCCACGCAGGCGCGATTGTCGCAGGCGGCAAAGGCGGAGCAGAGGACAAAATCGAAGCCATGAAATCAGCGGGCATCGTTGTTGCGGATAGCCCCGCAACATTGGGCGAAGCCGTGCTAAAGGCCATCGGTTAATTCACGTAAATGTCCTGCCCCGATCCTGTCGGGGCAGGCACGTAAACTAGGGCGGAACAAAACCGTTCATTCGGTTCAGCCAACTGAGGGTACATCATGACCGACCAATCAAATAATGCGCAGTTCCATGCATCATCATTCATGCAGGGTCACAATGCCGAATACCTTGAACAGCTCTATGCACAATATGCCAAGGACCCAAATGCCGTCGATGCGGCATGGGCCGAGTTTTTCCGTGCCATGGGCGATGATGAGGTCTCTGTCAAAGCCGAAGCAGAGGGGCCTTCATGGGCGCGAACGGACTGGCCACAACAGCCAAGCGATGATTGGACAAACGCCCTAACAGGTGAATGGCCCGTGGCTGCGGCAGAGGGCAAATCTGCGAGTAAAAAGATTGCCGATAAAGCCAAAGAAAAAGGCGTCGAGGTTTCGGATGAGGCGATAAAACGCGCCGTCTTGGACAGTATCCGCGCCATCATGTTGATCCGCGCCTATCGCGTGCGTGGGCACTTGGCTGCCGATCTTGATCCCCTTGGCATGCGCGACACCAAAGACGCAGAAGCATCGCTTGATCCAAAGAATTATGGGTTTACAGATGCGGACATGGATCGCCCGATTTTCCTGGACAATGTCTTGGGATTGCAAGTCGCAACGATGCGTCAAATTGTTGATATCGTTCGCCGTACCTATTGCGGTACATTCGCGCTGCAATACATGCATATCTCTGATCCCGAACAATCCGCATGGCTGAAAGAGCGGATCGAAGGGTTTGGCAAAGAAATCACCTTTACCCGCGAAGGACGTAAGGCGATTTTGAACAAATTGGTCGAAGCCGAAGGTTTTGAAAAATTCCTGCATGTTAAATACATGGGCACAAAGCGTTTCGGCCTAGACGGGGGCGAGGCATTGATCCCCGCATTGGAACAAATCATCAAACGCGGCGGTGCGTTGGGCGTTAAGGATGTTGTCATCGGCATGCCACACCGTGGCCGTTTGTCCGTTTTGGCAAACGTGATGAGCAAACCCTACCGCGCGATTTTCAACGAATTCCAAGGCGGGTCATTCAAACCCGAGGATGTTGATGGTTCGGGCGACGTTAAATATCACCTGGGCGCATCATCTGACCGTGAATTTGATGGCAACAGTGTGCACCTATCGCTGACGGCAAACCCCTCTCACCTAGAGGCGGTGAACCCCGTTGTTTTGGGCAAGGTGCGCGCAAAACAAGAACAGCTAAACGACGAAGATCGCACACAGGTTATGCCACTGTTGTTGCATGGTGATGCGGCCTTTGCGGGTCAGGGTGTTGTTGCGGAATGCTTCGGCCTGTCGGGCTTGGTTGGCCATAAAACTGGCGGCACCATGCATGTGGTTGTAAACAACCAGATCGGCTTTACAACTGCGCCGCATTTCTCGCGTTCTTCCCCGTATCCAACGGACATAGCATTGATGGTTGAGGCCCCGATTTTCCACGTGAATGGGGATGATCCAGAGGCTGTGGTTCACGCGGCCAAGGTTGCGACAGAATTCCGTCAGAAATTCCAAAAGGATGTTGTGATCGACATCTTCTGCTATCGTCGGTTCGGACATAACGAGGGTGATGAACCCATGTTCACCAACCCGATGATGTATAAAAACATCAAGCAGCACAAAACCACATTGGCGCTTTATACAGAACGTCTTGTGCGTGACGGGTTGATCCCCGAGGGCGAGATTGAGGACATGAAAGCCGCGTTTCAGGCCAAAATGAACGATGAGTTCGAGGCAGGGCGCGATTATAAACCCAACAAAGCCGATTGGTTGGATGGCCGCTGGTCACATCTGGATCGTGAAAAGGACGATTACCAACGCGGTCAAACGTCAATCTCTGATGAAACGCTTTCAACTGTTGGTAAGGCGCTGACAACCGCGCCGGAGGGTTTTGCCCTACATAAAACCGTGGCGCGTTTGCTGGAGACAAAATCAAAAATGTTTGAATGCGGCAAAGGGTTCGATTGGGCCACAGCCGAAGCCTTGGCATTCGGATCCCTGTTGACCGAAGGCTATCCTGTCCGCCTTGCGGGTCAAGACGCAACGCGCGGCACCTTCAGCCAGCGCCATTCAGGCCTGATCAATCAGAAAGATGAAAGCCGCTATTACCCCCTAAACAACATCCGTGAAGGCCAATCCCGTTACGATGTGATTGACTCGATGTTGTCGGAATATGCGGTCTTGGGTTTTGAATATGGCTATTCGCTTTCTGAACCAAATGCCTTGGTCATGTGGGAAGCGCAATTTGGCGATTTCGCCAATGGTGCACAGATCATGTTTGACCAATTCATCAGCTCAGGCGAAAGCAAATGGTTGCGCATGTCAGGTTTGGTAGTCTTGCTGCCACACGGTTTCGAGGGTCAAGGCCCCGAACACTCTTCCGCACGGCTTGAGCGTTTCTTACAAATGTGTGGGCAGGACAACTGGATAGTGGCGAACTGTTCGACGCCTGCAAACTATTTCCACATCCTACGTCGTCAAATCCACAGATCGTTCCGCAAACCCCTGATCCTGATGACGCCAAAATCATTGCTGCGCCATCGTTTGTGTATCTCAGAAGCGGCAGATTTCACCGATGGGTCCAGTTTCCACCGCGTCCTATGGGATGATGCACAAAAAGGAAACTCTGACACGGAATTGGTGGCAGATGATAAAATCAAACGCGTCGTGATGTGTTCGGGTAAGGTGTATTACGATCTTCTTGAAGAACGTGATCGCCGCGGTATTGATGACATTTACCTACTGCGATTTGAACAATTTTATCCATTCCCTGCACTTGCGGCATTGAAAGAACTGGAACGGTTCAAAGATGCAGAAATGGTCTGGTGTCAGGAAGAACCAAAAAACCAAGGCGCATGGACCTTTATGGAACCAAACTTGGAATGGGTTTTGACACGCATGAACGCAAAACATCCACGCCCCGTCTACGCAGGCCGCGCCGCAAGCGCCTCTCCTGCGACAGGCTTGGCCTCAACTCATAAAGCACAACAAGAAGCGCTGATTGATGACGCGCTAACCATTAAAGGGAACTAACCTATGACAGAAGTACGTGTTCCAACACTGGGTGAATCTGTGACAGAAGCAACCGTTGCAACCTGGTTCAAAAAACCAGGCGATGCCGTGGCACAGGACGAAATGCTATGTGAACTTGAAACTGACAAAGTCACGGTCGAGGTTCCAAGCCCTGCCGCAGGCACATTGGCCGATATCGTTGCTGCAGAGGGTGAAACCGTGGGTGTTGATGCCCTATTGGCTAATATTAGCGAAGGCGCGGGCGCGGCTGCTCCTGCCCCCGCGGCGGCCCCTGCTGCGGCACCTGCGTCTGATGCAGGCGTGGCGGTTGACGTGATGGTCCCAACATTGGGCGAAAGCGTCAGCGAAGCAACCGTTTCCACATGGTTCAAACAGGTCGGCGATACAGTGCAGCAAGATGAAATGCTGTGCGAATTGGAAACAGACAAGGTTTCGGTTGAGGTTCCTGCACCTGCGTCTGGTACCCTAACAGAAATCCTTGCAGCCGAGGGCGCAACCGTCGCCGCAGGCGGCAAATTGGCCGTCATGGGCAGTGCAAGCACATCTGCAGCAGCACCGGCAGCCGCCGCCGCACCAGCACCCGCAGCGGCAAGCACATCTAAGGATGTCGAAGACAGCCCAGCCGCGAAAAAGGCGATGGCAGAGGCGGGCATTTCCCGTGACGCTGTTAAGGGAACTGGCCGCGATGGACGCGCGATGAAGGATGATGTGGCACGCGCCTTTGCCGCCGCCGCAAGCACCCCTGCGCCAGCCCCCGCAACGGCCGCACCACGTGCGCCCGTATCGGCAGATAATGCATCACGCGAAGAGCGTGTTAAAATGACACGTCTGCGACAGACAATCGCCAAGCGTTTGAAAGACAGTCAGAACACAGCCGCGATGCTGACCACGTACAACGAGGTCGACATGACAGAGGTGATGGCGGTGCGCAAAGAATATAAAGACGCGTTTGAAAAGAAACACGGCGCACGCATGGGCTTTATGTCCTTCTTCACCAAAGCATGCTGTCATGCATTGAAAGAAGTGCCGGAGGTAAACGCGGAAATTGACGGCACAGACATCGTTTACAAAAACTATGTACACATGGGGATTGCAGCGGGGACGCCAACAGGTTTGGTTGTGCCCGTGATCCGCGACGCAGATGCAATGTCATTTGCCGAGATCGAAAAAGCGATCGCCGAAAAAGGTGCACGCGCACGTGATGGCAAATTGACCATGGCGGAAATGCAAGGCGGGACCTTTACCATTTCGAACGGCGGGGTTTACGGATCACTGATGTCATCCCCCATCCTGAACCCACCACAATCTGGTATTTTGGGCATGCACAAAATTCAGGAACGTCCAATGGCGATCAATGGCCAAGTTGTCATTCGCCCAATGATGTACCTTGCGCTGTCTTATGATCACCGCATCGTTGACGGCAAGGGCGCTGTGACATTCCTTGTGCGTGTGAAGGAGGCGCTTGAGGATCCGCGCCGTTTGTTGCTGGATTTGTGAGAACATTCTGACCTAGGCGTCTTGCGCCTAGGTCTCAAACAATTTGACCATCGCCCCAGAACGACGCGATGAAGACGACAGGAGAATTTCGATGGCATCCTATGACTTGATTGTAATTGGCGGTGGACCAGGTGGATATGTGGCCGCAATCCGTGCAGCGCAGCTTGGGCTGAAAACAGCCTGTGTTGAGGGCCGCGAGGCATTGGGCGGCACATGCTTGAACGTTGGATGTATCCCGTCCAAAGCGCTGTTGCACGCAACCCATCAGTTGCACGAAGCCGAACATAATTTCACAAAAATGGGCCTGATGGGTAAATCACCCTCTGTGGATTGGAAACAGATGCAGGCCTATAAAGGGGATGTGATCGACGGCAACACCAAAGGGATCGAATTCCTGTTCAAAAAGAACAAGGTTGACTGGATCAAAGGCTGGGCCTCAATCCCCGCAGCGGGCCAAGTCAAGGTTGGTGAAGAGGTGCATGAGGCAAAAAACATCATCATTGCATCTGGTTCTGTCCCCTCGACCCTGCCGGGGATTGAGATTGATGAAAAGGTTGTCGTGTCTTCAACAGGGGCATTAAGCCTCGCCAAGCCACCGAAAAAATTGGCGGTGATTGGTGCGGGTGTGATCGGCCTGGAACTTGGGTCGGTCTATGCACGCCTAGGTGCTGAGGTGACCGTCATCGAATTCCTAGATGCGATTACACCGGGCATGGACGCGGAAATCCAAAAAACCTTCCAACGCACCATGAAAAAACAAGGATTGAATTTTGTCATGGGTTCAGCCGTACAATCGGTTGAGGCGATGAAAACCAAGGCAAAAGTTACCTATAAACGCCGCAAGGACGACAGCGAACATACATTGGACGCAGATGTTGTTT
>VMBT01001780.1_pt1 | contig 11221 bp, 17 predicted proteins | sample 4404301 | NCBI WGS metagenome assembly VMBT01 (sample SAMN12238535, study PRJNA552566) | marine metagenome | isolation source: Coastal seawater | place: USA: coastal Georgia, Sapelo Island | collected 2008-08/2009-08
AATGGTAAAGCATGGGCACACTATGAGAACCAATATAGAAAAGGTAGAACAAGTTTAGCATACGAACTTGTTATTAATAGTAATCCATGTATTAACTATCTCATGGAAGAGAATACAATGACTACGCAAGCATTAGTTATTGCTCACGCCGCGTTTGGTCACAATCACTTCTTTAAAAATAACTACTTGTTTAAGACATGGACAAACGCAGAAGCAATTATTGATTACCTAGTGTTTGCTAAAAACTTTGTTAAGAAGTGCGAAGAGAAGTATGGACTAGATGAAGTAGAACTATTTTTAGACGCACTACATTCTATTCGCAACTACGGTATTAACAAATACAAACGTCCAGTAAAACTTAACTCATATGCTGAAGCAGAACAAGCAAGTGAGAGAGCAGAATACTTACGCAAGCACGTTAATGAACTGTGGGACACAACAGTTATTAAACGTAAGAAAGAAGAGAAAAAGAGACAAGATAAACAGTATGTCCATTTGGAAAAACCAGAGGAAAACATTATATACTTCCTTGAGAAAAATGCTCCTAATCTAACAGACTGGCAACGCGAACTATGCCGTATTGTACGTAAGATAGCACAATACTTTTACCCACAAGGACAAACAAAAGTAATGAACGAAGGCTTTGCTTGCTTTGTACATTACTATACAATGAATCGCTTACACGAAAAAGGTTTAATTTGTGACGCAAGTATGCTAGAGTTTTTAAAACTACATACAAACGTTTTAAACCAACCTACATTTGACAAACCATACTACGGCGGTATTAATCCATATGCTTTAGGTTTTGCTATTTTCCAAGACATTAAACGTATGTGCGAAGAACCAACTAAAGAAGATAAGGAATGGTTTCCGGATGTTGCTGGCGGAAATTGGAAGGAGATTATACTTGATATTGTTGCTAACTACAGAGACGAAAGTTTTATACTACAGTTTTTATCTCCAAAAGTTATGCGTGACTTTAGATTATTCCAACTTGGTGATAAAAAATCAACACCACACTACGAAGTAAAAGCAATTCACGATGAAGCAGGTTATAAGAGCATACGCAAAGAGTTAGCAAGACAGTATGATTATAACTACCGCATTCCGGATATACAAGTAAGAGACTTTGATCACGATGATAAGCGAACACTATTGCTACACTTACACAGAGGCAAAAGTGGCAGAGAGTTAGCAAATGATTCTACTGTAGATGTGTTAAACTATATTGCTTATATTTGGGGATATAGAGTAGAGTTAGATGCGTTTAGTGAACAGGAAGTGTTTCATGAAGGTGTTAAGCACAAGGAGTGGGTAAGATATAAACAGTACCATTCTCTACCTGCACCGGGCGCGTACATAGACAAGTCAACTGAAAAGATAACAGGAAAGACTGGCGGCGTGTTTAGCACTGGCTCCACTGACTGGTGGGGTTTCTAAACGTTTGACATTTCAGTAATAATAGTATATAATTCTTATTGCTTATAAATATAAGAAATTTTTGCTGGAGCAATAAGAATGTCAGATCTAAAAAAGTATAGAAACATAGGAATCTTCGCGCACGTTGACGCAGGTAAAACTACAACCACTGAGCGTATTCTAAAACTAACAGGTAAAATCCATAAGATAGGCGAGGTGCATGATGGCGCCGCTACTACAGACTTTATGGAACAAGAGCAGGAGCGCGGTATTACTATTCAGTCGGCTGCAACAACATGTTTTTGGGACGACCATCGCTTTAACATTATTGACACACCCGGACACGTAGACTTTACTATTGAAGTATACCGCTCATTAAAAGTATTGGACGGCGGTATTGGTGTGTTTTGTGCATCCGGAGGTGTAGAACCACAGTCCGAAACAAACTGGCGTTATGCTAACGACAGCGAAGTTGCTCGCGTAGTTTACGTTAACAAGATGGACAGAGTTGGTGCAGACTTTTACCGCGTAGTTGAGCAAATTAAAAATCGCTTAAACGCAGTTCCGGTTGTTATGGCTATTCCTATAGGCGCTGAAGATAACTTTGTGGGCATTGTAGACATTCTTACACAACAAGCATGGACTTGGTCCGACCCTGCGGATCCAACATCATACACTATTGGCGACATTCCTGCTGACTTAGTAGATAAAGCAAAAGAATACTATGACTTACTAGTAGAACAAGTTGTAGAGCAAGACGACGATGTTATGATGCAGTGGATGGATGATCCAGAGAGTATCAGTATCGACGATCTTAAAAAGTGTATTCGTAAGGGTACTATTAAGTGTGACTTCTTTCCAACATTCTGCGGCAGTTCCTTTAAAAACAAAGGCGTACAAAATATATTGAACGCTGTTGTTGATTACTTGCCTAATCCTACTGAAGTTGATCCACAACCGGAAGTAGACTTAGAAGGTAATGAAACAGGTGAACACGCTATTGTTGATGCAGACAAACCACTAAGAGCACTTGCGTTTAAAATTATGGATGACAAGTATGGTGCATTAACATTTACACGCATTTACTCGGGAAAACTTGCTAAAGGTGATACAATTTATAACAGTAGCACAGGCAAGTCCGAGCGCGTTGGTCGTATTGTAGAAATGCATGCTGATAACAGAGAAGAACGCGACTCTGCACAAGCAGGTGATATTGTAGCGTTACTTGGTATGAAGAACGTACAAACAGGACATACACTTTGCGATCCTAAAAACATCGCCGTATTAGAACCAATGGTATTCCCAGATCCAGTTATTAGTATTGCTATTGAACCAAAGACACAAGGCGATATGGATAAACTTGGTGTTGCTATTGGTAAAATGGTTGCCGAAGATCCTTCCTTCCATGTTGAGACAGATCAAGAAAGCGGACAAACTATTCTCAAGGGTATGGGCGAACTACACTTAGATATTAAGTGCGACATTCTCAAAAGAACACACGGCATTGAAGTAAGCATTGGTAAACCACAAGTAGCATACAGAGAAACTATTACGCAAACAATTGCAGACAAATTTGTCCATAAGAAACAGTCAGGCGGTTCTGGACAGTTTGGTGACATTGAATATACAGTAGAACCATTACCAACTGGCGGCGGCTTTGAGTTTGAATCTAAAGTTGTTGGAGGTAACGTACCACGTGAGTTTTGGCCCGCTGTTGAGAAAGGCTTTAGAGAATCCGCAAACAACGGTATTATAGCAGGTTACCCATTGCTAGACTTTAAAGTAACACTAACAGATGGCTCCTCACACGCAGTTGACTCTAGTGCTATTGCGTTTGAACTAGCGGCTCGCGGTGGCTTTAGACAAACAATGCCTAAAGCAGGCCCACAGTTACTAGAACCTATTATGAAACTAGACGTTATTGCTCCAGAGGACAAAGTTGGTGATGTTATTGGCGACATTAACAGACGTCGCGGCATGATTAGCAACCAAGAAGTTAATGGACAAATGGTACGCATTTGGGCAGAAGCACCCATTGGCGAGATGTTTGGATACATTGGCGACTTGCGTGGCATGACAAGCGGCCGCGGACAGTTTAGCATGGAGTTTAGTCACTATGCACCGTGCCCTGCTAATATTACTGAGATGGTAACAAAACGCTCTGGATAATAGCAATGAAAAATGCCTTACTAATTGGTTGTGGATCAAAGTTTGGTGCGACCTTTACTAAAAACTTAGCGGATAACAATTATCAAATTGATTTAATATCTAGTTCTGATTTACAATATAAAAATACTAACACTATTCATTATGAATGGTATGAATCTAACGATCGCGAAGACATGTATAAAGATGAGATGACTGTGGAATTCCACAGAAATCTATTATCCAATATACTTTTTTCTCTCAGTGAGAAAAACTATGATTTAATATTGTTTAATCAAAATCGAGGACAATTATTTAATTTTAAGGTCTTCTCGAAATTCAATACTTTAGAAAAACACAATCTATTTGACTTAGATGACTGGATGTCTGTTTGGTCCTTAAGATATTGGTTCGGATGCCAATTACCTTTATATATTTCAGCATATTTAAATAATAATAAAAGTATTTTATCAGATACTAAAATAGTATGGATGAATTCTGGAATTATAGAATGTCCTGCGAGTGCGGACGAAAATTGGCTTTATCAAGATTATATAGGTTTAAAAGTACATAATCTGCATATTATGAAAGAACTTGCTTATAGTTCCAAAACAAACAATATCAATGGTATATACTTTTGCTATAATCCACCGCATCTAGTTATTGAGGAATATGAAAAAGTTGCAAATATTATGAGAATTAATATAGAATACTTAGAAAAAGACGCCAACGGATGTGTAGTTATGCATCATGATAGTAGTTATAGAATGTTAAGTCATTTTCTAGGTTAAAACAAGTTCTCGAGTATATATACTAGTAGGCCCAGATGTAAATTTTCACACAAGGAGATCTCAGATGAGAAATATGATGTACGCCATTTTGGCAACACTTTTAGCATTTGGTACAGCAAATGCGGCTGATTCAGCCAGTAGCGTTCGCATTAATGCGGCAGACTGGTTTATTAGTTATGACCAATCCGGTGCTAATCGCACGGATAAAGATGAATTTAGAGTCGGTAACGATGCACTATCTGCATATACAGATAGCAATACCGATCTCGGAGTTCAAATCTCTGTAGGCGCTGGCGCAATGGGCGCTAGTCTATGGGGTGAATATGCAGACACTAAAGACTATGTTGTTGGCGCAGGCCTATCATTGTCAGCAGGACCTCTAAGCATTGTTCCAAGAATGAATTGGAATATTGATCAAAGTGCATTTGATACAGACGTAAAAGGATCCGTTGCTTTGCATGGTGTTGATGCATATGGAAGATTATGGTGGGATTGGGAACAAGATGATTCCTTCCTAGGCACCACCGTAGGACTAGGCTGGACGCTAAACGTTAATCCAACCTTTTCAATTAGACCTTATTGGGAAATGCCACTAGATAGTGACTGGGAAACCGGTGACTCATTAGTAGGTGCCAATGTAACGGTCTCATTCTAATATTAGAATTGGTAGGGCTCCATGTGGCACTCTTTCGTCGATCAGAAACACAAAAAAAATATATCTATGAAACTCCCGATAATGGGAAAACTATCACCAGAAGAGTGCCCATGGGAACTACTACCGAAGTTCTTGTTCCCACCGACGACGAACCTCCAATAAAGCAAGAACACGGAAGATGGCTTTCTTATGATGATTTAATGGACATAGGAAAGCAGAGTTTTGAAGAAGAAAAACTACGCAAAAAGCACCCAGCACTACAAGAAGCCTGGGAAAAGTATCAATTAATACTACATCTAGTAAAAAATCAGACTTGACATAATCACAAAATACTGCTATACTAATAATACTTTTAATCATCTTAAGGAAATTAGTTATGGCATTTGTTAAGTTTCAGTTGAGCGGTTATGGCGGCGAAGTAACGCTACACAAAGTCACTAAAAAGTGTGCCGAGTTTTGGCAATCAGAGGAAATGAGTGACTACTTTTATGAATATTTAGGTAGTCCCGACTGGTTCTCTGACGAGCACCCTGATATTAAAGTTCCTAAATACGCAGAACTACCCCATTGGTATGAGTGTGACAATCGCGGGCACGAATGTGGTGTAGCAGAGTCAATGGCACAACTTGATGTTATTGAAGTTGACGGATTAAGTTGGAACGCAAAGGAACTAAACGATATTTACTACGGCCCGCTTAATGAGTTTATCGACGAGCATAACAATGAAGGCAATATGGTGACCGAAGAAGAGATTATGCCTAAACCTAAGGAGTATACCATTGCTTGCGTACACTCGGAAAAAGGAACGTTTTACGATGGCATTATTGAAATCGAAGGAGAGTTTGATCCTAGTAAAGTTACGTTTGACACATCTGCCATACACGAAGATGTACTTGTCACAGGCATATACTACGACGGCAACTATATAGATAACCAAGGCGGAAGCACCGACGGTAAGTCGTTAGACTTTGACATTATTGAACCATGGGAAGAATAGGGTAAATACTTATGATGACCGACAAAGTTAAAATTACGACAGAAGAACTTGACCTCTACGCTGACGTAGCAGAGGTGTTCGAAGAATGGTTGGAAGAAAATCCAGTCGAAGACGAGGATGACGTTAAAATAAAGCCCGGTGATTCAATTGAAGAACAGGCTGCAAAACAATCATATGTGTATGCTAAGACTTATTTAAAGTTATACATTTTGTTTTTAAAACTTATGCCACGTATTCCAAAAGAGGAGTTAGACTTTGGAGACGCAGAAATAAACTTTGATTCAAATGATGAAAGAACTAAAATAATAAAAAGGTTTATAGCAGAGAAGCAACTTATGGAAGACATGAGTAAAGAAGACAAAGAGATGTTTGCTGAAAAACTTGAAGGACTTAAAGGTACATTCCATTGAACACAATAAGCGATGTATACATGGGCTTAGTAGATAGTTTAACAGATTGCCAACTTATTAGTGTTGTAAGTAGCGTACAAAACTACTCGCATGAACAGACATATAAACTAGCACACGAACAAGTACATGTAGAAGGTGATCCGTGGGACTTGTGGTCACGCAACTTCTCATTAATGCCAACTAATAAACTAAAACTTCCTTCGCCGGTTCGTATAGAACTAGAAGAAGCAATAGGTAAGTTTATTGTGGAGGGCAGACTTAAAACCGATCATTTTGCAAGCGTATTAACTGCTAACATGGTTTGGGAAGAAAGACAAGGACTTGCGCGTCCACCAAGACGATCTTTTACTGACAAACTTTTAAACTACGCAATGTGGTTTATGATATTCTATACCATCTTTTCGCTTTTCCTATAAATACCAAATGAAACAACTTTTTGGTAAGAATACTAAAAAAGAAACAGTAACAGATAAAGGCTTCGTTGCCGAAATAAAAGAAACATTTAATAAAGAACGTATATACCGAGCACGATGGGTTTGGTATCATACTATTTTAGCAGGCGAACTGTTTCTAATCATTATTCTACTAATTGCTATACTAGCAAAAATATAGGAAATTACAATGGCATTACCAATTCACAAACATCTACTCATTAGAGCAGAAGTAAAAAATCCTCCTGGCGAGAATGATATAGAAGCCGTCAAAGACTGGATGAGAAACTTAATCGAAACAATCGATATGAAGTTACTAGCAGGCCCATATTGTGAGTATGTAAAAGTAGAAGGAAACTCCGGTATTACAGCAGTTTCCATTATCGAGACAAGTCATATCGCAATGCATGTTTGGGACGAAGTAAGTCCAGCATTGCTTCAATTAGATGTTTATACTTGCGGGCCATTTAAACCTATTCAAGTATTTGAAAAACTCAACGAAGCGTGGGGTGCAGAAAAACTTGAATGGAAATACTTAGACAGAGAACACGAATTTAAAACAGAACATGTTGGAAAGTGGACAAGCGACAGCGGAAAACTACCTGACCACCATGTACTAAACAATGGCTAAAAACGAGAAACAATCCACATTAGTACAATGCTCAAAGTGTGAAGGAAGTAGTAGTTATATTATAGACCATCACATATATGTTTGTCCCAAATGTGGATTTACTCGTGATTTGAGCGTAGAGAACACACAGACAGAGGAGAAAAATAAAATGTGGCCATACACAGAGGAGGAATGGGATTTTGTAAGTAATTCCCAGCATGTACCTCCACAAGACAAAGATTTACACGAAAAAAAAGATAGCGATTTAGAAGATTCACCGTATTTAGATTGGGACGATTATCCTTATATTCCAGTATCACAATGGTTATATAAACGTCATTAAAAATTTATGATTCATGCAGCCGAACAAAAAAGTAAATGGTTAGCACATAAAGAAGTTTTAGACATTTTAAGACTTTTTGATTCGAGTCAAAATCTAGTAGTTAGTACTACCTGGCTTGACGTTGACGACAGCGTCTGGCCGCATATAGATACTTGGTTACAACAAGACGAAAGAAATAAAGTTATTATAATAGCATTGTTTGATCCAGATTGGTGTTACCTGAACACGAAATATTCCAATCATCCTAGAGTGATTAAATTAATTCCAAATGATTATGTATTTTGGTTAGGGAATACTAATAAACATTTTATAAAATATACAAAAGAAGATGTATGCCCAAAAAACTTTTCCAATAAGTTTTTATGTTACCAAAGAAAAGCGTACAGCCCGAGAATAGATTTATATAATAAGTTAAAAGACAAAACTGGTATTATTACTCTAGGAAGTATACAATATGAGTTTAATAATATTAACGATATTCCTTATCATTCTGGCTTTAAGGACATTGGCTGGGTTACAAAAGTTTTTAATGAAAATTTAAATAGATATGAATATCATACTCCGCCAGACATCTTAGAGGATAATAAGACATGCGTAATACCAAACGATATATATTCTTTAGGTAATTTACATATTTGGAATACTAGCTTTTTAAATATTGTTTCTGAAACAATCATTGGTCCCACTTTTAACCAAAACGAATTGTTTTTAAGCGAAAAGCCGTTTAAACCGATATTAGGAATGAGGCCATTTATTATGTATGGACATCCTAATAATATAGCCAAAATCAAAGAACTTGGATTTGAAACATTTGATGAAGACTTTGGATATATTATGGGCGATAATTATGAATCTCAAGTACAAGCAATTAGCGAGGTTGTAGATAATATAGATAATCCAGAGTTGTTATACAAAAAGTTACTTCCTAAAATTACGCATAACTTTGAAAACTTTAAATTAATAGCAGAAAAAGAAGAAAAGAAACTTGAACTGTTAGTTGAACAGTATAAATAATACTATGAGACTTAAAGAATTTGAAATCTTTGAAGCCGCAACAGCAGGAGCCACTTGCAGTGGTAATTTTGCCGCGGTTGTTAATCCACACGTAGCGCACAATAACAAAAAGCCAAATAAAAAGTGGAAACCCACTGATAACGCTTTAGACATGGATGTTACACTATTGGCAAGCAAAGAGCCAAGCATGATTAGACGTCAAATCCAAGAAGGCTCATTATATATCTAAAATATCTTGAAAACACAACAGATTAGATCAAATCTTTTTTCTATAGAAAATGTTATTCCCAGTAGTTTAATAAAAGAACTGCATAACATAGATTTATATAGTATACCTTTCACAAAACAAGAATGGCAGGAAGACTGGCCTAGAAGAAAACTATTATATAACGATGTACAAGCATTGCTTGATGTAAACCATCTACTCACTTCTACTTTAAATGAGATAGGAAGTGCTATAGGAAAAGAACTAAAAACTATACAAACATCTTTTTGGCTAGATACAGAAGGATTTAATTGCACAGCGCACTTCGATAATCCCGGTGTTAAAAACGTTATGCAATTATATCTTTCTAACTGCCCCAATATGGGTACAGTATTTTATAAAACTGATGATATAATTCTAAAAGACGACGACCAACATTATCATTATGAAGGAGTACAGCCTCCGACTGAAATTATACATAACTTTTCGTTTATAGAGAATACTGGATATATTATGACAGATAATGACAAAATCCCACATCTTCATGGAGTTCCAAATACGTTAGAATCTGGGGATATTAGATTGTCAGTATACTGCTATTTGCTAAGTCATTGAAATCATTGGACTTTTTTTCTCTTTAAAATCAAGCATTTAGACGCATATTTTTCGTGACTTTTTTCCCAAAACCTGTATAATATTATATATAGGGTAAAGAAAAGGAAAGAAGATGAAGCACAACATCAATGATTGGGTACACTACAAACGAGTAGGAGACGGTGTTAGACTCTCTGATAAGAATGTTGTAGTGATTGGAATCAGTAAAGACTTAGGCCCGGATCGTGCCCCAAGACTGAAAAAGGGTGCTACTGGTGCGGTGCGTGTTGAAGTCGCTAATGAGTGTGGAATCGAGTTATGAGCAATAGCATAGAACTGTTGGAAAGCGAGTGGGCTGACTTTGAGATGAATCGCATGCTCGAGCAAGAAGCAGAGATGCGGTGGTTCAAACGATCCAAAGAGTGGCAGGCAAACAATAACTTCCTTATGTCGGAAGGTAAAGAAGACTCGGACAATGACTGACTACATCACAGAACTTCGAGCGTGGGCTAACGCAAGAGTTAAGGAACATGCCGCGACTCTTAACAAGCCTACAGTTCGCGAAGTGCTGGGACGCTACGAATCCAAATCAGCACCGGGTGTTGTATATACGGTGGAGAAAGTTGGCAGTGGCATAGTCTGCAACTGCCCGGGATACGTATACAGAAAACGCTGTAAGCATACAGAGAGCCATAAAGACTGATGAACACCGAAGAGAAAAAACGAGAAATATTCCAACGAATTTCCGACTACGACGAATTTTCACACAAGTACCATGACTACTTTGCGTGTAGTGTTTGTTTGGATACACAATCACTATCCAATGACCCCGCTGTAAGTGGCGAGTGGCGTGAAGCACCGTTTGATAAATGTAGCGAATGTGGCTACGTTGATGAAGAAGCGCAGAGAGAGTGGGAAGAGTGGCTCGAAGAAGAAGAGAACGAGTGGCGTCGCAAGATGGCTGAAGAAGACGCTCACTTTTTGGCAAAGTAAAATGAATGGCCGAGTGATGAAATTGGTAAACATACTGGACTTAAAATCCAGCGGCGGTAATCGCCTTGCCGGTTCGAGTCCGGCCTCGGCTACCAAACAGGCCTGTAACTCAGTGGTGAGAGTGGGGATCTTATACATCTCTGGTCGCTGGTTCGAATCCAGCCAGGCCTACCAACTATGGCGAACGCGAAGTGCCTGTATTGTTACTAATGCATGAGTAGCAAGGGAAGAGCCAACTGGATTGGCTCGATCTGCAGATCCTAAGCCAGGTGCAAATCCTGGGTTCGTCGAACCATTAAAACTATGAAAACAATAATCACATTATACTTCACATACAAACCTAGTTCAGGGTTTGAAATAGATGAGTACATTCCATTCACTACTGTAGTATTGGACCAAGCAGATAAAGACGAGTATGAATACTCGCAGAAGTGGCTCAGCAATATACTTGATGCTAGATTAAAAGCGGATCCAGATATTGCTAGTTTTGTTATTATTGAGACTGAAGAAGAGGATGAAGGCAGTCTCATTGATACTAGTAAGCAGATTAAGAGTAAAGTAACTAGAAAGAAACCAAAAGGCAATGTTGTCTCGTTGGACTTTACGAAAAAAGA
>VMBT01001781.1_pt1 | contig 11219 bp, 10 predicted proteins | sample 4404301 | NCBI WGS metagenome assembly VMBT01 (sample SAMN12238535, study PRJNA552566) | marine metagenome | isolation source: Coastal seawater | place: USA: coastal Georgia, Sapelo Island | collected 2008-08/2009-08
CATGACCCATTACCGCAGCTAAACCATTAGTGTTTTTAGTTGCATCTAATATACCCGTATAAACTGCTATCTTGCCTCCAGGCATACACCACGCATTACGTACTTTCTTTTTATCTATTAAAATGTATTCCCAATCAAAATTTTTGGTTGGATCATCTAAATTCTCTCTATCAAAATACTCAGAAATCGAGTCTTCCATTTTTTTACCAATATTTTTAATTTCATTGAGTGTTTTAGTGTCATCACTCATTTTTTCTTTTTCTTTAATTTGCTCATAAACTCTAGCAGCTTGTGCGTTCAGTTTAGCTTCTGAAATAATTTTTAATTGTTTTCTCTCAGTAATTGGTGCAGTTGTGCAAGAGGGCAGTAAAAAACCACCACAGCTACAACCTACAAAGGACAAAAATTTTCTTCTATTCATTTTAATATAAAATTGATAATAACATTATATTATGAATCTTAATAATAAAATTCTAATAGTATTATTTATTGTTGCTATTTCTTTTGTAATTTACTCAAGTTTTAACTAATAATATGGAAAAAAAATCAAAGAGAAAATCATTATCTTTAACACTTAGAAACTATTTTATTACCGGTGTTGTTGTACTTATTCCAATTGGTTTTACATTATATCTTAGTAAGATTTTAATAGGGATATCTTCTAATTTAATTCCAAAAAATATTAACCCTAATCATTATTTACCATTTGATATTCCTGGCGTAGAAATTTTAATATCCATATTATTAATAACTATAGTGGGTGGACTATCTTTATCCTTTTTTGGAAGAAGAATTTTAAAATTAATTGATGATCTATTTAAAAGAATTCCTTTTTTAAGAACTGTTTATTCGGCAATTGTTCAAATGACCGAAACGTTCTCTAAAAAAGATGATAATAAAAAAAGTGTAGTCTTAATTGAATACCCAAGAAAAGGAGTTTGGGCAGTAGGATTTGCTACAAAAGAAAATACAGGTGAGATGGCAGAAAAAACTAACAAAAAACTAATCAATGTTTTTGTTCCAACCACACCAAATCCTACAAGTGGCTTCTTGTTAATGTTTCCAATTGAAGACGTGATTTATTTAAACATGACTTTTGAAGAAGCTTCTAAATTTATTGTTTCCGCAGGAACTTCTACCAAACAATCCTAGGCAATATCGTTTATAATATCTGCTCTATCGTATAATTTTATAAGCGGTTTAAACTTACTAATATTCTCATTATCCATTTCAATTCTTCTAATTTCTTTCTCAGCTAGTAGAAAAAGGTCACTATTATGTATTGGGTCAGCTAATTTGAAATTTTTAATTCCACTTTGTTTAAATCCTAATATGTCACCAAAACCTCTTATTTTCATATCTTCCTCTGAAATATAAAAACCATCATTAGACTCTTTTAAAATATTTATTCTTTTTTTTGCATTTTCACTTAGGTTAGATTTAAACATAAGAATACAGGTTGAGTCTTTATCACCTCTTCCAACACGACCTCTTAGCTGATGTAATTGAGATAAACCAAATTTGTTTGCATTTTCTATTATTATTACATTTGCATTTGGAAAATCTATACCAACTTCAATAATTGTAGTTGATACTAAAATCTGGAATTTTTTCTTTAAAAAATTATCTAAGATAACTTCTTTATCTTCTAAATCAGTTTTGCCATGTAAAAGAGATACTTGATTAGGAAAAATTTTATTCAGATATTCAAATTTTTTAACTGCAGATGAATGATCTAATTTTTTACTTTCTTCAATAAGTGGACAAACCCAAAAAATTTGGTTTCCAAATTTAATTTCTTTTTTAATAAACTTAATAACATCATCAATTTTACTTTCTAATTTGCTATATGTTTTAATTGGTTTTCTGGATTTAGGTTTTTCTCTTATAATTGAAAGATCCATATCTCCATAAAGTGTCATTGTTAATGTTCTGGGTATAGGAGTTGCCGTCATTAACAAAACATCACAATCTTTTCCACCTTTATCAGATAAACGTTTTCTTTGATTAACACCAAATTTATGCTGTTCATCTATAATAATTAATCCTAAATTTTTAAAATATACTTTTTTTTGAAAAATTGCATGAGTCCCAAAAATGACATCTATTTCATTATCAGCTAATTTTTTTAAAATTTGTTTTTTATTTTTATATTCAGATTTACCAGAAATTAATTCAATATTGATTTGATTTGAAAAAAGTTTTTTTGCAAAGTTGAAATGCTGTCTTGCAAGTATTTCTGTTGGTGCCATAAAAGCGACCTGAAATCCTGAATTAATTGTATTATATGCGGCAAGCAAAGATACTATAGTTTTTCCACTTCCAACATCACCCTGAAGCAATCTAAACATTTTATTGGTTGATGAAAGGTCGTTATTTATTTCTTCTAGTGTTTTAAACTGATCTTTAGTAAGCGTAAATTCTAATTTATTTAGAATTTTATCTTGTTTTGCTTTATCTACGAGTTTGCTTTTCTTTTTAATTTTTTTAATTTTCTTTCTTATTTCAGAGTTAACTAAAAATGTTGAAAAAATTTCATCAAAAGCCAACCTTTGATAAAAATTTTTTTTATAATTACCTATATTTTCTGGTTTATGTAATTCAACAATTGCATCATTCCACTTTATATTTCCAAATTTATTTAAAATATTATCTGAGTGCCATTCATTTAAAGTGGGGAGATTTTTTATTATTTGATTAATAATTTTATTATATATTTTTTCAGAAATTCCTTCAGTTAATGAGTATGTGTTATGTTTTTGCTTAATAAGAGAGGAGTCTTCGGAAATATATTTGGGATTGGTAAGTTGATATTTGTTTCTAAAAAAACCAATTTTTCCACTAATAGTTATCTCTTTTTTTAGAGGAAGAATTTTTCTTACATAGCCTTCATAACTATTAAAAAAAATACAATCAATTTCACCTGTTTCGTCAGCACAAGAAACTTTATTTGGTAGATTTCTTACTCTTGGAAAAGAATATTTTTGAGGAATAATAGTAATTGTTTGATTTTCACCAATTTTCAAATCCTTTATTTTTGTCGAACGACTTCTATCCGTATAGGATTTGGGTAACTTCCATAATAAATCAAAAATATTATTTATTTTCTTTTTTTTTAATAAATTAGTTGTTTTAGCACCAACTCCTTTAAGTTTAGTTAAATCTGACAAAAGATATTCATAATTACTTTTATTACTCATGAAGAGATAATATATTATATTTATGACTCTCAATATAGATCTATTAAAAAAAAAGATTATTTACAGATCAAATTATCGTGGCACAAAAGAAATGGATAAACTATTAGGATCTTTTACCAAAAAATACATTGAGATATTGAGTCTTAAAGATCTTACTGATTTAGAAAAATTGTTAGATATAGATGACACAAATTTATACAATTACTATAATGGTTTAGATTGTGATTTTGAATTTAAGGAAAATTATATTAATTCCTTATTTAAAAACTTTAAATATGTTAGTGAGAAAAATTAATGGCGGAAGGACTGAGATTCGAACTCAGGAAAGAGTTGCCCCTTTGCCGGTTTTCAAGACCGGTGCATTCAACCACTCTGCCATCCTTCCGTGAAGATTGTTTTATTATTAAAATTATTTAATTCAACCATAAAATAGTCTAATAAAAGCTATAACTTATTAATCAATAGTTCCTATGAATAAAGAATTTAATAAAGGACTGTTCTTAGCTGGATTTGGTTCTTTTTGGTGGGGTTTTTTTGGTGTTTTGTATTTTAAATACATTACATACATTGGTCATATCGAATTAGTTGTTCACCGATGTCTATGGACAACATTTACATTAATTTTAACAACTTTTTTTTTTTCAAAGTGGGATATTTTTTTTACCATAATCAAAAATAAAAAAAATTTGTTTTATTTATTTTTATCTGGTTTTCTAATTTTTATAAATTGGGCTGTGTGGATTTATGCTATAGCAACCAATAGAATAATTGATGCAAGCTTTGGTTATTTTATGATGCCAATTTTAAGTGTAATGCTTGGTTATATTTTTTTTAAAGAAAAACTTAATAAAAAAAGAATATTATCAATTGTATTAGTGATTATATCTATTTTATATTTAGTTTTAATAAGTATCAAATCTTTGCCATGGGTAGGTATTATAGTTGCTTTAAGTTGGGGCTTTTACAATCTTGTTAGAAAAAAAATTAATATTGATACTGATATAGGTCTTTTAATTGAAAGCTTTTATATATTACCCTTTGCACTAGTTGCTTTTTATTTAATAACGATAAATGGACACAATGATTTTAAGCTCTCTGATCCTCCAATGATGTTATTTATTTTTTTAGCAGGTCCAATGACGATAATACCTTTATTTTTATATGTTAGAGGTGTTGAATTATGTGGATTAGGTGCAACAGGTATGATTTTTTATATCACTCCAACATTTCAATTTTTACTAGGATATTTTTATTATGATGAACCATTTTCATTAGAAAAATTAGTTAGTTTTATTTTTATTTGGATTGCTGTAATTATATATTTGAAAGATTTATATGAAACTAATTAACTATTTATTTATAATTATATTTTTTTCTTTCACTCCATCATTTTCAGAAAATCCAACTGGTTTTAATGCCTGGAAAGAAAGTTTCAAAAAAACTGCATTGGAAAATGATATTTCTGAAGAAACATTTGATATTGTTATGGCTGATATAAAATTTTTGCCAGATGTAATTAAATACGACCGATATCAACCAGAATTTTATGAAGATACCAAAACGTATATCTCAAAAAGAACTTCTTCAAAAAAAGTTTCTAAGGGAATAGATTTTTATAAAAAAAATATAAATCTAATTAACACGGTAGAAAATCTATATAATATAGAAAAAGAACTCCTTTTAGCATTAATGGGTATAGAAACTAATTTTGGTACTTATGTTGGTAAAATGGATATATTGTCATCTTTAGCAACTTTAAGTTTTGATAAACGACGATCTGAATTTTTTTCAAATGAATTAATAATATTATTAAAGTTGATAGAAAAAAATCAGATTGATTATCAAACATTATATGGTTCCTGGGCAGGAGCATTTGGTTTTTTCCAGTTTATGCCTTCAACAATGAAAAATTACGCAGTAGATTTTGATAAAAACAATTCAATTGATTTAAAAGATAATCACGATGCTTATGCATCTGCAGCTAATTATTTAAATCAAATTGGTTGGAAAGATAATGAGCCTTGTTTTTATAAGGTACAATTAACAAATGAAATACCAAAAAAATATTTAAATGTTTCAGCAAAAAAACTACATGATAAAAAAAAATTAAAATATTTTAGAAAATATATATCTAATGCAAATATATTAGATCAAAAATATGATAATTTAACTACTTCAATAATCACACCTGACAAAGATATAATACCAGATGCAGAAAATTTAAGTCCTGCTTATATTGTTTTTGATAACTACGAAATTATTTTAAAGTGGAATAGATCTTTAAGATTTTCATTAGCTGTTTGTACTCTTAAGGAAAAATTTAAAAATGAATTATAAATCTATTTTAATAGTATTTTTTATCTTCTTAGTAGGATGTGAACAAAATAATCTTAAAAAAGATGTTGTTAATAGAGAAATAATGTCAAAGTATAAGAATTCTGGTTTTACACTTGTTTACGACCCAGTATTAAAAAAAGAAAAAAAAATTTCAAAAAAAATTGATAACAAATCTCTTTTCATCTTTCATAAAAATCTTAAAAAAAATTCTTTTGTTAAAATAACAAATCCTATTAACCAAAAAACTGTGATTGCTGAAGTTATTTCAAACAAAGTAAGGTTTTCTGATTTTTATAATAGTGTAATAACGTCAAGAATAGCAGATGAACTATCATTAAACTTAAATGAGCCTTATATTGATCTTGTTTTGATATCTCAAAACTCAACATTCATAGCAAAAAAGGCCAAAACGTATAATGAAGAAAAAAAAGTTGCAGAAAAAGCACCTGTTGATGGAATTCAAATTGATAACTTAGGTGATGTCAATCAATCAAAAAATGAAGCTAAAAAAGATAATATTTTTAGTTATTCAATTAAAATTGCTGATTTTTATTACAAAGACTCAGCAAAGAATATGTCTGATAGAATTATTGATGAAACAAATATTACTAACCCTGTTATTAAAACAATATCCAATACTAAATATAGGGTATTATTAGGACCGTTTAATGATATAAAAAAACTAGAAGACTCATTTAATGAAATTAAATCATTAGATTTTGAAAATATAGAAATTTTAAAAGATGTTTAAGAAATTATTTTTAGTATTATTTGTAAGCTTTATTTATATTGAATCAGCCTTGGCCAATCTTGATGTGAAAGCAAGAACTGCAATTCTTCAAGATTATTACTCAGGTGAAATTCTTTATGAAAAAGAAGCAGATATTTCTATATATCCCGCATCAATGACAAAAATTATGACAGCCATAATTGCTTTTGATTTAATCAAATCAGGCGATTTAAAATTAGATGAAAAGTTTATTATTTCGGAAAAGGCATGGCGATTATCAACATCAGGTTATTCATCCATGTTTATTATGGTGGGTGATCAAGTGTCAGTTGAAAATTTACTCAGAGGTATAATAGTTGCATCTGGAAATGATGCTTGTGTAGCTTTAGCTGAAGGTATTGCTGGTACTGAAGAGGAGTTTGCAATTTTAATGACAGCAAAAGCTAGAGAAATTGGCATGGAAAATACAAATTTTGCAAATTCATCTGGTATCAACGATCCTGATAATTATTCAACCGTAAGAGATATTTTAAAAATGTCTAAATATTTAATTAATAAACACCCTAAATTTTATGAGATGTTTTCAGAAAAAAAATTTACATGGAATAGGACAGGGGGTGATCCAATAACACAAGGCAATAGAAATCCTCTTTTATATAAAAATAACCTTGGTGCTGATGGAATTAAAACAGGATATTTGGCAGTTGAAAAATACTCTTTAGCTTCATCAATAGTTAGAAATGGCAGAAGACTGATTGCTGTTGGTAGTGGATTTAGTTCAAAAAATTCTAGATCAAAAGAAAGTTCTAAGTTATTAACATATGGTCTTACTAATTTTGATCTTGTAAATATTTCTAAAGCCAATGAACCATTTGAAAAAATTGATGTATGGCTTGGAAAACAAGATAAAGTAGATGTTTATACTAATGAAGATATCTACAAAACTATAAAAAAAGCTAAAAAAAAACTTTTAAAAGTATCTGTTAAATACGAAGGGCCAATTGAAGCTCCAATTAAAAAAGATGAAAAAGTCGCTATTTTGAAAGTTGTTTACGATGATGAGTTAGTTGGTGAATATGATTTACTTGCTTCAAATGAAGTTAAAAAAGTAAATTTTGTATCAAGATTATTAAAATCACTTAATTATCTCATTTGGGGCGATGTCTAAGAAACCAATTATTGTTTTTGAAGGAATTGAAGGGAGTGGAAAAAGTCACCATATTTCAATTGTTTCAAAATATCTTAGTAAAAAAAAAATTAGTCATATAAAAATAAGAGAGCCTGGAGGAAATCCAAATTCTGAAAAAATTAGAAAATTAATTTTAAACAATAAATCAAATTTTAATAAAGATACTGATTTATTATTATATATGGCAGCAAGAAGTGAAAACATGAATATTATTAAAAAATCATATAATAAAAAAATAATACTTATTGATAGGTTTACAGACTCTACTATTGCTTACCAACACTATGGCATGGGAGTTGATCTAAATTTGATTGAAACTTTAAACAAATACTTACTTAAAAATATTAGAGTTAGTTTTACTTTTTTAAATATAGTTAATCAAAAGAATCTTCAAAAAAGATTAAAACAAAGAAAATCACTAAATAGATATGATAAATTTAAAATGTCGTTTTATAACAAAGTTCAAAAAGGATTTTTAAATTTGTCAAAAAAACAAAAAAATAAATATCAATTAGTCAATTCAAATTTAGATATAAATAATAATGAAAAACTAATTTTGGATAAAATTGATAGATTGATTAAATGAATTTAAATCCAGCAAGTCAACTTATATTATATGGTCATCATTTTGAATTTTGTAATTTTATAGATCTTTATAAAGATAGAAAGCTACCTAATAAAATTTTGTTATCAGGAGAAAAAGGTATCGGTAAATCTACTTTGGCTTACCATTTAATTAATTGTATTTTATCCACTGACGAAGAACATTCTTATGATAAAAAAAATTTCACAATTAATCCAGAAAATAAGTCGTTTAAATTAATTTTAAATAAGTCTAATCCTAACTTCATTTCAATTGACATTGAAGATGATAAAAAAAGTATCGATATTAATCAAATTAGAAATTTAATATTAAGTTTAAATAAATCGTCTTTTAATACAAAACCAAGACTTGTGCTGATTGACAATATTGAACTTTTAAACATTAATTCAGTTAATGCTTTGTTAAAAATAGTGGAAGAACCTAACGACAATATTTATTTTATATTAATCAATAATAATAAAAAAATTTTACCTACACTTAAATCTAGATGTCTTAACTACAATATCCATCTTAAATCTGAAGAGTCTTTTGATATTTCAAACAAGATTTTAGGTGAAAACGTAAAAGAACTAATTCATGAACAAATTATAAGTTATTATAGCACACCAGGATCGATATTAAGTTTGTTAAATTTTGCCAATACAAATGGAGTTGATCTAACACAAATGAATTTAAAAGATTTTATTAAGATGATTATAAATGAAAAAAAATATAAAAAAGATTATTTTATTAAACATTTATTATATTCTTTAATAGAACTTTATTTTAGACAAAATGTATCTTTAAGAAATATTAAACTATTGAAAATACAAAATTATTTTTTAAAAAAAATTAACAATACAAAAATCTTTAATCTAGACGATGAAACATTATTAATGGAATTCGATGATAGGGTTTTAAATGGATAAAAAATTTTATATCACAACACCAATTTATTATCCTTCTGCTAAACCACATATGGGTCATGCATATTCGAGTATAATAGCTGATTTTTTTGCCAGATTTAAAAGAATGGATGGTTTTGATGTGCAATTTTTAACTGGAACTGATGAACATGGTTTAAAAATACAACGATCAGCTGAAAAACAAAATATTGATCCATTAGAATTCTGTAATCAAATTAGTCAAACATTTAGAGATCTTTCAAAAACATTAAATCTTACTAATACTGATTTTATAAGAACTACAGAGGATCGACATAAAAAAACAGTGCAATATTTATGGAATGAGCTTGAAAAAAATGATGATATTTATTTATCAAAATATTCTGGGTGGTATTCAGTATCTGATGAAGCATTTTACAATGAAGATGAAATTGAAGATATAGATGGGGTTAAAAGATCAATTTCATCAAAGTCAAATGTTGAATGGATAGAGGAAGAGTCTTATTTTTTTCGATTATCAAAATGGGAAAAGCCTTTGCTTGATTACTATGAAAAACATCCAAACTTTATTGCTCCAGAGTCTAGAAAAAATGAAGTTATTAGTTTTGTCAAAAGTGGATTAAAAGATTTATCTGTTAGTAGAAAAAGTTTTTCATGGGGAATAAAAGTACCTAATAATGATGATCATGTTATATATGTTTGGCTTGATGCACTCACAAACTATATCAGTGCATTAAATTATCCTGACACTAATAATGAATTATTTAAGAATTTTTGGCCTGCATCAATTCATTTAATTGGTAAAGATATTTTAAGATTTCACGCTGTATATTGGCCGGCTTTTCTTTTGGCTGCTAAAATTGCGTTACCTTTAAAAGTTTATGGGCATGGATGGATTCTCTCAGGAGATGAAAAAATGTCTAAATCTAAAGGAAATATCTTAGACCCCATAGAAATAATTAATGAATATGGTTTAGATCCATTAAGATATTATTTAATTAAAGAAGTATCATTTGGAAATGATGGCAATATATCACAAGAGAGATTAGAAGATTGTATAAATAGTGATCTTGCTAATAATTTTGGAAATTTATGTCAACGTGTTACGGCTTTTGCAATTAAGAATTGTAATAGCGAAGTGCCAAAAGATATCAAATTTGAAAAAGAAGATTTAGTAATTCTAGATAGATACAAAAATAGTTTATCTAATATTAGGGATAAGATTGATAATCAGGATATCAATTTTTATATTGATTTTATTATAAATTCTTTATTTGAAGCTAATAAATATTTTAATGATCAAGAACCTTGGAAAAAAAAGGATAATACGATCAGACTAAATACAATCGTTTATACAACTTTAGAAATAGTTAGAAAAATTAGTTATTTACTTTATCCTATAATTCCTCAGTCATCTTTAAATGCTCTTAAAATTTTTAACCTTAATGAAAATGATGTTAATTTAACATCTATTGAAAATAATGAATTTTTACCAAAAGGAAGTAAAATAAATAAAATTGATATTCTTTTTAAAAAGATAGATAAAAACAATGATTGATTCACACTGTCATTTAGATCATGAACCTTTGTTAAGTGATTTAACCAATGTAATTAAACGTTCAAAAGAGATTGGTATAAAAAAACTATTAACAATTTCTACTTCATTTGAAAGTTTTGATCGAATTAAGACAATAATCCAAAAAGATGAAATAATTTATGGAACAATTGGTATTCATCCCCATGAAACAAACAAAAATAAAATTACTTCAGATATGATAATAAAAAACATCACTGAAAATGATAAAATAATCGGGATTGGTGAAACTGGTTTAGATTTTTATTACAACAATAGTGATAAAAACGATCAAATAATAAGTTTTAAAGAACATATTGAGGCTTCTATTAAAACAAACTCACCATTAATCATTCATTCTAGAGACGCTGAAGATGAAACTTTTAATATATTGAATGATTATAAAGATAAAAATCTAAAAATATTAATGCATTGTTTTACAGGAAGTTTAAATTTTGCCAAAAAACTCTTAACATTAGATGCTTTTTTTTCTGCTAGTGGCATTATTACTTTTAAAAATTCTAAAGAATTACAAGAAACATTTAGATTTTTGCCTTTAGATAAAATTTTAATCGAAACGGATAGCCCTTTTTTAGCACCAGTTCCTAATCGAGGTAAAAAAAATGAACCTTCATTTATTGATTATACTGCCCAAAAATTAGCGGATATAAAAAATATTTCTAAATTAGAGCTTATTAATTC
>VMBT01001782.1_pt1 | contig 11219 bp, 11 predicted proteins | sample 4404301 | NCBI WGS metagenome assembly VMBT01 (sample SAMN12238535, study PRJNA552566) | marine metagenome | isolation source: Coastal seawater | place: USA: coastal Georgia, Sapelo Island | collected 2008-08/2009-08
TCAACACCTGAAATAAATGCACCACAATTGCGAGATGCTGGTTGGACTGAAATGTGTGCGTAGTCTTGCATCGCATTAGCTCCTTATCTGCATCCTATGTATCCTTAGCTTGTGGCCTCTGGTCAATGGCCATTTTTTGGCTAAAGCTTACATCAATAACAGTATTTCGAGGATGAATTATTATGCGATGGGCACGTTACCTTGTCGATGGAAAAGAAACTTTTGGTATTATAAATGGAGAGAACGTTATTGATGTTTTAGGAAATCCATTTGACGGTTTCCAACAAACTGAAAATACGCGTTTGCTTTCTTCTACAAAACTATTGGCCCCTGTTATGCCTCGTACTTTTTACGCGGCAGGCCTTAATTATGCTGAGCATGTTCGCGAGGCGGCAAAGAAGCTTGGACGTTCTCCTGATCTCCCTCAGGCAGCAGATATCGGCTATCGGGCAATAAATTCGATCACTGGCCCAGACGACCCAATCATTGTACCTGCAGACGCAACAGAGCTCCTACAGTATGAAGGGGAACTTGTGGTTGTCATTGGAAAGGAAGCAAGAAATTTGAACGAAGACAATGTCTTAGATTGTATTCTTGGGTACACCATTGGGAATGATGTATCGGAGCGCACATGGCAAAAAGGTGACCGCACGATGTGGCGAGGTAAAAATACAGATACTTTTGCACCAATGGGGCCATGGATTGAAACTGAGTTTAATCTCAGTGAAGCAATGACATCAGTTCGAGTTAATGGACAAGAAAAGATTACATTTAAGACTGACTCATGGATATTTGGAATTAAAGAATTTCTAATTCGCATGTCAGAGTATTGTACGCTCTATCCCCGAGATGTTGTGTGGATGGGTACGGAAGGCAAGACCGACAATATGGTGCACGGTGACGTGTGTGAAATTGAAATAACTGGTCTCGGGGTCCTAAGAAATACCGTTCAATGGAGGGGTAAATAGTAAACATTTCGAGATCTATTTTGATACGGTTTAGGATAGGCACGGGAGTTTTAAAGTTATTCTAAGGTGATCGATATGATTGGTTATGAGTTGCCCTGATGTGCAATGATTTGGTCTTGAAATACCATTTAAAATTTCCATATCAGATGAGGGAGAATGACACGGGCTGTTTGTAAGACGTGTTAGCTTTCCTAGATTGCGCGTTCGCTTTCAAAGGAGGTTCGCGATGACACGCTATACTGCTTTTAATAGCCCGTTAATGCTGGGTTTCGACCACCTTGAACGGCTCGTTGATAGCGTCGCAAAGTCATCTGCGGACGGCTATCCTCCGTATAACATTGAACAACTGGGTGAAAATTCCATCCGAATAACTTTAGCTGTTGCTGGGTTCGCTCGCCGAGATCTTGATGTGCAATTAGAAGATAACCAGCTGTTGATCCGTGGAAGACAGCCAGACGAACAAGAGGACAGGGTTTTCCTCCATAGAGGGATTGCTGGCCGTCAATTCCAGCGGAAATTTGTATTGGCAGAGGGGTTAGAGGTCACTGCTGCTAATATGGAAAACGGCTTGCTTCATATAGATCTCGTAAGGCCTCAGCCGATTACACGTACTCGCACTATCGATATTCAAGGTTCTTAGAAAGGGTCAATAGGATGTCTGATAAATCTAGCTCTGTTCCAATTGCCAATGACGTTGGTATAGATCTTGAGAGCATTGGTCTTTCCGATGTTGCGTATCTCCGTAAAGCGGTTGTAGACGGAGTCTCAGGATTTTCAATTCATGCAGCTAACGGCGTAAGTATTGGGTTCGCGCCTGGTGTTAACACGGCATTAGCAGCAATTATGACTAATGGGATGGAAATCGTTCAACTTCACTGAATAATTCTCATTTTCAGATTTCACGCTTTAGAGTACGGTCCATAAATGATGGACCCTACACAATTTTTAAAATCCCTTTTTGATGTCGCCGTTGAGCGAGCGCACCCCAGGAATGTGCTTCAACAAGCTTTGCCGTTAGCTCCAATTAGTGGTCGTGTGATCGTTTTAGGAGCTGGGAAGGCTGCCGCTTCAATGGCTGCAGCGTTAGAAGCATCTTGGGATCGCCCGTTAGAGGGGCTTGTGGTAACACGATATGGTCATTCCTTACCCCTTCGATCAATTGAAGTAGTAGAAGCAGGCCATCCGATGCCGGATCTGGCTGGTGCTGATGCCGCGAAGCGTATATTGGCCTTAGCCTCCAGCGCGCGGGAAAATGATACTGTTATATTCCTTGCATCCGGAGGAGCGTCAGCTCTTCTTGCATTGCCCGATGAAACAGTTCCTCTCCGCGATAAGCAGCTAGTTACAAACGATCTACTGCGATCAGGTGCAACCATCCATCAGATGAATGCTGTTCGAAAACATCTTTCCAGTATTAAAGGTGGAAGATTGGCAGAGGCTGCATCTCCAGCAAAGGTTTTAACCTTTGCGATTTCCGATGTACCTGGAGATAATCCAGATGTAATTGGATCAGGTCCCACAGTTCCTGATGAAACGACACTTTCGGATGCATTGGCTGTTCTTAAAGCCTTTGAAATTAAGCCTCCAACCTCCATAATTTCAAGATTAGAGAACCCCTTATCTGAAACCCCTAAACAGGGGGATCCAATCTTTAACAACACAGAATTTCATATGATTGCTACCCCTCACGATGCTCTACTTGCCGCAAAGATGGAGGCGGAACGACAGGGGGTTTCAGCAGTTGTTCTCTCAGATAGGATAGAAGGAGAGGCCCGTGAGGTGGGCAAAGTTTTGGCTTCGTTAGCTAAGCATACTGCTGATCACTGTGAGCCTTTTAAAAGACCAGTTGTATTACTTTCAGGAGGTGAAACTACTGTCACTGTAAAAGGATCTGGTAGGGGAGGGCGCAATGCCGAATTCCTCTTAGGGCTAATGTTAGCTCTAGAGGGTCATTCCCAAATTCATGCTATTTCGTGTGATACGGATGGAATTGATGGAAGCGAAGATAATGCCGGTGCATCGGTCGGGCCTGAATCTTTGAAGCAGTTACAGTCTATGAACATCGACGCAGCAGCTTGTCTAAATGATAATAATGCATACGCTGTATTCGAGGCCCTTAATTCATTGATTGTAACAGGACCGACACTTACCAACGTTAATGATTTCCGTGCGATACTGATTGCGTAGAGATGGAGTAATCTTATGAAGCGGCTGACAATCCGCCGCCAGCGGAACGTGAAAGTGGTGGCTACTCTTGGGCCATCAACAACAAGCTATGAGCAAATTCGTGCTGTATACGAAGCTGGCGCTGATGTTTTTCGTTTAAATTTTAGTCACGGGGAACACGCCGAGCATGCGGCTAGAATGGAGATAATCCGGCGTATTGAGCAGGAATTTGGTCGACCAATTGGTGTTATGGCTGACATGCAAGGCCCTAAACTAAGGGTGGGGCGTTTTGAAAATGGGAAGGTTACCCTAAATGAAGGCGATAAATTCACACTCGATCTAGACCCATCTCTTGGTGATAGCTCAAGAGTGCAACTCCCGCATAAAGAAATTTTACAGGCATTAGAGCCAGGCGTCGCTTTGCTTCTCGATGATGGTAGAATTCGTCTTAACGTAATGGAATGTAGTTCTGATGGCGCGGAAACCGAGGTCGTTATTGGTGGTACCTTATCAGATCGCAAAGGTGTTAATGTTCCTGGTGTAATTTTGCCGCTTTCGCCTTTAACTGAAAAGGACAAGAAAGATCTCGCTTATGCTCTTGAGATTGGTGCTGATTGGATAGCCCTGTCTTTTGTTCAGCGACCCGAGGATCTGGCTGAAGCTAGAAAGCTTTTAGACGGACGTGCCGGCCTAATTACTAAGTTTGAAAAGCCTGCTGCACTTCGGCATATGGATCAACTTGTTGAGCTGTCAGATGCCGTCATGGTGGCGAGAGGTGATTTAGGTGTTGAGGTTCCTCCTGAGGATGTGCCTCTAGCACAAAAACGGCTGGTGCGATCCTGCAGGAGAGCAGGTAAGCCTGTCATTGTGGCAACCCAGATGCTTGAGAGTATGGTTACGGCTCCCACTCCAACGCGAGCTGAAGCCTCGGACGTTGCAACTGCTATTTTTGATGGTGCAGATGCAATTATGTTGTCTGCTGAAAGCGCAGCTGGTCAGTATCCGGTTGAGGCCGTGTCAATGATGCATCGAATAGCTGTGCGGATTGACAATGATGAGAGCTATCGCGAAGCATTGAATGCAGCGAGAGATAAGCCAGAAAAAACGGCCTCTGATGCAATTTCACAGGCGGCACGGCAGGTTGCAGAAACTATTTCAGCTTCCGTAATTGTTACATACACCACCTCCGGTTCAACAACGCTTCGAGCAAGCAGAGAGAGGCCGGAGGCCCCCATTCTTGGATTGACTTCAAGACTTGAAACAGCTCGTCGACTTTCACTTGCTTGGGGTGTGCGTCCTGAACACACTGAGGATGTTTCTAGTTTCGCAGAGATGGTGCGGAAGGCGTGCAATATCGCTTATCAGCGCGAACTAGCTAAACTGGGTGACCGAGTTGTAATTACTGCGGGAGTTCCATTTGGGACACCGGGGGCAACAAATATCTTAAGAATTGCTTGGATAACCGGCGACGAAGCTTAACAGAGGAATAAATATGACCGATGCGGTGAAAGCGCGGATGGCTTCGACTGTACTTCTGATGCGTGACGCGCCAGAGGGGCTCGAACTTTTTATGGTGGTGCGTAACCATCAAATTGATTTTGCCTCTGGTGCTTTAGTTTTCCCGGGCGGGTCTGTTGATCCTAGCGATAACGACCCTCGGCTCCGTTCTGTATCTGACGGTGTGGATGATGTTTCAGACGAAATGCTGGCGTTAATGGTCGCCGCGGCGCGTGAGGCATTTGAGGAATGTGGGGTCCTGTTGGCAAGGTCAAATGGGGCTAAAGATTTGATTCAAGGGCATAGAGCATATGAGTTAGGGCTTAAGTATCGTGAAGCCCTAGAGAGCAGTCGTATGGGGATGATCGACATAGCGGAAGCCGAAGACATTCGTTTTGCACTTGATAGATTGGTACATTTTGCTCATTGGATTACTCCAGCGCATATGCCAAAGCGATTTGATACTCATTTTTTCTTGGCTGAGGCCCCTTCGGACCAGCTGCTTGCCCATGATGGCCATGAGTCAATTGATTCAGTTTGGATCAGACCTGCCGATGCCTGCAGTGAAGCAGATGAAGGCAAAAGGACAATCATTTTTCCAACCCGATTGAATGTTGAAAAAGTAGGTAAGAATAGATCAGTGGATGAGGCTATAACCGCAGCTCGCTCTTCAAAGGTAGTTACTGTTCAGCCAGTGAGTGAGATGGTCGATGGGGGACGTATAATGCGCATTCCGGAAGAAGCTGGGTATGGAGCTGCAGAACTTTTCGTTGAAGGAAAACCTGGGAAGGCTGCACGAATTCGTTACCCGGATGGTCGAGAACGGGATACAGAAGTTGCTATGGCCTCCAAAGACTAAACATTTTAACGGACTTTCATTCGAAGAATTAAGGTGAATAATTTACTAATCTTTGGGCTTGGCTATACAGGTCGGCGTCTAGCGCAAAGCCTGCAGCGGGAAGGTTGGGATGTATTTGGAACTGTTAGAACAACAGATAAGTTAGAGCAGCTTAAGGCTCAGGGGTTGCATCCAGTTCTCTTTGAAGAGGTTAACGATTTAATTCCAAAGGCAACACACATCCTCTGCAGTATTCCTCCAGGTGAGGAGGGTGATCCTGCTTTAAACTCTTACGCATCTGCCTTCAAAGTTAAGAAGTTTCAATGGGTAGGATATTTCTCAACCACAGGTGTGTACGGTGATTTGAAGGGTGATATGGCAACTGAAGCAACGCCAACAAACCCATCAAATCTTCGTTCGTTGCGCCGGGTTCAAGCTGAACATAACTGGCAACTCCTCGCCCCATCAGCTCATGTTTTTCGCCTCCCAGGCATATATGGTCCGGGCCGAAGTATTCTCGATCGTCTTAAAGGTGGGCAATCTTCTTATACCAAAAAGGTGGGCCATCGGTTTAGTCGTATTCACGTCGATGACATTATTGGTGCTGTTATCGCTTCTATTAAGCAACCGCGCCATGGTAGCACTTATAATATAGTTGACGACATGGCCGCAGAGACTGACGACCTTATTAAGTTCTCGTGCAGTCTGCTTGGTTGTTCACTTCCTGAGGCCGTTCCATTCGCTCAGGCAAATCTCTCGCCTATGGCCAGAAGTTTTTATTCAGATAATCGTACTGTTAGTAATTCTCTAATGAAGTCTGATCTAAATTATACGTTAAAGTATCCGACTTACAGAGAAGGTCTCAAAGCAATTTTTGATAGCTATTCAGCTGGGTGAAGATCACTACTCACATTATCTCTTTCGTCACCTGGCGCTTGATAAGGTAATATAAGTGCTGCGCACACGATAAGCAGAGCTGCCCCAGCGAGAATTACAAGAATTGTTTCAAACCCACCTCCATTTTGCAGCACATATGAAGCAAATGGTAGTACGGCGGCACCTAAACAAAGATTCAGCATAAACTTAATAGATAAGACTTTTGCTCTCCATCGATCTGGAACATACCGTGATAAAACTGCGTCCGTAATGGGAATTTGTCCGAAGACAACCGCCATTGCGATAAAAGCAGTGCCAAATAATATCCAGTTTTGCTGATAAGCCATGAATAAAATTACGGGTGCCTGACAGGCAGCAATTGTGACTAAAACTGGCTTAATAGGCTTTTTATCAATAATTCTTCCAACAGCTACTTGAGCAAAAGCAGCAGTGGCATACACTGCTCCCGCTAAAGCGCCGGTTACAGCAACATCAGTCGATATTCCTAGTAATTTAACCTCAAATAAGCGGGGAATTAAAAAGATTAGAGCACCGAAAACGAAACCGCCTCCAATTGTAACTAAACCAAGGCTTAACATAGCTCTTTGCCAACCTGGCGCGAAACCTACTAGAGCTTTTTCACGTGCTGAGGATGGCGGTGGGACAGCTTTTCCCGATTTAACAAAGAGCCAATAACCAATTCCAATAAGAATGGAGACTACTCCAGGGATTGCGAAAGCGAGCCTCCAGTCATACGCAGCAAGGATAAATCCAGTAATTAGCGGTGCTGCGGCAACTCCAAGATTACCCCAAACCCCATTAACGCCAAGTCTCCATCCAACTTTCCCACCTCCCTGTACCACCATACTGATACCAACTGGATGATAAATTGCTGCAAAAACCCCAATCATTGCCAAACCAATTGCGAGAAGAATTGGTGTGGCAGCAAAGCTGGACACAATAGATGCGCAACCAATTCCAATGAAAAAAACAACAATTAGGTGATTCCGGCCGTATTTATCCGCGGCGTATGCAGCTATCGGAGCGCATGCTCCAAACAGAATTGCTGCAGGCGTTCCATATATGATCATCTCGTCATATTCGAGACCCCAAGACTTGCCTGCATCAAATGCAGCTTTTGCAAAGATTAACATAAAAAGGTGGTCGACGAAGTGACCTAGATTTAGGAAAAGAAATCTCAGTCGTGCCGCGTTCATAAACATAGACTCCGCCGATAATTAAAAACGCATTATCCTAAATCGAATGCTGAATGTAGGGAACTCAAAGATATGTCCGAAAGCTGGTCAGCTGAAACTCTTCTTGCCCAGGCACTTGGGGAAGTTGAGTCTGAATTTGGTGGGGTAGTGCCACCTATTCATGTTTCTGCGACTTACATTCGCTCTCCTGACAACAGCTATCCTGCTGGAGTTGTATATGGCCGTGACGATAATCCCACGGTTCGGGTTCCAGAGCGGGTTTTAGCTCGGATTGAAAATGGAGAAGAGGCGTTATTGTTCGCATCTGGTATGGCTGCAGCTACCGCTGTCTTCGAGTCACTGCCCATTGGAGCTCACATAATTGCGCCACGAATAATGTATTGGGGGTTGCACAAATGGTTATCAGACAGAGCAGCGATTGGACGATTTAGTGTGGACTTTGCAGATTTACACATTCCGGGAGCTCTAGAGAAAGTTTTAAGGCCTCAACAAACAGCGATTGTTTGGATCGAAACACCTTCAAATCCGATGTGGCGTGTCACCGACATAAAGTTACTCGCAGATACCGTTCACGCAGCCGGTGCGGTGCTGGCCGTAGATTCAACAGTAGCGACGCCTATATTGACCCGTCCGCTCGATCTTGGAGCGGATATAGTTATGCATTCAGCTACAAAATATCTTAATGGTCACTCTGATGTCGTTGCGGGCGCTTTGATTTTTAAGCACACTGGGGAGTTATATCATCGGGTCCAATCCTATCGTCATGACGTAGGTCCAATTGTTGGTCATTTTGAGGCTTGGTTGCTATTAAGAGGTTTGCGAACGCTCCATCTCCGTGTTTCCAAAAGCTGTGAAAACGCGTTGTCGATCGCGCGAAGAATGGCGAATCATCAGCGTATAAGTGAAGTGCTTTACCCCGGCCTACCGGAACATCCAGAGTATTTTTTGGCTAGAAAGCAGATGTCTGGATATTTTGGTGGTATGCTTTCTATCAGGATTGAAGGGGGGGCAGATGCTGCCATCTCGGTGGCTGGAAAGGTAAAACTTTGGAAGAGGGCGACCTCTCTTGGGAGCGTGGAAAGCCTTATTGAGCATAGAGCTTCGATAGAAGGACCAACTACTCTTGTGCCAGAGGATCTTCTGCGACTTTCAGTAGGTATTGAAGAAGTAACCGACTTGATCGCTGATTTGGAACAGGCGCTAAAATTACCCTAAAGGGGTTGACATCTGTAAAACCATCCTTCGCAATTGCATTAGATTTTATAAAAAATTGCATTCCGCATCATATTAGTGGAAGCATTTGGGAGGGAAAGTTCAATGCGAGTATCTCGCCTTTTAAAGAGAGTTGCTATTGGGGCTGCTGCGCTTGCGCTTGTTGCTTCACCAGCAACAGCTGCAGATAAAAAAATTAAAATTGGTGTTATTTACGATTACTCAGGCCCGCTAGCTGGAGGTGGCTCAGAACTCCAGGCTTTGGGTGCTAAAACGATGATCGACTACATCAATGAGCAAGGCGGCGTTGAAGGTTATAAGATTGACGCAATTTATGCAGATGCGCAGTCAAAGCCAGATGTAGCCATTAATGAAGCTGTTCGTTTAATCGAGCAGGAAAAAGTAGATATGTTGCTCGGGTTCTATTCTTCGGCGCAATGCGTTCCAGTATCAGCCAAGGTAGATAGTCTTAAGAAATTCATGTGGATTACCACTTGTATTTCTCCAGCAGTTTTAAAAGACCGGGGCTTGAAATACGTTTTCCGTCCGCAGGTGCATGGCGGAATGTTCGGAGAATTATCCGCTGAATTCATAGCTGCGAATGCCAAAGAAAAGCTCGGGATGGATGCTAAGAAAGTTAAAATTGCAATCATCCATGAAGATGGTCCTTATGGATCAGGTGTTGCCGGAGGAAACGAAGCTAAATCTAAAGCTCTCGGTATGAATGTAGTTTTAAAGGAAGGTTATGCAGCAACTGCATCTGACCTTTCTGCTTTGGTTACAAAGTTGAAGCGTGCAAGACCGGATGTAATCCTGCACACTGGGTATAACCCAGACATCACACTCTTTCTTCGACAAGCCAAAGAGCGTGGCTTGAAATTCAAGGCGCTTGTTGGCCATGGAGCAGGATATGGTGTCGTTGATCAACTTTATGATGCACTGGGGACGGATGTAGATCATTTCTTCAACGTGGACCCAGTTTCTATTTGGCTACTGAATCCGGCTTCTCTGAAACCTGGATTAGGTGATGTCACCGCCATGGTAGGTGAGAAATATATGGCTGCTAGGCCGGATACAAAGGTCAAGTCATCTCATGTTGGTATGGCGGCTTCTAATGCTCACGTGTTTTTTTCGGACGTGCTCCCTCGAGCAATCAAGAAATACGGCGGCATTGATTCAGAATCACTTCGCAAGGCTGCTCTTGAAACCGATATCCCTGAAGGAGGCACACTCCTTGGATTTGGTGTTAAGTTCCCAGAGCCAGGCAAGACGGCAATGGATGGTCAAAACCTGCGGGCTTCTCCTGTAGTCATGCAGTATGTCAATCGAGAAGTAAAAATTGCCTGGCCAAAGGCACTGCAAACGATTGACCCTATCCTACCTTTAACTTCTGCTTCGCCTTACTCGAAGTAAGAAGATTAAATTCGGCTAGAGGAGTATACGGTCGTGTTGTCCGTCAAAGGGCTTACGAAGCGCTTCGGTGGCTTCACGGCCGTCAATAATGTCGATTTTCAGGTTGATAAAGGCGAGATCCTAGGCCTGATCGGACCAAACGGGTCAGGGAAGAGCACAATTTTCAATATGCTCTCGGGCGCGTTGTCACCAAATGGGGGATCTGTTGTTCTCAATGAACAGGAGATAGCCGGTGTGCCTCCACATAGAATTTGTGGCATGGGTGTGGGTAGAACTTGGCAGATACCAAGGCCCATTCGCCGGCTTACAATATTTGAGAATGCAATGTTAGCTGGCTACTACGGTGCTTCTGGTGAGATCTCTCGTTCTAGTGCAGAAAAGGCAGCGCACGATGCATTAGAAATGGTGGGGCTACCCACCGCCCGCGATGCTGATGTTGCAACATTAGGCGCTGCGGGCCTCAAAAAATTGGAATTGGCTAAGGCTTTAGCAACGAGGCCGTCTTTACTGCTTTGTGATGAAAGTCTTGGTGGGCTTGACGAGGCCGAGATGGATCAAGCCGCTGACATGTTAAAAAACATTCGAGCGGAACTTGGTATCACAATCATCTGGGTAGAGCACATTATGGGCGTCCTAATGCGAGTTGTTGACCGGGTAATGGTGTTGGACCATGGGGAGAAAATCGCAGAGGGTTTGCCTGCAGATGTAGCTAAGGATCCCAAAGTGATCGAGGTTTATCTTGGATCAGATGAAACTGCGGCCGAAGCTGCAGCGGCAAGGGCGGACTGACGCGATGTTAGAAATTAAGGGCGTCACAGCTGGGTATGGTGACTTCACTGCATTATTTGATGCCAATATAGAAGTGAAAGCTGGTGAAGCAGTAGCCGTTATTGGGCCAAACGGAGCCGGCAAGTCGACGCTGATGCGTGCCATTTCTGGAATGATTCCTCTTAAAAGTGGGGAAGTCGTTATGGAAGGGCAGGATACGCGTTCAATAGCACCGCACAAAATTGTTGAGCTTGGTATCGCTCA
>VMBT01001784.1_pt1 | contig 11212 bp, 4 predicted proteins | sample 4404301 | NCBI WGS metagenome assembly VMBT01 (sample SAMN12238535, study PRJNA552566) | marine metagenome | isolation source: Coastal seawater | place: USA: coastal Georgia, Sapelo Island | collected 2008-08/2009-08
CATCTTCGTAAATCTGCCTGCCGTTGAGTGTAATACCACCAGGCAATTGAACGTTGTTGTATTTGATAAGATTCATACCCCACTGCTTCTTCATGAGAGCAGTAGCATACTTCTTGACAAACATATCATTATACATCTCAGTAGCATCTGTAGGATCAATCATACGATGACACTCAATCAGAATGTTAGATCCATTCTTGAGGAAGTCTTTATCAAGATCCATGTACAGACGATCACGACGCGCTGTAAATCTGAACTGCTGGAATGAACCATTGTTCAGAACCATATCTAGAGTTTCTAGATATTGCTTAGTCATATAATAGTTGAGGATATCAAGTGACCCGAATGCATACAAATCATTCAGAAACATCTGATACTCAACACCAAATAGATTGGAACGGATTGAGTTGCTGACGAGACCAAATACTTTAGTGATACCAGTTACATGAGCTGGGATTGGAATGTAGTTGGTTGTTTCTTTCCAGTCAGTTGTGCCATTACTAGTTGTTACACTAGCTTCAAATCTTGTTTTATCGTCAGCAGTAATTTCGTGGTATAAGTAAGCACGCTCCATACCATTGTAACAGTTCTCTTGGAAGAACTGAATGGTGTCATCAATAACGTTATTTACCTGTTCGTCGTCAATGTTTACTTGCAGGACAGGCTCACCCAACTGTCTCTTACAATATGTTATGAGATCAGCTCTTGAGTTTGGAGATGCCATTACACACAAAAAATCCCTTCATACCTATTTAGGAAGAAGGGATTTAGTATTTATTCAGCTGGTGCTTCTTCTGCTGCTGGAACGTCTGGGTCTGCGTCTCCTTCTAGAAGTCCTAGAGTTTCTAGTCCACCAACTAGTTTCAGTTTGTATTCTTTTGCTTTGACTAGATTTTCTTCTAGTTCTGCAATCTGCTTCTCTGTGGTAGCAATTTGCTCCTCAAAGTTTTTCTTTAGTGATGCGGGATCCATAGTAATCAAAAACGAATGATACGGTACTATTTATTATAGACCAAAATGTGTTCTTGCGTCAGACAAGAAGTTTTGAACAAAGGTTTGTGCTTGTCCTTGACTGATAGTACCTTGGGTTTGACCGTTAGATACAAGAGCGGTCCAAACAAAGCAGTTTGTCGATGTTGATTCATACTGAGAAACGTCATTGTTAGAACTGCTGTTAAATGTGCTAACAGTAAATCCATTAGAAACGGTACTCTGCCAAGAAGGAGAACCAACAGTACAGTATAGGTGCATAACACCAGGGTCAGAGTTCTGGTTATATGCTTTGTTTACAAGCCATGCATAAACAGGACTAAATCCTTCTACTGTTGCATTATCATATACCGTTACTGAATTTGGTGATCCACCGCCGCCGTCAGCACCTAGGTCACCAGTTCTTGAGAAACCATATTGAACATTCTGTCCATCTTCAGCAACTGCGATTGCAACCAGTGGCCAAGAATATCCAAGTGGGGCAACCTTAACACCACTATATTCAAAAGCAGCGTTACCATAGAAAATGTTACCACTTGCACTTCCAGAAACTCGAACTTGAGTGAAGTTACCACCGTCATACATGTCAGATTGTGCGTCCTGAATTCTATCAGTGTTGCCACTATCTGTTTGATACTGGTAGTTAGTACCACTTGCTGCCCAACTACCCTTCAGTGGTGTCATATAAGTGATGAAGTCATCAAACTGATCTTGATCATATAGGTTGAATGGAAGACCACTAACTGCTCCACCCATACTAGTCCACATTGGGTTACCAGTAATAGCATTCAGTCCACCATAGACTTCCAAGTAATTGGTTTCTGTATTCAGTCCCAGATAACCAATGTTCAATCCAGATGTGGGTCTGGTAGATGTAGTCCATGTTGGAACGACAACAGACGAAGGGGTAAATCCACCTGCAAACTCAATGGTATTACCACTGAGTGTCATCACGGGTTCACCCTGTTTGTTTTGTAGTTGATCTACTCTAAGAATACTAGCCATTGTGGATTATAAACGCAGTTATCGTTTTTATTATTTATATCAAGCTTCAGGAGCATCCTCTCCTGAAATCATCAACCAACTTGGTTCGTTGGTGATCGCATTGAGACCTAGGTATACCTCAATCATTGGGTTTCCTGGAACTCCGCTATTGATACCCATAGTACCAACAACTGGAGCTACTGGTCTTCCACCAGCACCTTCCCATGATGGGAAGTTAAATCCTGATGGTTGATATGATCCATCGAAATCGACAAGACCACCAGAACCAAAGGTCATAATTTGCTGACCCGATGGGGTCTGCATTGCATCTAGTTTTAATACGCTTACCATTTTTCTTTATACGATAGTCCAACTTCCGCCGTTAGCGACGGTGATAATAACGTTATTACCAATTTCAATAGGTCCAGCACTCATTGCATTAGTGTTTGCTGGAACAGTAACATTCTCGGCAACAGTAGTTCTGTTAGCTTTGAGAATTCCATAAGTATCTAGGTATTGTGGATCGCCATTAGCGTGCAATACAGAAGTATTTACACCATTAGTAAATGTAGATCCAGCAATATTGACACTAGCATCTGCTACTTCGTCAGTTCCAATATGTAAGGTGTAGGAAGGATCCTCCTTATTGATACCAACTCTAGACAATCTGTAGATGTTAGCACCATTAGCATCACTGGATTCTGTCCAACGTGATGTTACGAATGGAGCATTGTCAACAAACAGATTACCATTGTTGATGTTGAGATCACCTTCAACATTCAGAGAGTAATCTCTGTCAATGATGTTCTGTGGATCAGTTTGATCCTGACCAGAGAATACAGTTGTGTTGATTGCAACTCTGTTGTTGGTTCCTTGGATTGCAAGAGCAGGTGTTGCTTTCCAAGTTGTAGCACCCTGAGAACCATCGTTAGCAGTAATCTCAAAGATATCACCGCCAATGATGCCATTGCCTACACGGAAGTTGCTTAGTTGATCAGGACCACCACCAACTAGACCACCAGTGCTACCTAGGAAGTAGATAGGAGCATCATCGTTGTTAGCAATTGTGCCAAGTGTTAGACCTTGGATTGATGTAATTGCCTCAGAAACATATGCATTTCCAGCAACATGTAGTCTTTCGGTTGGGTTCATTTCACCCAATCCAACGCGACCGTCACCAGTGAAGATTACATTATCCTGTGCCGTACCACCGTTTGTCTGTCTAAAGATGAAGTTGGTATTTGCCTCATCGTTATCACCATAAGTATCAGCATTTACACTGACTGCTCTAATGAAAGCTTCATTAGTGCTGTTGTTACCATCCTGGTTCTTGAACATAATCTGAGAACCACCAGGAGTGCTGATGAAATCACCTCTGGTAGTTTCCAGTTTCATCAACGTAGTGATGGCGTCATTATCGACACTTCCTCTGAATACGTGAATTGGAATTCCAGTATCAGGAGTGCTGGTTCCAAAACCAACTGCATCATCTGTAGCATCAACATGGAAGACGTTGGTGTCAACAGTTAGATCAGCAGCAACAGTAATGTTGCTCAAGAAGTCTGCTCTACCAGAAACTTCTAGTGCTTGGTTAGCAGCAGTAACACTACCAATGACCAGAGCACCAGTCATAGTGTCGCCTGCCTTGAGAACGTTCAAGGAAGCAGCACCAGTCAGTGAAGCAGTGATTGTTCCAGCAGCAAAGTCTCCGTTAGCATCACGCATTACAGCAGAACGAACTGTAATGTTGTTTTGTGCGTCTAGTGTTGGTGCAGTATTTGAACTGTAGAACTGTACGCTACCAGCGTTCCAGATTTCATTACCCAAGACGGTAAATCCAGAACTATTTGCAACCTTAACTTCTAACGTACCACTACCATCAGTAGTATTACCACCAGATGCAATGAGTGCAGAGTTGTAGTTTGTAGCTGCTAACTGAGAAGATCTGAAGTAGATCGAAGGATCAGAAGCCGTACCTTCTCTACCAAGTCTTAGTCTTGCATTACCACCTACGCTCTCTGCTACGATTACTTCATACGTACCATCTACAAGACCGTCTACATTATCATCAATCTGTGATAGGTTGTAGTCTTGGAATGCATATGCGTTTGCAACACCACCAGTACCAATGAATGTAGCAGTGTTAAAGTTACCAGAAGTCAAGCTACCAGTCAACAACGTATAGTTGTTAGCAGCATCATTGACATCCTGTACTGGTGTTACTTTTGTGAGTGTAATCTCACCAACACCATTACCACCGTTATCATATAGGTTTACAGTTTCACCACTTACAAATGGTGTGGTGTTTAGTAGCTCGTCTCTAACAAGAATTGTGTATCTTGGAGTACCAGTCCAATCAAGAACTCTGAACTTGAATAGATTATCCTTAGCAGACTGCAGCATAGGCAATCTGTTGTCAGACAGAATGCCATAGTTCATGTGGGTAGCAGTCTGATACCACTTACCTTGGCGACCATCCATCTTGTCAGCGTCTAGTCCGCTGTCTACGCCATCATTTCCAGAACTCCAAATCTGGTTCCAGTTACCAAATGCGTTAGCAGGACTGTTATAAGAACCACGGATCCAGAGGTTACCTCCATTCAATGGTGATCCATCTGTAAATGCAAGTTGTCTAACACCACCAAACGTAGCGTCAAAGTCAGAACCACCATTTCTGACTGTTAATACTAGGTGCTTACTTCCACCATCAGACAATCCGTCAGCACTGTTGTTCTTAGTATCAGCAATAATACCAGCGGAGAACTCATCTGGAGTTGGGTTGGATAGAGCAGCATCAGCAGCCTTCAGTCTTAGTGTATTACCAGAAGTGTTGGAAATACTGATGTTATAAGTACCAGATAGTCTTTCTGTTGGTAAGAAGCCAGCATTCTGGTTGCTGGAGTTTAGATAGAATGAACCTTGTGCGCCGTCAAGAGTATCAGCGTCAAGTCCAGAATCAGGTCCAGTGTTAATTGCAACAGAACCGTTACCTGCATCACCAATCAGGAACTGAGATTTGAGGAATCTAGCAACACCAAGTGTACCGTATGCATCACCAGAAGTTGTTAGATCAGAAACTCTCTGAATGTCAATAGCAACGTTTGCATACTGTCTGTTTACAGTAGATACTTTAGCGAGTAGTGATAGACCACTACCAGATCCAATTTCAGTTGGTGAACTGCTGATTGCAAAGTCAGATGTGTAACCTTGACCACTATTTGTAATAGTTACGTCAGTAACAACACCAGCAGTTGTAATGATGTTTGCTCTCAATCCTGTTCCAGGAGCTCCACCAGTTAGAGGAACATCGAAGAATGGACCAGCGTCAAAGTTTTGTCCACCATCAGCAATAACAATTTGATCAATAAATCCGCCTTGCGTCTGAGAAGATTCAAACGTTAGAGGTGAAGAACCTCTGCTGAATTCCAGAACAGTTCCAGCAGGAAGAGTTGCAGTTAGGAACTTATCAAGTGTGATCGTAGTTTCACCATCTTCGGTTAGAACACCGTCGATATTAGTATCTGCTTGAATACCTGTGATTTGAGAAACTTCGTGACCCTTGAGGAAATCAGAACTTGATTCAAAGATTAACTGAGAAGAGCCACTATTAGCTTGTACTTTCAGTCTTGCAAAGTATCTTGTTTCTGGTCCTTTGATTGTTTGTACTGCAGGTGCGTATGCTTGGTCACCTCTTAGGAAGGTGAAGGAGTTAGCAGCACTCTCTTCTCCAGCTGCGTTAGACGCAAGACGTGCAGTAGAGATAACACCAGAGGTAATGTCTGATGCAGCAATTTGGTTAGTAGATAGTGATACCCAGTTGTTAGTATTGGATGCAGATGTGTTAACAACACGGTTGATATTGATTGTTTCAGGAGGAAGATCACTTGACTGAATACTATCAGTATCTTCAATCTTAATGTTGTTTACAATATCACCATATAGTCTGCTTTCAATCAATGCGTTAGCAGTTGCTTGTGTTCCAGAACCTGCAGGAGCAGCAATGGTAATTGTTGGAGGAACGGTATAACCTTTACCACCAACGAAACCATTGAACAACTCGATGTTCAAGATAACAACTTGACCGTTTGCAATTTCTGCAGTAACGTTTGCTGGAACACCACCAGCTTGCTGGTTACCAGAAACTGTAACGATTGGAGGTTGGACATATCCAGAACCACCATCAGTAATGTTGAGTTGATAAACAACACCCTGTCTATACTCTGTTGCTTGGATTTTACCACCAGTAATATCACCAGTGAAGACATCACCAATAGTAAACTGTAGTGTTGGGTCAACAGCAAATGATGCAAACAGACTTTCATTGTCGTTGTTTAGAATGAACGACGTTGTGATGTCCTGTTGGATCGCGATGTCACCTGCTAGTGCGCCTTCAATAGCAACTCTTTCTGCTTGGTTTGCAACAGTGTAAACCTGGAAAGGACGTAGAGGTGGAATTTGATCTTCCGAGATCTTACCACTATCAGTAAGTTCAACCAGTGCTCTAGGAACTGGGTTGGTTGAATATGGCTTGTTGATGTAAGGACCAAGGTTATTAGTGATGAAGTCCTTTACTGCCTTCTGTGTAGGTAGTTTGCTATCACTGGAGTTAGCACCACCAAGTGTGTTGCTGTTATCGAAACCAGTAACAACAACGTCACCACCTTTCAGTTTCAAGAATTCAACTTCCGAGATGGTAACCGTACCCGTAAAGGTGATGTTACCAGTTCTGTTTTCAATTCTTGCAAATGTACCAACCTTGAAGTCACCAAGTTCGTCAGTACCAGAAACGTATGTTCTACCATAAGCTTCAGATACTTGCTCATTTGCTTCGACCTTAACACCACCGTTCTCAGGTAGTGCGAGGTAGTTAGTACCAGAACCAGCATATTCCCAAGTGTGGGAAGAAGAGTTAACAATAGATGGTCTGTGTAGTCTGACAGTTTCACCAACCAAAGATGCTAGTGAGATTACATTACCAGTAGCAGTTTCTTTGAATTCAGCAGGACCACCCGAACCAGATTCCAGAGTAATCTGAGCAGAGAAAGGAGGACCAACTGTTACTCCTTCTACAACGTCAACAAAGTATTCAATATCAGGATTAACGTTCTCGAAACCATCAATCTTAGCAACGTAGTGCTCAAGTGGTTCTCTTCCCAATCCACTGACAGAAAGAATAGTTCTACCAGTTGGGGTTGAAGAAACGTTGGAGATAGTTGCAGCGTCAAAGCTGTATGCCTCTTCTCTATATCCTCTTGCTCTTAGAGCGAAGATACCGAAGTTGGTAGCAGAGTTGGTGATAGATGCATAACCACCACTCTCTGCTAGAACACCATCTGAACAGAAAATACAGAAGACAGAAACCAACTGAGTGTAACCATCTTCGATGATCTTATAACCAATACCACCTTCAGAAACAATCGTGAAGGCAGATGCAACCATCGACTTACCCTGGTTGGGGAACTTCGCTTCGCCCTCAACAGTTAGACCAGGGAAAGGACAGTTAGGTTGCTTGACCTTTGAACCATCAATCAGAGCACCGCCACCACCTAGTTTGGAGATGATGGAAGAGTTCTGGGTATATGGTGATGCCTCAATGATTGGATAGTCATCATAAGTTGCTCTTACAGCAATACGTGTACCCTGCTGATCAGTAATGTAACTATCAGGATAGGTATACAGATCAGCAGTATCGAGTAGAGTGCCAGTAGTTTGTTCTGTTGCACCCTTAGCAATTGTTCCATCTAGAATATCTTCTAACAACTGGAATGCAGTTGTAATAGAAGCTTCTACGTTAGCACATAGTGGGTTGCCATTAGGATCACCAAGAATTGTGTTATCTGTAAATCTTGGGATTGGAGTATAAGAAACAGTAGTTGCATTTCCAGAACCATCTACCCAGTTTCTCATTGCCTCAATACAGAGGTCTCTTACCTCATTGAATGCAAAGATAGTAGCACCAAGTTCTCCCGCAGGAATACCAGTAAGTTCAGATCCTGTGTAATAAGATTCTGCTGCATTAACAATACCGAAGTTACCACCAAGAACAAGGTCTCTCAATAGACCGCTGATAATATAGTTGATGTCTCTACGGCATTTACGCTCATCAATATTGGAAAGACCCAATGATGGATAGTTGACGATAGCAGCTCTATATGCCTCATCCGCAATGTGATCTCTATTTCTAGCAATCAGATATGCAGCATCTAGATATGTTCCAGAAGCATCATTTGCAAGAACATCTACGAAGAGATATGAGAGAGTATCAATTGCAGATTTAACATTATTACATGCTCCACCTGCATTCAAATCATCAATAACAGTTGGGTCAAAATACTGTGGGAGGCTAGAGTATTGTGGAGTATATACTGGATCTGTTACAAGACCATCAGCAGTTCTCCATTTTCTCATAGCATAAATCATCAACTCGCGTGCGTATTCAAGAGCACGAACAGTCTGAATGATTTCTGTATCTACAAATTCAATTTGTGTATTTGTTCCATCAATGTATCTCTTGGCAGCATTGATGACATTATGGTTGCTACCAAATTCCAAGTCAGCAGTGATAGCATTAATGAAGTGCTTAACGTCTCTAATGCACTTCTGATCACTAACTGGAATATTAAAGCTTGGATATGTCTTCTGTGTTGTTACGCCATCGATGTCACACTCAACTAGAATGTCAGCAAGTTGAACGATATCATCTTCGGTCGCTCCAGCAAGAGCATTGTCAATGGTGATAGTTGCTTCACCAGTAACAAAATTATCATATTCAAAGTTTGTGATATTGTATGTGGTTGAATTATAGGTTACAGTACCACCACTTATATAAGTGTGTACAAATCTGGATGTTCCAAGATAGATCTTGAAATCAAATCCACCGCCACCACCAATATCATAAACAGAGAAGTATTCCTTCTTGAACTGATCATTGATCTTCTTAACAACCTCATCAGCAATAAACTCTCTGTTATTTCTGATTTGGTTTACAGCATCCTGATATCTTCTAGCAACAGGAGTTGCTTCATTGAATTTAAATGGTGAGTTTAGTAGTGATAGGGTTACAGACTTAGAGTAGTTTGTTACCTGTGCGAACTGACCAGGGTCATAATTATTGTCAGTTAGTGAAAGATTTTTCTTTGGAATTACAAATCGTCTAGATCTACCATCGGGATCTTCGATGACTTTGTAGATTCTCTGCTTACCCATCAAGAATGATAGGTCAGGAGCACTGGTGGAAAGACCAGCAATTTCAATCTCTTGACCTTCTTTGAAGTCGTGAATGTTGTCGTCTTCTACGAGTGGGTTTGTGTAGAAGATAATACCACCAAGATCTTCTGGTGTACCATAGTCACCAAAGCCACCAGTAGCAATACTTGGATCTCCCTGCAGTGAGAAGTCAATTCTGTAGATAGGAAGAACTGATGTAATATCTTCGTCAACAGAAACAACCTCACCTTCAGGTCTAATTGAGATGATGTCTGTGGTAACTAGAGAATAGGTGTCTCTGATATATGTAAATTCTAGAGTACCATCACCATTGACAACAGAACCAGAATCATGTGTTGGGTTTGTTTCTCCAGAAGTACCAGCTACGGATACATTGTAGACATGATCTTCTGTCCATACAATGTCTCCAACATCATACGCTGTTTCTGGTTGGAATCTTTCACCACTTCCAGCATATACTAGAGTTTCACCAGCTGTTACTGAACCAGAAAGAACAGAATAGTCAAACGTACCAGACTGGTATGCTGATGGTCCAGTAGTCTCATTGAATGAAACATCTGATGTTCTTACAATACCACCAGCGTTTACACCTCTGAGTTCAATACCAGAAACTAAGCTATTGAGACCACCGTTTGATTGATATGTTGCACGGAAAATGTCATCACCAAAAACTTGGTGACCAATTGGGAAGAGAGTATCAAAGTCGCCATTGACATCATAGTCATATGTAATTCTTTGCTTGTCGTCAAAGACCATAGCAAAGTCCCACGTAAATGTGGAGAAGCCATCAGAATCAACTGCGTCACGATAGGTAACACCAATAACGTAGTTCTTATCGCCAAACTTAAAGATGTGCTTTCTTGGATTAGCAGGACGGATAATAACAAGACGTAGGTTATCACCAACAACTGATGCATCGGGTGGAATAGAGATTGGGTTGTCTTCTACGTAGTCACCACCAGAGACAATAATAGATTCCTTAACACCAGGAGTTGCCCATGCCAACTGACATGCTTTCTTGATCGTTCTAACTGGAGAAACAGCAGAGCGACCATCGTTCTCGTCGTTACCAATCTGCTGTGAAACGTAAATACGACCACCAACGTCATTCGTTGCTAGGTTGAGGACGTATTCTGTAGTTGCAATCTTGTCAGACTTATCACCCAGAATTGGTGTGATAGATCTTGGATAGATACCAGACTCACCAGTTTCGTTGTAGTATACTTCGTTCTCGTCAGATACACGGAAACCGATGTGCTTGAACTCAATAGATCCGTTTGTCTCGATGCCATCAATATGGAGAGGAGGATTGAGAGGATCTACAGAAGTTGTACCAGCATTTAGGGACTGGTATACATTGGGACCACGGAAGACAAATGTATTCTTCTGATACAGAGTGTCTGGTGCCCATGGAGTACCAGTGTTGTTGATGAAAGTCTTGAGGTTTGGTGCTCTATACTGAGCATCTGGAGTAACGAGGTTATCGATATCCAGGTTTAGAATTCGCGCCGTATCAGAAATGATAGACGTAGAAGTTCTAATAGCGCCGTTAATGTCAAGTTCAAAATCGACAGTATCAAGGAACGCGGTTGCAGTCGCTCCAACACCATCTCCACCAGTAATGCTTACAGCAGGAGCAGCAGTATATCCCTCACCAGGAGAGTCAATAATAACAGATACAACTCTACCTTCAGAAACGACAGCAGATGCTAGCGCCTGAACACCAGTTTCTAGTTGTGGTGCTCCAAGAAGGACAGTAGGTTGTGTGGTGTATCCAGCACCTTGGTTATCTACTTTGATAACGTCAATCCTACTTCCTGTTCGGTTAATACCGACACGAGGAAGGTTGCTAACAGGGTCTAGTTGAGTGCTAAGAATCTCAATTTCATTAGAACCCGTACCGCCCCTAATCGTTAGTTGGTTGTCCCCGATGAAAGCAGGCGAGATCGCCCTAAATTGTTCCCTGTCAGAATTAAACTTAAAGCTCATCTTCTACGCAACCTGCTGATGA
>VMBT01001785.1_pt1 | contig 11211 bp, 8 predicted proteins | sample 4404301 | NCBI WGS metagenome assembly VMBT01 (sample SAMN12238535, study PRJNA552566) | marine metagenome | isolation source: Coastal seawater | place: USA: coastal Georgia, Sapelo Island | collected 2008-08/2009-08
TTACCGTCTTTAAATCCAACGATCACTACCAAAGGGATTTCTACTCTTTTACCTGTAGGTGGTATATTGGGTAACATCCAGCCAACCTCTGTAGTATGAGTAAATTTAATAATAATTTCATCAACCAATTGGTGCTGGTCAATTGTTTGAGAAACAGGAACCATTTCAAGATCAGGCGGAAAAAATTTACCAAAAGGAATTAAACTTGCATAGAAGCTTTTTACTCCTTCTTTTCCTATACCTCCAATCATTGTTGGTATATTATTTAAATGTGGACTTGATGTCATTGTCGACAGAGTTGTGTCAAGGTCACCGCGAATTTCAGCGTCAATATGTGCTTGAAACTGTTCAGTAATGGCGGTTTGTTCTGGGGTTAAAATCTTACTCATAGTAAAAGTATAGGATAAATTTCTTGAACTCACATTCTTTTTTTCTCGCTTAATTAAAGATGCTAATCATTGTCGAATGCTGTTTCCAGTTTGGTGGAAATGTCGGTATGGTGGTGAATCAATCGCCATTGGCCCTCTTGCAGTTGAAAAATATTGGTGGCGCGGTGGCTCACTTCTACCGGCGTGCCATCCGGGCTTATGTTTTCGCCCACTTCCACGCAGGTGGTGTAGCCTATGTTTGTTCCCGGAAACACATGGACATTGCTGCCTGTAATTTTCCCACCCAATTTCATTGCGGCCACCTTGTTAAACTCTTCGCTTATTGCAGTCCATCCCGTGATAGAACCGCCAAAAGGCCCCATGTACGTAGTCGATTCGCTTTGCGACCACAGCGCATTCAGCACTTGCATGTCGCCTTCAAACATGTCGTTCAGTCCTACATACAGTCGGTCGTTGGCTTCTCGGATGCCTTTTTCAGCCGCAAGGAGCAATGAATCTGAGTAGCGGGGAGCAGAATCGAACTGCCGACCTCCGGGTTATGAATCCGACGCTCTAACCATCTGAGCTACCCCGCCTTGGCTGCACTACGGCGGGCAAGTCCCGCCAGCGCTTTCAATGGGCGAAACAAGTCGCCTTTTGAAGGCGGCAAAGGTAGTAATATTTTTAATGAAAAAATTCCGGCTGTGACAAATTGAGATTGACTGCTAGATCCCGGTCAGTACAATCGGTCAATGCCTCATTTCAGAAGCAACTGCTTTTGTCCAAGGATAGCTTCTCCGCTGAATACCAGCGTGTAGGAACCAGGATCCAAGTTTAAATCAATGAGGTTCATATCCCGTTGGAGGATTCCTCTGTGAACCGACTTTCCGCTCATATCGTGAACTTCATAATGAAGGACCTCTTTGCTGTGATTCATCAATTGCAAACGACCATCCGAAGGATTCGGGTAAATGTTGACCAGATTCTGTGCAAATTCGCTAACCGAAGCGTTTGATGTTACAAAACATGAAGAACGCTTCACACAATCATTCTTCGTGAGCTGTACCGCGTATTCTCCTTCTCTGTCCGGATAGAAGGTCTTTCCGGTCGCTCCGATGATCTCGCTGTTATCCGAACAATTCACCCACTGATAACTGGCATTGTTCTCATTGGCGATCAACTCATTACCCGAACGTGTGATCGATGTGTCAATCGATGTCACAAACAGATCCACAGTGATGAGCGAGTCACAACCTTCAGGAGTAGGGACTGTGAACTCTAAAACCTCACTTTTATTGAACCATTCGCCATACAAAACCACCGAATCACATACCGACATTTCTCTCAATGCTTCTTTGTTCTCCTCCAATCTCACATCATACCTCACGATCGAATCACATCCGAATGACGTCGAGAACATCTCTTCATGTATCCCCTTAGTGAAATAGGCTTTTCCTGCTGCGGAAACGAACGAGTCGCAACCCATGACGCTTTGATCGTTTATCACGGATTCATGAAGTGTTAGTTTGATGTTGATGACCGAATCACAACCGGAAGCTGCTCCACCAACCAATCGGTCCACATAGGATCCGGTTGTGTGATACGTGGAACCACCAGGGCTTAGGAATGAGTCGCACGCTGAAGGCTCAATAGAAGATACCGAAGTCTCAGACATCAGATAACTGACATGGATCACAGAGTCACAGCCGAATTGATTTTGCGAATAGAGATCAACCTGAAAATCGTCAAAGTACCATTTCCTTTGAATGTTAATGGAGTCGCAAAAACCTATGGTGTCATAGCTTTCTGATGAACGTGTCAGCGTCAGCTTCGTGAGGATCACAGAATCACAACCCAGGGCGTTTTGCCCCAAAAGTGTGTCGGTATGATAACCGCTTTTGAAAATGTGCTTTCCGGTCGGACTGACAAAAGAATCACATGCCGTGACCTCCTGATAGGAGGTGCTTTCGCCTATGGTCAGATCAATGGTAATGATCGAATCACATCCTGCAGCATTTGGAATGATCTCCGTATAAGTGCCCGATGCTGTATAGGTGTTCTTTCCTGATGGTCCCGTATAGGAAGTGCAATCAAAGGCCTTTATACTACCCTTTGTGTCGCCTCCGCTCAAGCTCGGACCACTGACCCAATTCGAGGAACTACCTGACAATGCAAAATTGCGGAGTGTGCCGACCTTGGAATTTGAAGTCTTATCGTAGGTCCTGTTCACTTTGGAATTGTTCTTCCCTGGGTCTCCTTCATTGAACGCATAATAGGCAATAAGAGAGGAGGGGAGTTTGCAATACTGCATGTTCATATCCGCCTTGACTGCACTGTCCGATCTAGCAACCTTGAACAATCGTACCTCGTCGATGTCCCCGTCAAAATGATTGATACCATCCACTCTCATTCCGATCTGAAAGTTGTTGGTGGTACTGGTGTTAACAGTTGTGCTTATGTTTCCTTTTGTATCGAGCACACCATCCACAAGCAATCTGAAATTGTCCGTCGCTTTTGGATTGTACACAACGGCAACGTGATGCCATTTGCCGTCATTCACAGCTTTGGTTCCCACAATTCCGCTGCCACCTACTTCACAGCGAATGGCATTGTTCTGAAGCACACAGAATGTGAAACGCTGGCCGGTACTCATAGCACCCATATCAGTGATGATCTTCTGCTTACCACCTTGCTTCGGATCCGTCGTAGCAGTTGTCCTTATCCAGGCTTCGATGGTCCTTTCAGCATTACCCGAAATGGCCGGTGTGGTGGTCGTGATGTGATCGTCGTTCGCGTCAAAATTCAACGCAACATTCTGAGCAGTGACACTCATGGTCGTGAACAACCCGAGTACTGAGAGGAATAGGGTAGGTATGCGCATAACACGAATGTACTAAAATCAGCATCGTGTTGCTTTCAATCAGAAGTATGCATCAATCCACAAGGAACGGTATCACCGTACTTCCAGTATCCGTTATGATCGAGATCGTATAGACGCCAGTCGGCACCGTGATGGAAACGTCCGTCGAACCGGAAGCCTCCAGATTGCCGGTTGCGATAGTCCTACCTATCACGTCGAATATCAGATAGCGGCCGCGCTTGGCGTCATGCTGTATCTTGAAGTGCCCCGAGTTAGGGACCGGATAGATCTTCACATGTTCCTGATTATGCGCATCGATGGCCGATTGAAAGCTGGTAAAATTAGTAGAACTCGATCCTATGCCCTGATTGATGGTATACGTCCCGGAAAGCTGTGAATAAGCGTGGAGCGATACCAGAGATATGGCAATCAGAAGACATACGCGGCGGATCAGGGACATGCAGCGACAGAAGGTTTTGTTTGGTACAAGCAAGGTATACAAATCCCTTAAAAGCGCCTAGTGAGAATTCATAAACGGAATTCTGTAGAAGCCACGATACTATGACGGACAGGTCCTGAAACAAGTTCAGGATGACCGCGTATTTTTAGAATCCTCATGCGCAGTTGCGTGTGGCGGATGGGATACTTATACTGAAGAAAAGCTTATTGAATTCAGCTAGTACCAAGCTCCAAAGAAGGGTGCCGTCACCACCGGATCTCAATAAGCACAAACTTCCTAGAAGATGCATTGTCATCCAGAACTTGTTTCAGGATCTTATGAACCTTTTCGCTAACTCCTTTTTTGGCTATTTTTGCAAAAAATTAACGCAGATGTCACTTAAAAACAATCTACTCTTAACGCTGGGTTTATGTTTGATGATAGTTCCTACAGCATCAGCATACCTAGATCCCGGAACTGGAAGCTATATCGTTCAGATATTGGTAGCCGGAGCGCTTGGAGGGATCTACGCGATCAAAATGTACTGGATGCGTATCGTGAATTTCTTCAAAGGATCATCTGCTTCTGACGAAAGTTCCGAAGAATTCGAAAATGAATAAACTTCCTTCGTCGTTCCGGGATCCGGATGGCTTTTTGTTTATGGAAGAGGGGCGCCTCTTTCGCCAGATCAACCCGGGAGCTTTCGACGATTACACATTGCTCAATAAGAGCCGGCTCTACGAGTATTTAACGTCCAAGAATTTACTGGTTTCCCATCGGGAACACGACGATCGATCGGATAGCGATAAGATCATCATTGAGCCGGAAAAACTCGAGTTCATTTCATATCCGTATGAATGGAGCTACACCCAGCTGAGAGATGCAGCACTGCTCACCTTGCATTTGCAGCGCAGAGCCCTGGAGCATGGCATGTCGCTCAAGGATGCAACAGCATATAACATCCAATTTCGAAATGGTAAACCGATCCTGATCGATACACTTTCGTTTGAGAAATATGAGGAGGGTAAACCTTGGGTAGCGTACAAACAGTTCTGTCAGCACTTCCTGGCTCCATTGGCCTTGGCGTCTTACAGAGATATTCGACTCACTGAACTGTTGAGAACCAATATCGACGGGGTTCCTCTGGATCTCGCTTCGGGATTGCTCCCTTCCAAGAGTAAGCTGAATTTGGGGATCGCTACGCACATCCATCTGCATGCCAAAACTCAGCAGAAGTATGCCGGAAAAGGATCGGAGGGCAGCGAAGCAAGCGGCAAGAAAGCCATTAAAAAGATCGGATTGCTTGGATTGATCGACAACCTGAATTCGACCATCCGAAAACTCAAATGGAAGCCCAACGATACCGAATGGAGCGACTATTACGAGATCACCAATTACGACGATGCCTCATTCGATAGAAAGAAGGAATTGGTCTCGTCTTATATTCAAAAATGCAGTCCCTCCATGTTGTGGGACCTCGGTGCGAATGACGGCACCTTCAGCCGACTAGCCAGCGAGAAGGGAGTCCCTACCATAGCCTTTGATATCGACCCGATTGCAGTTGAAAAGAACTACCTGCGCATCAAGGAGCAAAAAGAGAAGAATTTGCTTCCGCTCAGGATGGATCTCACAAACCCGAGTCCGAGTCTTGGATGGGCACACAACGAGCGTGACAGCCTTCGTGACCGTGGACAGGTCGACTGTTGCATGGCTCTGGCATTGATACATCATTTGTGCATATCCAACAATGTTCCACTAGGCATGGTGGCAAAGTATTTTGCTGCACTAGGGAAACATCTCATCATAGAATTCGTGCCCAAAGGAGACTCACAGGTCGATATACTTTTGGCCACCCGTGAGGATGTATTCCCGCATTATCACATTGATGGTTTCGAAGAGGCATTCTCTAAATATTTTGACGTGGTTGAAAAAAGCCACATCGAAGGAACCAAGAGAACGCTTTACCTCCTGAAGAGTAAGAACTAGATGAAACGCTTCCCCTGGCACATACTATGGATCGCACTTTTTCCGGTGGTATTTCTCTACGCGGAGAACACGTCGGTGGTAGAGATGAAAGATGTTTGGTTGCCACTGATCTACTCGATCTTGGGAGCATCATTTGTTTTAGGCATCAGCTATGTGGTATTCCGTGACCTGCGCAAAGCAGCTGTGATGGCTTCACTACTGGTGCTGCTGTTCTTTAGCTACGGCGCATATCACGAGGCGCTATTCCCAAAACGCATCCTGACCTTCATCGGTAAAGGGATCCGGTTCGATCACAATTTTTACAAATGGACCTCGCTATTCCTGATACTTCTTATCGGATGGCGATTATTCAAGCTTAAAAAAGATATTCCCAAGTTCACTTCACTGCTGAACATGATCACGTTCGCGTTGTTCGGGTTCAGTGCCTTCAACGTGATCCAGGCGAAAGCCAACGGCCCTTCAGGTGAAGCCACTCATTCGGTGGAGGAGATATCCGTAGAGCTCGATTCCAATGCCGAGTATCCCTCGATCTATTACATCATTTTGGATGCTTATGGAAGAGAGGATGTATTGCGTGAAATGTATGATTTCGACAATTCGCCGTTTACGGATTTCTTGAAGGATCGCGGATTTTTCGTTGCAGATGGCGCCACATCGAATTATGGTCAAACCATCTTGTCCGTGCCTTCAGCACTCAATATGAATTACCTCGATTCAATGGTTGAGGTGTACGGTGAGGACTACACGGAGCGCGAACCACTGATGCATTATTTGCGGGAGAATAAGACCCTGCATTTTCTGGAAAGTCTCGGTTACGAATCAGTGGCGTATGATGCATCCATTTTCGGCTTAGCCCACCTGAACACGGCCGATCATTTCTTCGAAACTCCCGGTACTGATATCAACTTGTTCATGAATGAGTTGATCAATACCACTGCCATCCGGGCCTTTAACGGAAGAAAGCCTATCAAAACACTCGACAATGTCGAGCATCACAGAAAGAAGATCAACGCTGCTTTCGATCATATGGAGCGCATAGCTTCCAAACCGGGTCCCTTATATGTGCACGGCCATGTGCTCACCCCACACCAGCCTTTTGTGTTCAATGCCGATGGCTCCAGAAGAGACATGGACTACGAATACACGATCTGGGCTCCGATGGAGAGTTTGAAAATGAATGAAGAGGAGTACAAGGACGGATATCTGAATCAATTGCAGTACGTGAATACGCGGGTCATGCAACTGGTAGATACTATTCTGAAGAATTCCGTTCGTAAGCCGGTCATCATCCTTCAGGGTGACCATGGACCTGCCTCCGAATTGCACAACATCAACGGGTTTGAGAACAACGATTTCCGTGAGCGCCTTTCAATCCTGAACGCATATTACTTTCCGGATGGGGGCTATTCCATGCTCAGTGACACCGTCACACCGATCAATTCTTTCCGTGTAGTACGGAACAAATTCTTTGGTGGCAATTACGAAATGCTACCGGACAGGGCATACTATTCCAATTGGAATTATCCGTATCACTTTTACGATGTGACCGACAGCATACGCTAGTCAGAGCCGCGAGTTCTGTTTATAAGTAATACGGCCTTAACAGCACCCCTGCAGGCAGTTTCGTATCTTTGACCAAAATTCGTTCAATCCGTGATCATTCGCAGTAAAGCTCCTTTAAGGATCGGTCTTGCCGGTGGAGGTACAGACGTGAGTCCCTATTCTGACTTACATGGAGGAGCTATTCTCAACGCCACCATCAACTTGTTTGCAAGAGCGACCATCGAACCATTGGACAATGGGATCATTCTTGAAGCAAAAGATCAGGGGCAGACCATAGAGCTGGAAAGCACGTCAGAATTGGAATTGAACGGACAACTCGACTTACTCAAAGGAGTCTATAATCGGGTGGTTCAGCAATTCACGAAAGAGCCTTTGTCGTTTCGATTGACAACCTACGTAGATGCACCTCCCGGTAGTGGACTGGGAAGCTCAAGTACCCTTGTGGTAGCCATTCTTGGTGCATTTGCCGAATGGCTTAAACTCCCATTGGGGGAATACGACATTGCGCATCTGGCTTATGAGATCGAGCGACAGGATCTGAATTTGGCCGGTGGTCGTCAGGACCAATATGCAGCTACATTCGGAGGAGTGAACTTCATGGAATTCTACAAGGACGACAAGGTCATTGTGAACCCATTGCGCATCCGACGGAAGATCATTCAGGAACTAGAGAATAATCTGGTGCTATTCTATACAGGCACCAGCCGGGAAAGTGCCAAGATCATTGAGCAGCAAACGGCCAATGTAAAGAGTGGAACCGATACGGCCATCGAAGCCATGCACCAGGTCAAAGCGAGCGCGGTAAAGATGAAAGAAGCCCTTTTGAAAGGGGAACTGGATAAACTCGGAGAGATCCTGGATCAAAGCTGGAATTTTAAAAAACAAATGGCCTCAGGGATATCGAATCCACGTATTGAGGAGATCTACCAAACCGCAATTCAAGCGGGAGCCACCGGTGGTAAGATATCCGGAGCAGGGGGAGGAGGATTCGTTTTCTTTTATTGTCCGATGAATAGCCGTTTTGACGTGATCCGGGCCATGGAGAAGATCGATGTACGTTATGAGCACTTCGAATTCACTCAAACCGGTTTGTATAGCTATAGCTTCTCGCAGCCCGCGGGATAATAATTTGAACATCGATGGAAGCGATCATTTTGGCAGGAGGTAAAGGGACACGTTTGCAATCCGTGGTTGCGGATGTCCCAAAGCCAATGGCTCAAGTAGCAGATCGTCCATTTCTGGAATTCCTCCTTGACGAACTTGTTGCGGCCAACTGTGAACGAGTAGTGCTTTCAGTTGGGTACAAATGGGAAGTGATCAAAGAACATTTCGGCACAGAATATCGAGGCATAAATATTGACTATGCCGTTGAAAATGAGCATCTTGGCACTGGCGGAGCGATCATGCTCGCTCTTCAAAAAGCAGAGTCCGATCATGTGCTGGTTCTCAACGGTGACACCTATTTTGAGGTAGATCTGAACGGATTCATGGAGGCACATCATGCCTCGAAAAGTCCATTGAGTATTGGATTGAAAAGAATGGAGAATCCCGACCGTTACGGAACGGTTGAGCTCTCAGGAGATCGAATACTGCGATTCAATGAAAAGATCACAGGACTGGATTCCGGATTGATCAATGCCGGAGTGTATGCATTGGATAAACAAGCGTTTTCAGAACTAGATCTTCCGACCAAATTCTCATTTGAAGCAGAGATCCTTGAAAAGCTGGTCGGATCATGGAATTTCCATGGTTTTGAAGCCAGGGAATTCTTCATCGACATTGGGATACCGGAAGATTATCGCAAAGCGGACGCATACTTCCGTATGCCTTCTATGATGCAGGACTGGACGCTTTTTTTGGATAGAGACGGAGTGATCAATGTTCGCGTGGTGGGAGATTATATCCGTTCGTTGGTACGATTTGAATTCTTGCCACACGTGAAAGAAGCGATCAGAGACTTTTCTTCGTTATTCAAGAGAGTGATCGTAGTGACCAATCAACAGGGTGTAGGAAAAGGACTCATGACCGAAGCAGATGTCCAAGAAATTCATGTACATATGATCAAGGAGATCGAAGCAGCCGGTGGACGGATCGACAAGGTGTATTTCTGTCCGGCTTTAGATGCCGAAAATAACCCTTGCCGCAAGCCCAATAATGGCATGGCATTGCAGGCACAGCAAGACTTTCCCGAGATAGACCTGAATAGAAGTTTGATGATCGGAGATTCCCTGTCTGATATGGAATTCGGAAGGAGATCCGGTATGTTCAATGCTTTCATCACTCCTGAACCCTATAAAAATGAGACTCCACTGACGGATATAGAGGCAATAAATTTGTTAGAAATAGGGTCTTACTTACAGAGATCCCGAATATCGTCGAAGACGAAGTTCGAAATGTAGTATCTTAGTGGATTAGCCGAACGCGACCAATTTGAAGCATGTCCTCAGCATAGCACTTGTATTCCTGAGCCTCTTACCGGCTTCAGCCACTCACCTCATCGGTGGGTATATGAGCTATACCTATTTGGGAAGAAATGCTGATGGCGACTATGACTACAAAGTCACGCTTAACATCTTTCGTGACACCAAGCAATCTACCGTTGATTTTGATGACGAGATCGAATTGGGTGTGCACCTCAATAACAACACCCTTCAACTTCACCGACCGTTCCCTATCTCATTGATATTCCGCCGGAAGGTGGAACCACCTGGAAGCATCGACTGCCCGTACTACATGGATCAGGTTGGTATAGAACAAGGGTTCTATGAAGCCGTTATCTCACTACCGCCGTATTCCGGAGGATACCACCTCACCTTCGTGCGGTGCTGTCGGAATAATCAAGATAACCTTACCAGTCAGGGTGGACAACCCTTCCAGGGACAAACCTATTATTGTTACATCCCCAACCCTTTGATCGAGAACAGTTCGCCATTTTTTAGCGGAGTGCCGAGCCCATACATGTGCGCTAAGGATACCAATGTGTTCCTCAATCGCGCTATAGACCCTGATGGAGATTCGCTGGTTTACAAATTCGTTTGGCCATTTCAGGGAGGATCACCAACGCAAGGAGGCGCCATGCCAACACCTCCTCCAAATCTTGAATTACCGATCGATACAGTCGTTTATAATCCGGGTTACGGATATACCAGACCATTTGGCCCGGGAACGTTCATCGATATAGACCGCAGAAATGGCTTGACCACGCTATATGCTCCCAGTCCGGGAAGCTACGTAGTGGCAGTTGAAGTTTGGGAATACAGGAATGGTACGCTGTTGAGTAAAGTTCGTCTGGACCTTCAGATCCTGGTGCTTGACTGTCCACCGAACAAGCAACCCAAAGTCGATGTACCATCGGGATACCAATTCGAGGTGGAGGCCGGTCAGCAGATATGCTTCAACGTGGAAGGCTTCGATCTGGATAATGATCTGCTCAACATTAGCGGTGAAGGTGACATTTTCACCGGAAAGAATGGTTGGGTCGGACCAACTGCGACACTCGACCCTGTTTCAGCGCCGGGCAATGTGTCCACTCAATTCTGCTGGACCCCTTCATGCGATCAGGCGAGGAACGAGCCGTATGAATTCACAGTGATCGTCGAGGACAATGGATGTCCTCCGAAAAATGATAAGAAGAACGTCGAGATCATCGTCAAGAAATTCGTTGGTGCCGATAGAATAGATGGCCCGGATCGTGTCTGTGCCGGGGCAAATGAAGTGTACGCATACGAGGCCAAGGACACAACCGGAGGAAGTACTTTCTATTGGGAAGTTACCCAAGGAGAGATCACTGGTCCGGACAATGGGCCCGAAGTATTCATTAACTGGAATGGTACGGGAACTACCGGTACCATTCGAATGGTGGAGATCAGTCAATATGGCTGTCCGGGAGATACGGTTGATAAGCAAATATCCCTTTTGCCTAGTCCGCCTCCGCCACCGATCAGCGGAGACGATACGGTTTGTTGGCTCGAAACCAACGAACAATACAATGCACC
>VMBT01001789.1_pt1 | contig 11202 bp, 10 predicted proteins | sample 4404301 | NCBI WGS metagenome assembly VMBT01 (sample SAMN12238535, study PRJNA552566) | marine metagenome | isolation source: Coastal seawater | place: USA: coastal Georgia, Sapelo Island | collected 2008-08/2009-08
AAAGCTACGATACCCCATCTAGAACATAAACCATAAGTTGGCTTTAAACCAACTGTACCTGTGAATGAAGCTGGTTGTCTAATCGAGCCGCCTGTATCAGTTCCAATCGTTGCTGGAGTTAAGTCAGCAGCTAATGCTGATGAAGATCCTCCTGATGAACCACCTGGAACTAATTGGTCACCAACTGGATTAATTACGTTACCAAAATAACTTGTCTCATTAGATGAGCCCATCGCAAACTCATCACAATTTAGTTTACCTAACAAAAAAGAACCATTGTCCCAAAGATTTTTAGTTACTGTAGACTCATATGATGGAACAAAATTATTCAAGATATTGCTACCAGCTGTAGTTTTAAAATTTTCTGTACAAAATAAATCTTTAACAGCGAGCGGAATACCTGGTAAGAGCTGATCAAAATTTGGTTTATTGTCAAACTGTTTAGCTTTATCTAAAGCATAATCAAAAGTAGTTGTAACAAAAGCATTAAGTTTTTTTGCACCCTCAATATTCTTGATATAAGCTTTTGTTAAATCAGTTGAAGAAATTTCTTTAGTTTTAATTCTTTTGATAATTTGATTTAAACTTTGATTAGTAATATCACTCATTATTCAACTACCTTAGGTACTACAAAAAACTCTTCGCTATCTTTTGGTGAATTTTTTAAAACTTTTTCTCTTATTTTTCCGTCATTAATTTCATCTTTTCTCGATCTTAATGATTGATTAAGAATTGACGTTAATGGTTCTACTTTATTAGTATCAAGCTCATTTAATTGCTCTATAAATTTAAAAATAGAGTTTAAGTCTTTTGTTAAACTATCAACTTTAGCATCATTGACTGAAATTCGAGCTAATTTTGCAACATGCTTAATTTTTTCTTTATCTAGAGACATTTGTGAAATAAGTTAATTTTTAATGTGTTTTATCACAAATTAGGTAAATTTCATGCTTGATATTGAACTATTTATTCAAAAAATTAATAAAAAATCCAGATTAATTGGTATTGATCCAGGTGGAAAGAGAATTGGTATTGCTATATCTGATGAAAACAAAATTGTAGCTACACCCTATACTACACTTATAAAAGAAAATTATTCAAAACTGCTCTTAGAGATAAAAAAAATTTTCAAAGAAAATGAAATCGATGGAATAGTTGTGGGGAACCCATTAAATATGGATGGTTCACTAGGCCCCTCCTCTCAATCAGCTAGGGATTTTGCTAAAAATCTCTCAAAAGATGTTACAGAAAATATCACTTTGTGGGATGAAAGATTATCTAGCCAAGGAGCATTTAATTTAAGTGGTGAAATGTCAATTAATACATCAAAAAAGAAGAGTAAATTAGATGAAAATTCAGCTCAATTCATTTTACAAGGATTTTTAGATTTTTATCATAAAAATAATACTTGATATAAAATAGTAAAACGCCTATAGAGTTGATTTTAATGGCAACTGTAAAAAAAGTTTCAGCTATTAAAAATAACCCCAAACATCTTTTAGGTATTCAAAATCTATCAATTATAGAAGCTAAAAATATACTAAACGAAGCAAAGACTTTTATTAAACTAAATAGAAGTAGCTCAAAAAAATTAGATATCCTTAGAGGTAAAACACAAATAAATTTATTTTTTGAACCGTCTACAAGAACTCAGAGTTCTTTCGATCTTGCAGGTAAGAGATTAGGTGCAGATGTAATGTCAATGAACATGGGTAACTCAGCTCTCAAAAAAGGTGAAACACTAATTGATACAGCTATGACTTTAAATGCAATGCATCCAGATATAATTGTCATAAGACATCAAGACTCTGGGGCTCCAAATTTACTTTCTCAAAAAGTTAATTGCACAGTTATAAATGCTGGAGATGGTAGAAGAGAACATCCTACACAAGCTCTGCTTGATGCTTTAACAATAATTAATAGAAAAGGAAATATTGAAGGATTAAAAATTGCAATATGTGGAGACATACTTCATTCAAGAGTAGCAAGATCAAATATTTATTTAATGAATATGTTAGGTGCTGAAGTGAATGTTATTGCACCAAAAACTTTAATGCCTGTAGCAGTTGAAAAACTAGGGGTCAAAGCGTTCACAGATATGAAAAAAGGTTTAGACGGTTGCGATATTGTAATGATGTTAAGATTACAAAACGAAAGAATGCAAGGATCATTCCTACCTTCTAAAAGAGAGTATTATGAATTTTTTGGTCTTACTCCAGAAAAACTTAAGCTTGCAAAAAAAGATGCATTACTTATGCATCCAGGGCCTATGAATAGAGGTGTTGAGATCGATACTAAATTAGCTGATGATATAAATGTTAGTCTTGTGAAAGAACAAGTTGAACTAGGAGTGGCTGTAAGAATGGCTTGCTTAAAATTATATTGTAAATAAAAATGGAAAAAATTTTAACAAATGTAAGAATTATTGATCCTTCCCAAAAAATAGATGAGATTGGAAACATAATTATTGATGAAAAAGGTAAAATTAAATCTATAGGAAAAAAAACAAAACTCACTGATGCTTCAAAAACAGCTGAAAAAATAGATTTACAAGGCAATATAGCTATTCCTGGAATAGTAGACATGAAAGCTTTTGTTGGTGAACCAGGATTTGAATATAAAGAAAATTTTAGGACACTTAGTCAAGCCGCTTTAGCAGGTGGAGTAACTTCAATTGTGACTATGCCAAATACTAAACCAGTTATAGACAACGTATCAATGGTTGATTTTATAATTAGGAGAGGAAGAGATAAGGCCAAAGTTAACCTATACCCTTGTGCAGCTATAACAAGACAATTAGAGGGGCAGCAAATGTCAGAGTTTGGATTGTTAAAAGAAAGAGGAATAATTGGTTTTTCAGATGTAAATAAAACAATTCAAAATACAGAATTGATGTCTAGAATAATGAATTACGCATCGGACTTAGATACACTCATTATGCAGCATGCAGAAGATTATGAGTTAGCAAAAAATTCTTGTATTAATGAAGGAGAAGTAGCAACAAGACTAGGTTTACAGGGTGTATCTGATATAGCTGAAAGAATAATAATAGAAAGAGATCTTTCTTTATTGAGTGAATTTCCCTGTAGGTACCATATAAATCAAATTTCTTCTAAAAACTCTTTAAAAGTAATTGAAAAAAATAAATCCAATGGAATTAGATTTAGCACTGGAGTTTCAATCAATAATTTATCGCTTAATGAAAATGATATTGGCGAATTCAGAACATTCTTAAAGCTCTCCCCTCCTCTAAGAACTGAAGATGATAGACTTTCATTGATAGATGGAATTAAGAAAGACCTAATAGATGTAATAGTCAGCGATCATACGCCTGAAGATGAAGAAAGTAAAAGGTTGCCTTTTGCTCAAGCTGCGACTGGATCTATTGGAATTGAAACATTGCTTCCTCTCTCCTTAGAACTTTACCATAATAAGTCATTAACTCTGGAAAAAATAATTAAATGCTTAACAATTAATCCTGCAAAAATTTTAAAGATTAATAAAGGAACTTTAAAAAAAGGATCTGATGCTGACATCTGTGTTTTTGATTTAGAAGAACCATGGATGGTTAAAGCAGAAGAATTAAAATCAAAATCTAAGAACACAGCAGTAGAAAATAGAAAACTACAAGGTAAAGTAAAAATGACCTTTTTAAATGGGGAATTGGTTTATTCAAATTAATGGATATAAATTTAATTATAGTTGCTATTTATTCATATTTACTTGGTTCAATACCTTTTGGATTAATACTTACTAAATTGTTTTTAAAAAAAGATATTAGAGATGTTGGGTCTGGAAATATTGGAACAACGAATGTTTTAAGAACAGGAAAAAAATCTTTGGCTGCTGCCACTCTACTCTTAGATTTGCTTAAAGGTTATTTGTCAGTTGTAATTACTTTTTATTATTTTGAAGATTTGATTTCTTATTCAGCTCTTTTATGTTTTGTAGGACATATTTTTCCAATTTGGCTGAAGTTTAAAGGAGGAAAAGGTGTAGCAACTTATCTTGGAGTGATATTAGCTCTATCATATAAATTCTTTTTAATTTTTGGTATCTGCTGGTTAGCTTTAGCTTTTCTTTTAAGATTTGCATCGTTGTCTTCGATTGTTTCAACGTTAATTGTTTTTGTGTACTCATATTTTTTTGAAAACAACAATTACTCCTTAATACTTTTTGTATTTTTTATAATAATTCTTTATACTCATAGAGAAAATATAGTCAGATTAAAAAACTCTTCAGAAAATAAAATTAAGTTATAATCATTGTCTTTTTTCATTTTTTAAATAAAAAAATTGACAAACTCATTTTATTTTGAAAATAAACAATTAATGAATTTAGTTATTGTTGAAAGTCCAGCTAAAGCTAAAACTATAAATAAATATTTAGGAAAAGATTATTTAGTTTTAGCAAGTTACGGTCATATAAGAGATCTGCCATCAAAAAATGGTTCTGTTGATCCTGAAAATAAATTTCAAATGGAATGGGAAATAGATTCCTTTTCAAAAAAATATTTAAAAGAAATTACTAATGCAGCTGAAGACTCTGATAAAATTATATTAGCTACTGACCCTGATCGTGAAGGAGAAGCGATTGCTTGGCATGTAAAAGAAGTTTTAGAGAAAAAAAAATTATTAAAAGATAAAAATTTAGAACGAGTTGTTTTTAATGAAATAACCAAGAATGCAATTCTTGATGCGATTAAAAATCCACGAGACATTCATTTGCCTTTGGTTGAAGCTTATCTTGCTAGACGGGCATTAGACTATTTAGTTGGTTTCAATATCTCCCCTATTTTGTGGACAAAATTACCAGGATCAAAATCAGCAGGAAGAGTTCAATCTGTAGCTTTAAAATTAATTACAGAAAGAGAAAAAGAGATTGAATTATTTAAACCTGAGGAATATTGGACACTCACTTCAGATTTTACAAATAAAGATAATAAAAATATTTTTTCTAAATTAAGTTTATATAATGGTGAAAAAATAGAAAGATTTTCTTTTAAAAATAAAGATGAGATTCAACAGGCAGTTGATGTAATCAACAAAACTAAATTTAAAATTGCTGATGTTAATACAAAATTATTTAGAAGAAATCCTATAGCGCCTTTTACTACCTCGACTTTGCAACAGACTGCTTCTGGTAGATTTGGATTTGGTGCATCTAGGACAATGCAAATTGCCCAAAGACTTTATCAAGGAGTTGATATCGAGGGAGAAACAACTGGATTAATCACTTACATGAGAACAGACGGAACTAACATTTCAAAAGAAGCAATAAGTGATTTTAGAAAATTCATAGAAAAAGATTATGGAAATAAATATTTACCTGAAACTCCAAATAGTTTCACAGGAAAAAAAGCAAAAAATGCACAAGAAGCTCACGAGGCTATTAGACCCACAGATGTAAAGAGAAAACCGTCAGATATAAAAAAATATGTTAATGCTGATCAATTTAAACTTTATGAATTAATTTGGTCTAGAGCCTTATCGTCTCAAATGACGCCAGCAGAATTTGATAGAAATACAATAATAATTTCTTCCGCAGATAATAAGATAAATTTTAGAGCAAGCGGGTCAGTAGTTAAATTTGATGGTTTCCTCAAAGTTTATCAAGTTCAAGAAACGGATGAGGATGCAAAAAATATTTTACCAGAGGTAAAAGTTGGGGAAGAAATAAACATACTTAAATTAAACGATGAGCAACATTTCACTGACCCTCCTCCACGATATTCTGAAGCGAGTTTAGTAAAGAAAATGGAAGAATTGGGTATCGGTAGACCATCCACTTACGCCAGTATTATATCGGTTTTATCTACTAGAAATTACGTAGAACTAATGAATAAAAGATTTCATCCAACTGATAGAGGAAAGTTAATTTCAGCTTTTTTAGAGAAACTATTCTCTAAGTATGTTGACTATAATTTTACAGCAGATCTAGAAAATCAACTTGATGAGATTACTAGCGGAAAGATTGAATGGGTTGAGGTTTTAAACAATTTTTGGAAGGATTTTTACGAAAATGTGGGAAAAGTAAAAGAAAAAAGGACTAGAGAAGTACTTGATTTATTAAATGAAAGCTTAGGAGCATTAATTTTTGAAAGAGATGAAAAAGATGCAATAGATAGAAAATGTAAGCTGTGTTCTGATGGTCAATTAAGTCTAAAGAATAGCTTTAGAGGTGGAGCTTTTATTGGTTGCTCAAACTATCCTGACTGTAAATTTACGAGGCCGTTATCTAAAAGTAAAGCAGCTGCGCAATATAACTTAGCTGAACCAAAACTTTTAGGCCAAAATGAAAAAGGGAAAGATATTTATTTAAAAAATGGAAGATTTGGACCCTACCTCCAGTATGAAAAGGAAAAAGAGGAATTAGAAACAAAAAAAAAGAAAGGTAGAAAGAAAAAAAGTGAGAATGAACATTTAAAAAATGTGTCTATACCAAAAGGAATTGAAGTCGATAGTGTTGACTTAGATAAAGCTAAATATTTATGCTCACTTCCAAAAGTTTTGGGTCAGCATCCTGAAAATGGACAAGATATAACATTAAATTCTGGAAGATTTGGTCCTTATCTTAAATGTGAAAATAAATCAGCAAGACTTGAAAATGTGGAAGATCTTTTTTCAATTGGTTTGAATAGAGCCATTACATTAATTGCTGAAGCAAAACCAGGACGAATTTCATCTTCATTAATAAAAGATCTTGGAGAACATCCAGAAGATAAAAAACCAGTAAGAATAATGAAGGGACAATACGGACCTTATATAAAATATAAATCTTTAAACGCCACAATTCCTGAAGAGAAAGATCCAAATGAGTTAACTATGGAAGAGGCTTTAATTTTAATAGAAAAAAGAAGAGAATACGATAAAGCTAAAAAAAAAGGTAAAAGAAAATGAGTAAGATTGAAAATAAAATTAAAGAGTTAAATATTAAATTACCAGATCCCAAACCTCCAGTTGGAGCTTACGTCGCAACTAAAATTGTTGGAAATTTACTTTTCATTTCCGGACAAATCTCAGCAGATGAAAATTTAAATTTAATAAAAGGTAAAGTTGGAGAAGAATTAACTTTAGATCAAGCTTATAAGGCAGCAGAACGATGTGGTTTAAGCCTTTTAGCACATGCAAAAAAAGCTTGCGATGGTGATTTAGAAAAAATTAAATCTTGTGTAAAATTAACAGGATATGTGAATTCTTCAAATAATTTTACTGACCAACCAAAAGTAATCAATGGTGCATCAGACATTATAGTAAAAATTCTTGGCGATAAAGGGATGCACACAAGGGCCGCGGTAAGTGTAAACAGTCTACCTTTAGGAGTAGCTGTAGAAGTTGATGGAGTTTTTGAAATTAATTAGTATTTGGCCTTCCAACTGAGAAATATTCAATCTTTTTGTTTAACATTTCTTCAGGGTTGTAAAGATTTCTTAAATCATAAACCTTAAAATTCTTTTTCTTATTTAATTTTTTGAAGTCTAAAGACTTAAATTCATCCCATTCTGTCAAAAGAATAATTAAGTCTGAGTCCTTGCATGTATCTTTAATATTTTTCTTAAATTCACAATTTTTAAGTTTTTTAAATTCTTCTTTTTCTCCTGATGGATCGTAATAAGTTACTATTGCACCTTTCTTGCAATAATAAGGAATCATTTTTAAACTTGTGGAATCTCTCATATCATCAGTATTAGGTTTAAAAGTTACGCCTAATATGCCTATTTTTTTATTTCTTAAATTATTCCCTAATATTTTATGAACTCTTTTTGTGAGTAAATTTACTCTTTCTTGATTAGATTTAATTACGGATTTTACGATTGATAAATTTGTTTTAAATTTTTCAGCAGCAGAAACTAGACCTTTTGTGTCTTTAGGAAAACAAGATCCACCATATGCTGGTCCAGCTCTTAAAAATCTACTGCCAATTCTTGAGTCAGAACCAATTCCTAAAGCTACATCTTCAACATCTATACCTGATTTTTCGCATAGATTAGCTAATTCATTTATAAAAGTTATTTTAGTTGCTAGAAAAGCATTTGCTGCATACTTAATTAATTCTGCGCCTCTTCTAGACGTAGTGAAAAATTGAGCACCTTTACTTATTAAAGGTGAATAAAGTTTTTTCATTATATTAAATTCACTTTTATTATTTGAGCCAATTACAATTCTATCAGGATATCTAAAGTCTCTAATAGCTTCACCTTCTCTTAGAAACTCTGGATTAGATATTATTGAGAAAAGTTTTTTCTTTTTTTTAAGTATTTTTTCTATCTCATCACCAGTTCCAACTGGAACTGTAGATTTTGTTACAATAATTTTCTTTTTTTTTGTATGCGAAAGTATTTCTCTAACACATTTATATACAAACGATAAATCGACTTTAAGTGTACCTTTTTTATTTGGTGTTCCAACACATATAAAAATTATATCAGATTCATTTATTGCTTTTTTTAAATCAGTTGTAAAAATTAAACGTTTTGCAATAAAATTTTTTTTTATTAATTCATCTAAACCTGGTTCATAAATAGGTGAAACTCCTGAGTTTAGTTTTTTTATTTTATTTATATCTTTATCTACACAGTAAACTTGATTTCCAATATCAGCAAAACAAGTTCCGCTTACTAAACCAACGTACCCTGTTCCAATCATACATAATTTCATTATTTACCTTTTATTTATTCTTAGACCTGAGTTTATGTAACCCTGTAGTGTTCCACAGTCTAAATAAGTTCCTTTAAAAATATTACCGTAGAATTTATTATCTTTATTAATTAGATTTTTTATAGCATCAGTAATATGCAACTCTCCTCCTTGACCTGGTTTTAATTTTTTAATTTCATTAAAGATTTTAGAGCTTAGTATATATCTCCCTATTATTGCGAAATTTGATGGCGCTTTTTTGATACTTGGTTTTTCTACAACATCTTTTATTTCAAAATGACTTTTTTTCTTATTTTTAATTGACAAAATTCCCCATCTAGACACTGTCTTTCTTTCTACTCTTTTTGTAGCAATGACAGATCCTTTTGTCTTATTGTGTAATTTAATCATTTCTTTTGAACAGTTTTTTTTAATAATCAAATCATCAGGAAGTAACATCAAAAAATACTTATCTTTTATAAATCTTTGACACTTTAAAACTGCATCACCAGTTCCTTTAGGCTTGTTTTGGTAAACAAATTTAATCATTTTTTGATACTTTTTGATTTTTTTATATTCTTCGACTATTCTTTTATCTTTTTTCTTCTTAATAATTTTTTTATAAAAATTATCATTAAAAAAATATTTTTTTATAGATAGTTTATTTTTAGAGATTATGAATATAAATTCTTTAATACCTGCATCCAGACATTCCTCTAAAATATATTCTAAATTAGTCTTTCCATTAATTGGCAAGAGCTCTTTTGGCATAACACTAGTTAAAGGAAGCATTCTAGTGCCTAGTCCAGCTAAAGGAATAATTGCTTGTTTTATCATTAGATTCTTATAATAGTCATTATCATTGCTTAAAGGAAATGAAAATATTTAAAGACAGAAAAAATCTCCAGAGAGAAATTTCTAGTACAAAAGCCATATCATTTGTACCTACTATGGGAGGGTTACATAAGGGTCATATATCTTTGATTAAAAAGTCAAAAAAAACTAAACTTAAAACTCTAGTTTCAATTTTTGTGAACCCGAAACAATTTAATGAAAAAAAAGACTTTAAATCATATCCTAGAAATCAAAAAAAAGATTTAAAGATTTTAAAAAACCTAAAAGTTGATTACTTATATTTGCCTTCAATAAAGGACATTTATGGCTTTAAACCAAAAAAAAAAGTTTTTTTAGATAAATTTTCTAAACAATTATGTGGAAAATATAGAAAAGGTCATTTTCCGGGAGTTCTCAATGTAGTTAATAGATTTTTAGATATTATAAAACCAAAGAAATTATTTATGGGGAAAAAAGATTTTCAACAACTATATTTAGTAAAAAAACACATTATAAAAAGAAAGATAAATACAAAGATTGTAGAATGTGAAACTATTCGAGAAAAAAATGGCGTAGCATGTTCTTCAAGGAATTATAGATTAAATTTAAAAAACAAAAAAGTTGCTTCAAAAATCTTCCATTACCTTAAAAAAATTAAATACAAGTTTAACTTTATCAATCCAAATTTATTGAAAAAAGAGATAATTAAACTAGGTGCTAATAAAATTGATTATATTGAATTTTATAATATTAGAAATTTTAAAAGATCTAAAAAACTAGATAAAAATAATAGAATTTTTATTGCTTATTTTTTAAACAATGTAAGACTAATTGATAATATTTAGTTAAGAAAATAATAAGAGCCTAATCCAAGAAATGATAAGAAGCCAATAACATCTGTTATTGTTGTAACAAAAACACTTGAAGCTAATGCTGGGTCAATGTTCATCTTCTTTAATGAAACAGGAACTAAAATCCCAAACAAACCAGCCACTATCATATTTAATATCATTGAAATTCCAATTAATAATGAAAGATTTATATCTTTAAACCATAACTGAACAATAACAGCTGTGATGATTGCAAAAATAACTCCATTTAATATTCCAATAAGAAATTCTTTTCCTACAACACGATTAAAGTTACTTTTTGAAAGCTCTTGAGTTGCAATTGCTCTTATAGTTACAGCTAATGTTTGCATACCAGCATTACCACCCATTGATGCTACTATTGGCATTAAAAAAGCAAGTGCCACCATTTGTTCAATTGAAGCTCCAAAAAAACTTATTACCCATGTGGCTAATAGAGCAGTAAACAAATTTAATAAAAGCCAGTTAAATCTTCTTTTAGTTTTTAATAGAACACTATCTGTAATTTCTTCATCACCTACTCCAGCTAAACGTAATGCATCTTCTTCTGCTTCTTCTTGAACGACTGTTACAACATCGTCGGCAGTTATCATCCCTACTAACTTATTTTCTTTATTAACAACGCCTGCAGAAACAAGATTGTAATTTTCAAAAGCATGTCCTACTTCCTCTTTATCCATATTAACTGATATTAATACTGGCATCTCTGTCATGATTGAATTCATCTTTGAATCTCTTGGTGTTCTTAGTACTCTTGATGAAGGAACAGTTCCAATTGGTTTAAAATCATTATCCACAATAAAGATTTCTAAAAATTCTTCAGGTAAATCTTTGTCTTCTCTTAAGTAGTCTATAGTTTGACC
>VMBT01001790.1_pt1 | contig 11199 bp, 10 predicted proteins | sample 4404301 | NCBI WGS metagenome assembly VMBT01 (sample SAMN12238535, study PRJNA552566) | marine metagenome | isolation source: Coastal seawater | place: USA: coastal Georgia, Sapelo Island | collected 2008-08/2009-08
CCACGGGTGTGTATAAGTCAGGTGGGGTGTCCAACCAACCGGTGGCTTTTGAGATTCTGGAGAACCAGGACCGCGTTGTTATGAATGCGCGACTGTCTTGGGATTTAGAGCTGCAGTCTGGTGGCATGGTTAGCGTGGCCGCGTGGGGCATGAATATCACCGATGAGGAGTACCGCGCATTTGGCTTTAACTATGGTCCGGGATTGGGCCTTAACGCTCACCAATACGGCGCGCCGGCGACTTACGGTATCGATTTTACCTACCGACACTGATCAGACGCGATAAATTGGAGCAAAAAAAGCCCGCTGTGAGAACGGCGGGCTTTTTTTTGCTCGGAATCCGGTATTGCAGGCCGATGTGGTAAGCGGCGCTATTGAGTCCCAGTGCTAGGGCGCTAGCTCGGGTCTAAACATTGCGTCGTGCGCGCCGTCGGCGTAGATGAGCGCCCCGGCGATAAAGGCGGCGGCGGGCGATAGGAGAAAGGTCACCAGTGCGGCGATGTCTTGGGGCTGACCCGGTCGACCCAAGGGGATTGATTCGACAAACGCTTTTATCGCCGCTCCGTATTGCTCGCTTTGCGCCACGGCCTGAGTCATCGGCGTCTCGATATAGCCCGGGGCAATGGCGTTAATGCCAATGCCCGCGCGTGCATAATCCGGTGCCTGCTGCCTGACCCATCGCGCCACCGCCTGTTTGCTACCCGCGTAGCAATCGTGTCCCGTCAGGCTCGCGGCCAACTCATGCGCTCTGCCGCTGTCGAGGGCGAGCATGGCGTCGACCAAGGCGGGATGAGTGCACTGAGGCGCCGAATTGGAACTGATCGCCACCACGCGCGCTCCCGTGCGCAGCTGACCGCGCAGCGCCGTAATGACATTCACGGTGCCCCAGAAGTTGATGTTCAGAATCTTCGCCCTGTCGGGAAAATGAGAAGCCACACCCGCGCAGGTCACGATGCCATCAATCGCACCAATCTCACTGCTGATCTGAGCTAGCGCAGCAACAGAGCCAGTGATATCACTGAGGTCAATGGGATAGTCCCCATCTCGAATATCCAGGTTAATGACCGTATGGCCCAGTTGTAGCAGCTGCTCGCGCGTGGCCGCGCCAATACCTGTAGTGCCACCGGTAACGACATAGGTGCTCATATCGGTCTTGTCCTCTTTGCAAGGTCAGGCGCTGGATGATGGTTTGGCGCCCTATCGTGTGACTATAAATTGGCCTCGATCGCGCTACCCGGCAGCGCGGCCATGCCGCCGTCGACCTCCAGCACTTTGCCGCTGACAAAACTGCTGGCAGGGGAGGCCAGGTAGAGGGCGGCGAGCGCAATATCCAGCGGTTGCCCGAGTCGACGCTGAGGAATCCAGCGCACCGTTTTTTCCAGCATTTCGGGGTCTTGCGCGATGAATGCGGTACTGGGAGTTTCTATCGCGCCCGGTGCGACGGCATTTACCCTGATGGTGGGCGCGAGCTCATACGCGAGAATACGGGTCATCTGCTCCATGCCCGCCTTGGCGGCCCCGTAAGCGGCAAAGTGCCGATCTACCATCCACGCGAGTGCCGAGGAAATATTGACAATGGTGGCCTGGGGAGGCACGCGCAGAAGCGGGAGTGACTGGTGTGTTAGCGCGTAAGCGGAGCTGAGATTCATGCTGAGCGTGTGATCAAAACGCGCGCGATCCACTTGTTCCAGCGATCCATAGCCCTTTCCCGGCCCGCCTGCGTTATTCACCAGAATGTCCAGTTGACCAAATTGGGTGTCGACTGCCTGAAGTGCAGCCTCAATGGCGGCGTCGTCAGTCACGTCGCAGGGGAGGCATAGCGTTTCACGACCTAACGCCTGAATACTTTCAGCGACGGTGCTCAGTCCCTGTTCAGATCGCGCCAGTAGCACGATATTGGCGCCCATTTCGGCAAAAGTAGTGGCGATGCCAGCTCCGATGCCTTTGCTCGCGCCAGTGATGAGTGCGACTTTACCGTCGAGTCGAAATGCATCTGTGATCATCTAATTCCCCCGCTTAGCGTCGTCCAAGGTCGTATAAAGCTTGTGTAGAGTTCGGCGCTATCACTTCTGTGTAACCTGCGCTGTGGCTCGCGTCATAGTCCTATTGTGCGTCGCTACCCGTTACGCGGTAGGGTATAAAACGCGACGCCTACTCTAGGGTATTGTGGCAGTTAATGATTCGTCCGTATCGACGATACGGTAGATGGAATTTGACACTGTGAGATGCGGATGAAATTGCTCCCCCAAACGATCGGAGCGGTTGTTGCCCCGCCAAGGTAGAAAAGCGAGAGAGTCGAGTGAGCGAGTTACACAACAAAGCAGGTATCGTCACTGGCGCCGGCGTTGGCATCGGACGCGCGATCGCAGTGGCGATGGCGGCGAAAGGTGCCCGGGTGGCGGTGGCTGATCTCAACATCGATACGGCCCGTGAGACGGTAGCCCTGATCGAATCGGCGGGCGGTGAGGCTATCGCTGTACAGGCCGACGTGAGTGATGAGTCTGCTGTCAGAGCTATGGTGGAGGTAGCGATCAGCCAGTTCGGCGCGCTCGATGTCGCCTGTAACAGCGCAGCGGTCAGTCGCGGCTCAGGGCCCATCCATACCTACGAGCAACAGGTATTTGATGAGACTTTGTCGTTGTGTTTGACCAATACCTTCCTCTGTATGAAATATGAGGTCGAGGCGATGCTGGAGCGTGGCGCTGGCAGTATTGTCAACATTTCATCCAATGCCTCCTTGCGGGGTCAGCCCTACAATACAGCTTATGCGGCGGCGAAGAGTGGCGTGAATACGCTGACTATGAGTGCGGCTTCAGAGTACGGGCATAAGGGCATTAGGATTAACGCGGTCAGCCCCGGGGTAATCCGAACCCCCGGTGTCGAGAAGTACATGGAAGAGCAACCCAAGATTGCCGAGGGACTCATGCGTGCGGCGGTGATGCGCCGTCTGGGTGAGCCCAGCGAAATCGCCGAGACCGTTTGTTTTTTGCTCTCCGATCGAGCTTCGTTTATCACGGGGCAGATTCTTAGCGTCGACGGCGGCGCGGCTGTACGCGCTTAACACAGGAGAAGGACATTATGGTAATCGCCAGCGACGCAGGGCCACGATGCCCGCTACCCATGCCCTGGGGTTGGTTCCAAGTACTCTATTCTGGAGACCTTGCGGTGGGAGAATCGAAACCGCTACGGTATTTCGATCAGGATTTGGTGATCTTTCGCACTGAATCAGGCGCGGTGAAGGTATTGGATGCCTACTGCCCACATATGGGCGCGCATCTGGGCTATGGCATTCGCGATCAGGCTGGCGGTGGTTCACGAGTGGTGGGTGAGTCTATCGAATGCCCGTTTCATGGCTGGCGTTACGATGGCGAGGGTAAGTGCACGCATGTACCTTACGCCAAGAATCTGCCGCCCCGGGTAGCCAAGGGAGAGCAGGTGATCGACTGTTGGCCGGTGCGCGAGATCAACCAAACAATTTTGGTCTGGTACCACCCGGATAAAATCGCACCTACCTTTGAGCCAGAATCTATAGCTGAGGCACAGCCGGAGCATCCCGATTGGTCCGAATTCGATATTTATCGCTGGGATATCGATGTGCATATGCAGGAGATGGCAGAGAACGCTGTTGATCCGGCGCATTTCCTTTTCGTGCACGGCACCGATGATGTCCCCGACGCAGAAGTGCTGGAGTTCGAGGGTGTCACGCGTAGGGGATTTCTCAAGACCCGCAATCCCACCCCCAAGGGCATCATTGAGGGCGCCATAGAAAATGCCAATACGGGCCCGGGTCTCTCGGTGGTGCGCTTCTCAGGTATTTACGACACGGTGCTGATGGCGAACGTGACGCCCATTGGCCCGGAGTTAACGCGCGCGTTTTACGCGTTTATTCAACCCAAGGCGACCTTGGACACGTTGGGCAAAACCGTTGGCAAAGCGATTATTAAGAACATCTGTCAGCAGATGGAAGAAGACATGATCATCTGGGCGCATAAGCGCTATCTCGAGAAGCCTATGCTGTGTGACGGAGACGGGCCCTTTGCCAAAATGCGCCGCTGGTATGGTCAGTTTCTGGTTAGCGGTAACTAACATTTCCGCTCTTGGAGCGGCTTTTTTCAGCTGTATTCCCTTAGCTTTAACTTGGGTTGTGCTGCAGTCGGCTACCGCGCTGGTCTGGTTGCGTTAACCGAGGTTGGCTTGCCCGCCATCGAGGGCGATGGTTTGGCCGTTCACGTAGCGAGACTCGGGTGAGCACAGCGTCGCGACGAATTCGCCAATATCCTGTTCGCAGTCGCCAATGCGCCCGAGGGGAATGCTGGCCTCGAACGCAGCGGCTTCCTCTGGGTTGGCCTCAGCCCAGGCCGCGAGTGCCGGCGACTTCGCATGGGGCAGGATGACGTTAGTACGAATACCCAGCGGCCCCCACTCGCAGGCAGCCGCGCGAGACAGGGCGCGGATCGCTTCTTTTTCTGCTGCATAAGCGCCATAGCGCGCGTTATCCCAGCGCATTGCAGCCGTGCTTGCAAGGTTAATGATATGCCCCTCGCCCTGGGCAACCATGTGAGGCTGTATCAGTTGCATCAGTTTCAGCGTTGCCACTGGCCCAACCCGCAAGCTTTGCTGAAACGCGTCGGTACTGATTTTCAGTAACGGGCGGACCTCGGTGGAAACGGCGTTGTTGACCAGGATGTCGATGCGGTCAAAGCGACGTTGAGCTGCAGCAACTAGGTCCTCTAGTGACTCGATGACGCCGATATCGCAAGCCAATGCCGCGGTCTCAGTATTAAAGCGTTGCTTGATCGTTTCGCAGGTGTGTTCGCACTTTGACAGGGTGCGTCCGACAGCAATCACGCGAACACCGCGGCTGGCCAGCGAGAAGGCGATGCCTTGCCCAATACCTTGGCCAGCACCGGTTATCAGAGCAACTTTTTCGTTGAGTGGAACGGGCATTCGCGGGCTCCTAGCGCAGTCGTTTTTCGGTCAGGTGGATAACGCTCATGGCCTCGAAATCGATAAAACGGGCACTGCTGGCAACGAGCGTCTCGATATGGCGTTTGAGCTTATCCGGTTCGCCTACCGCATTAAAGAATTCCTCCTCGGATTGCGATGCACTAAACGGAAAGGTCTCTTCTGCGATGCCATCAAGCGCGGGGCCTGTTTGCCAGAGCACGCGATGCTGGCTGTAGCTGTCTGTCTGCTGCGTCTCGATCGCTACTGAGGTATGATCATCAAGCCATTGTTTTATATATTTATTTTCTCCAATGCCTTGACGCTTTCTAAAGCCGCACCACTGGAGCGTGCCGGGGTGGCAGTCCCCAAGATTCAGGTGTAGAGGCAAAGGCCAGTGGGTCTCACTGAGGTAAAGTGCCGCGTCAGTCTGCTTCGATAGCACATCGAGCTCCGCCTCGCTGGGTCGCTCTGATAGGTCGAGGGCTACACGCCCTTGCGGCGCCAAATTCAGAGGATCCCGCGACCAGCGCGCGGCCTGGGCGCTATGAGCATCGAGCCTTGCCAGGAAAACACGGGTGCATCCTCGGAGGGTTGTGGCCAGCGCTAGCGCAGCTGATTCGCTGCCCGGCGGCTCTCCAAAATAGACCAGATGAAGACGGTAGGGCGCTGGCATCAGCACCCGCGCAGCGTGGCGAAGCGATCTTTATGATAGGCACTGTCCCCCAGCAACTGATTGCAAACGCGGGAGCGTTTCAGAAACAGGCCGATATCCATTTCGTCGGTCACACCCATGCCACCATGCATTTGTACCGCCTCGTTCGACAGGTGCTGGTAGATGTCTCCAGTCAGCGTTTTCGCACGACTTGCGTACTGGGCCAAGTTGTCGGCGGCGCTATCCAGCGCATTCATTGCCGCATAAACAGACGCGGCCGCCAGTTCCAACTGGCAATAGGCCTGTGCCAAACGGTGCTGAAGTGCCTGAAATGTGCCAATTTTGACATCAAACTGTTCACGCTCTTGTAAATAGGCCACCGTCCGCTCAAGTAGCTCACGGCTGCCACCCAGCATTTCAGCGCTGAGCATCACGGTGGTCTCGTCTAATGCCCGCGCGAAACCGGAGACAACCTGTTCACCCTCCAGCCACTCTTCGACCGTCGCGTTGGTGAACGATACCGAGCCGTATTGCCGACCATCCATCAATTGCCTTGGCGTGATTGCGACGCCTGGTGCATCACTGGCAATGCGACCGATGCAGAGATGGCCCTGCCGATCGAGCGCGGTCACCAATAGGTAGTCGGCAGATGCCGCATCGATGACCAGGTTTTTACAGCCTGTCAGTTGGTTGTTTTCGCGGAAGCAACGGATTGTCTCGGCTTCAAAGTGCGTTCCTTCCTGACAGGCGACTGTAGCCACCGCGTCTCCCGATAAAAGATCTGGCAGCAATTGGCCAATCTGTTGGGCGCTACCGCACTCCCTAATGACTGCCTGCGCGAAGATGGCGCTGGAGAGAAGCGGTGACGCGCTCAGGCGTCGGCCGACTTCAATCATAATTGCGCCCATACCCATTGCGCCAAAGCCCAAGCCCCCTTGCTCCTCGGGTTGCGCCGCCGCCGGCGCGCCGAGCTCGCAGAGGCCTCGCCATAGTTCGGGTTCCCAGGCGGGCGCGTCAGCTTTATCCCTGAGCATACGCAATGCCTCGATCGGGGCTTCCTTATTGAGGAAGTCCGCTACGGTGTTGCGTAATAACAGCTGTTCTTCGTTCAGTATCATCGTGATCAGTGCCTTACTCAGGCAATCCCAAGCCGCGTCGCGCGATAATGTTGAGCTGAATCTCCGAGGTGCCGCCGGCAATGGTGTGAGCCTTGTTATAGGCCCAATTGCGGACCATGCGGTCGAGCTCGGGTGTGTCACTCATCATGCTCAGGCCGTCTGCGCCCAGAATTTCGAGCATCAGTTCATCCTTGCGCTGCTGCTCATGGGTGCCTATATATTTCAGTGTCAGTGGCAGTGCCGGGTTGAGTTGACCCGCCTTCATACCGCGATAGATCAATTCGTTTAGGTCACTCAGTGCGTCCGCTTGCATCAAATGCTCCGCCAGTCGCGCCCGAAGGTCGGCATTGGCGAGTCGGCCCTGATCTGTGACGGCCAGCCGTGACTTGGCAAGCTCCACCAGTCCTACATCAACTTTTTCGGTGATGCTTTCCATCGTGGCCATCAATTTGCGTTCGTGCTTGAGCAGCTCTTTGGCGACGGCCCATCCCTCGTTCAACTCACCTACCAGGTTGGCTTTTGGCACCTTAACTTCGTCAAAAAAGGTCTGACAAAACTCGGACTCACCGCTGATCAGTGCGATGGGTCGTGTGGATACCCCTTGACTGTGCATATCGATGAGTAAAAAGCTAATGCCCTCGCGCTTGGGCGCGTCGGCATCGGTTCGGACCAGACAGAAAATCCAATCAGCCACGTCTGCGCGAGTGGTCCAGATCTTGGTGCCCGAGACCACAAAATGATCCCCCGCATCCAGCGCGCGGGTAGAGAGGCTGGCGAGGTCAGATCCAGCGCCAGGTTCGGAATAACCCTGAGCCCATCGAACCTCTCCTCTTACAATGCGAGGAAGGTGAGTGGCTTTTTGCTCGGGCGAGCCATAAGCGAGCAGTGCGGGGCCGAGCATCCACAGGCCCATATCGTATAGCGGTGGTCTGCACCGAAGACGGGCCATTTCCTGTTCCAATATTCGAGCCTGGTCTGGGTCTAGGCCGCCACCGCCATACTCTGCAGGCCAGCTGGGAGCGGTCCACCCTCGGTCACGCATCGCCTCAAACCAAGCCTGAGCGTCAGCAGAGGGAAAGGTCGCCTGTGACCCCGCCCAGATCTGCTCCTCGCGCACAATGGGTTGCCGTTGGGAGACGGGGCAATGGGTCTCGAGCCACTCCCTGACCTCCTGACGGAAAAGGTCGCGCTCATCCACGGCGAAACACCCTTTGCATGGAGGTCAATAGCATTAGAAAAACTGCTCCCGGATGACGGTCTTGAGAAGCTTATTCACCGCATTTCGGGGAAGCGGTGCGTCGGTAAAACGCCATACAGCGGGAATTTTATAGCCCGCCATGTGGGATTCGCACCATGCCGAGAAGGCGTCGTCGTCGGCTTGTGCGTTTGCGTTGAGTCGCAATACGGCGCCGGGAACTTCTCCCAGTGTTGAATCCGGTAGCGCCACGACGGCCGCTTCGATGCAGTCAGGATGTTGCAGCAAAACCGCTTCCACTTCGCTGGGATAGATATTTTCGCCGCCGCGCAACACCATGTCTTTTGCTCGGCCACAAATGTACAGCAGACCCTCTTCATCGATGTAACCGATGTCTCCCGTTTCCAGCCAGCCATCTTCAAACGTTTTTGGCCCATTATCTCCTGAGGCATAGCCGTCGATGGTTGCAGCGGATCGGACCCACATCTCTCCCGGTGAGCCGGGCGAGACATGAGATCCGTCCTCGTTTCTGAAACTGAACTCCATGATCGGGCTAGGAAATCCGGAAGCGCCCGGCCGTTCATGCATAAAGTGGCCCGTGAATGCCGCACCGGTGCCGCCGCTCTCGGTGAGTCCCCATCCCGCACCGCCGAGCCCATCAGGTGCTTTCCGTCGGTATAGCGCATGCAGCATGCTTGGCGTATCCGCGCCGCCTGCGCTCAAATTGGCGATGGCGGCAAAATCAGCCGCATCAGTGTCCTCTCGATTAAGGAGATCCAGAAGCATTGCCGGCGCGCCCATCAGCACGGTGATCCCCGCTTCCCGGACTAACCTTAGCGCCTCGTTCGCGTCCCACTTGTACATCATGTGGATCCCTCGCCCATGACGGAGATTAATGATGAACTGAGAAAACAGCCCGCTGATATGAAACAGCGGCACTGCGAGTAAGGTCTTAGGCGCGATTCCCGATGTCAATTGTCGATTCATGGCATCGGTATTGGTCATGTAAGTGGCCGCGCCAATAAATTCAATGTTCATTAGTGACTGGCAGCAGTGGGCGTGAGAAAACATCGCGCCCTTGGGGCGTCCCGCGGTACCTGAGGTAAATAACATGATCGCCGGGTCGGCGGGATTCGCATCGACGGCAGGCGATTGACAGCCACTGCCCAAAGCCTGAGACCAGGCGTGATCGGCGGGCTCAGCCGTCTCCTCGTCGAGGCAGAGTGTGCGGGCGTCGCTATTCTCCGCTCTGATAAAGGCCAGGCGCGCTGCGTCGCAGATCACCAACTTCGCCTCGCTATCCGTCAAGCCCTGCTGTAGTTCAATGGCTTTGCCCCAGCTGTTGAGTGGAACGGCTACAGCACCACATTCAATAATCGCGGCAAATGCGATTAGCCACTCCGGGCGGTTGCGCATGGCGATCGCCACTCTGTCACCGGGCTGAATACCACAGTGAAGATGAAGGTATCCCGCTAAGGTGTCGGTCGCTTGAAAAAAGGCGGAGAACGTCCAAGACTGGTCGAGGTACTCCAGAAATAGAGCGTCGGCAAAGGCCCTTCCCGGTGCCATGACGGCCGAAAGATTTCGTTCGGCGTTTTTATAAGCCTTGACGGTGTAACCACCACGGGAACGATCTTCGACCTCAAACGGAGCGCCGGGACTTGTCAGTTGCGCTACGGCCGTATGATGAGGAGCGGTAAATTCATTCATGATGGATAGTATGCAGCGCCGGTCGCTATCAAGGTTGCAGGCGGGAATGATGGAGGCTGATTATGCTCCCGTCATAGTCTCTTCGGGCTATAGTCGTGTCCGTTAGCACGTTGACCGCCAAAAGCGGCCACACGTAATGTCCTCGTTGCATTGAGAGCCTGAGAGTATTGTCCTCCGCCGTGGAATCCCGTCTGACCCGATTATTGGCATGCCAATACCCCATTATCCAGACTGCGATGGGCTGGGTGGCTGACGCAGATCTGGTGGCCGCCACCGGTCGCGCGGGCGGGTTTGGTTTTTTGGCGGGTGCGGTGATGACCCCGGAGGAGGTCGCCGGTGGCATTGCGGCTATCCGGCGTCAAACGGATGCGCCTTTTGGGGTCAATTTCCATATGTATACCCCTCAGGCAAGCCGAATCGTTGATATCTGTATCGCGGAACAGGTGCGTGCCGTCAGCTACAGTCGATCACCGGATTCCGCGACCATCGACCGCTTCAAGGCAGCAGGGATCATTTGCATCCCGACGGTGGGTGCACTCAAGCACGCAGTAAAGGCCGTACAGTTGGGGGCAGATGCACTGGTGATTCAAGGCAGTGAGGGGGGCGGCCACACCGGGCAGGTGGCGACGTCCATATTACTACCTCAGGTGCGCGCTGCCGTCGACGTGCCACTGGCTGCTGCAGGAGGCTTTCGCGATGGGCGGGGGTTGATTGCTGCCCTGAGTTTGGGGGCTGACGGTATCGCGATGGGAACCCGTTTCCTCTTGACTCAAGAGTCTCCCGTGCCAGACGCCACCAAGCGCGTCTACCTCGAGACGCCCCCTGAGCGGATTATTGTCAGCCCAGTGCTCGACGGTATGCCGCAACGGATGGTGCTTAATGATCAATTGCAGCGACTCATCGTGGCTTCCTCGCCCTTGTTGGCAATGCGCGCTGTTAAAAACGCCTTCGCGATGTCGCGCCAAACGGGGGATTCACCCTGGGCTCTCCTCAAGAGCGGTTGGAAAATGTATCGGGCAGGTGATCAATCGCTGGGAGCGACCATGATGTCGGCGAATGCGCCGATGATGATTCAGGAAGCCGTGGTGCACGGTCGTCCTGAGACAGGCATTCTGCCCTCTGGGCAGGTCGCCGGCCTGATCGACGATTTACCGTCGGTGGAGACCCTGATCAGCGGTATCATCACAGAGGCATCGACAACCGCCGAGCGAGTGGCCAAGTTGACGTTCGCCGACAGCAAATCGGAAAGTGGCGCTCCAGACTCGGACGGCGCCTCACAATAGGAAGACATGGTAATGGCATATCGCACCGAAATCGCCGAGGGCGTGGCGCACTTGATCCTCAGCAAGCCGCCCGTCAATGCTTTTAATAGCGGCGAGTGGATGGGTATCGCCGCGGAGATTCGATCGCTCAGCGACAACGAGGCGGCGCGAGTCATACTGATCAGCGCCGAGGGTAAGGGGTTTTGCGCAGGGGTGGATATCAAGGAGTTGGGCGCAGACGCGAGCAAGATCGTGCCCGTTAACAAGGGCAACTATGACACCTTCGAGGCCATTCACCGCAATCGAAAGCCTGTGA
>VMBT01001794.1_pt1 | contig 11193 bp, 11 predicted proteins | sample 4404301 | NCBI WGS metagenome assembly VMBT01 (sample SAMN12238535, study PRJNA552566) | marine metagenome | isolation source: Coastal seawater | place: USA: coastal Georgia, Sapelo Island | collected 2008-08/2009-08
GCGCCCAACACCACCATCACGTTGAAGATGTTGGAGCCCAGAACGTTGCTGACGGCAATCGAGTCCCCGCCGGAATTTCCCTGCAAGGTCGAGAGCAAGCTCACAAACAGCTCAGGGGCGCTCGTGCCAAAGGCCACAACCGTCAGGCCAATGACGATCTGAGGAATACCCAGCAGCAAAGACAGGGCAACCGCGCCAGCGACAAACAGCTCGCCCCCGCCAAAGAGGAGCAAGATGCCCGCGACGATCTCCAGGAAGGTGAGGGCGTCAGGCATGGCCAGCAGCGGACTGGCCCAATTGTGCACAGAACAGCCGAAATGTCTTCAGGCCGTTACCCCGGCACGGCCGGAGCCGCGGGCGGCGGGGCGACCGCTGGAGCAGGGGTGATGCCGGCCGGCTCAGCTTTCTCTGGAACCACCTCTTGGGGTTCTTCCACAGGGGTGGGTTCGGGGTTGGGTTCGGTCTCAGGACCGATCACATCAATGGAGACCCGCTGGACCAAAAGGCGATAGCGGAACTTTTGCGTCCTGTTAATGAAGTCCTGAACCGCCGCAACCTGTTTCGGGGTGGGCAGGTTGGGGCGACTCACCCGCACCGCCGCCTTGATCAAGGGCGGGTTCTGGGTCCAATCGATCTTGACGTCCGTGAGTTCCGAATCCCGCCCCAAGGTGATGGTGCGTTGGCGCAGGCTCTCGGTGATGGCCCGCTCCACCTCCTGAAGGGCCTGACGCTGTTGGGCTTGTCCCAGCAGCGTCACAAAGCCACCGGTCAGCGGAATCAGCAGCAGTCCCGTCAGGAGCAGGCTCACCAGACCCATCTGGCTGCGGAAGAGCTGCTGGCGCAGGCTCGCCTGGGTGGCCACCAAGGTGAGCAATCCCCCCGAGAGAATGCCCAGCAGGTTGGCGGCAAACAGCAGGGCTGCTCCCCTGGCCGGTTCCCACTGTTGAAGCGACAGCAATAGCCCCAGGACACAGACCGGAGGCACCAAGGCCACCGCAATCGCCGTGCCTGCAACGGATGACACCGCCTCCGGCTTGAGGCGGCCGTAGGTCGCGATCGATCCCGCCACCAAAGCAATGCCCAAATCCAGCAGGTTCGGCGTGGTGCGCCCCAGGACCTCATCGCCCAGGACCGGCAGGTTGGCCACCCAACCCAGGGCCGCTGAGGTCAGCACCGTGATGCCGACGCCCACGGCCAGGGTCAGCAACGCACGGCCCACCAGGGCCAGTCGTCCCTCCAGGATCGCGAAGGAGGCACTGCGCAGGGGCAGGATCCAGGGGGCAATCAACATCGCGCCGATCACCACCGCGGCGCTGTCCGCCAACAGTCCCAGGGTGGCGATCAGGCTCGCCGCAACCGTGAGCACCACATAGGACTGATCCAGGCGGGCTTCCCGCTCAAAGCTGGCCTCCAGGAACGCCAGGGGTGTGGGCTCGCCCATGGCTCGCGCAAAGTCCTGGGCTCAGGATGACCGATTCGCTAACGCCCTGCCGGCAAAGCCCCAATCGATTCGGCTCAGACGTAGCGTTTTGGCCCCATTGACAGTGGTCATGACCCCGGCGTCGACGTCCCAACGTGCGTCAAGTTTTCGCCTGCTGAATCAGATCAGCACCAACAACATCAAAGGGGATCTCTTTGGCGGCGTCACGGCCGCTGTGATCGCCCTACCGATGGCCCTGGCCTTCGGCGTCGCCTCCGGAGCCGGGGCGGCGGCCGGCCTCTGGGGTGCGGTGCTGGTGGGCCTGTTCGCAGCCCTCTTTGGCGGAACCCCCAGCCTGATCTCCGAACCCACCGGTCCCATGACCGTGGTGATGACGGCCGTGATCGCGAGCTTGACGGCCCGCAATCCCGAGCACGGGCTCGCCATGGCCTTCACCGTTGTGATGCTGGCCGGCCTCTTCCAGATCGCCTTCGGTCTGCTGCGGCTCGGTCGCTACGTCACCCAGATGCCCTACACGGTCATCTCGGGCTTCATGAGTGGGATCGGCCTGATCCTGATCATCCTGCAGCTGGGACCCTTCCTCGGTCAGGCCAGCCCGAAGGGCGGCGTCATGGGCACCCTCAACAACTTGCCCCAGCTGCTGGCCAACGCCCGGCCCACCGAGATCACCCTGGCCGTGGTGACAATGGCCATCCTCTGGTTGACCCCGGCGGCCGTCAAAAAAGTGGCCCCACCCCAGCTGATTGCCCTGGTGGTGGGGACGCTGCTCTCGATCACCGTCCTGGGCGGCGGTGGAGGCGAGGAGATTCGCCGCATCGGCGAGATCGCTTCCGGCTTCCCCGCTCTGCAGATTCCCCACTTTGAGCTGGGCGAATTGCAGCTGATGTTTGTCGATGCAGCCGTGCTGGGCATGCTCGGCTGCATCGATGCCCTGTTGACCTCGGTGGTGGCCGACAGCATCACCCGCACCGAGCACAACTCCAATAAAGAACTCATCGGTCAGGGCCTCGGCAACCTCGCCTCCGGCCTCTTCGGTGGCCTGCCCGGCGCCGGCGCCACCATGGGCACCGTGGTCAACATTCAGAGCGGCGGCCGCAGTGCCCTCTCTGGCATCAGCCGGGCCCTGATCCTGATGGTGGTGATCCTCGCCCTCACCGGCGTCGCCGCCCAGATCCCCCAGGCCGTCCTCGCCGGCATCGCCCTGAAGGTGGGTGTCGACATCGTCGACTGGGGCTTCATCAGGCGCGCTCACCGCATCTCGATCAGCGGCGCACTGATCATGTATTTGGTGATCGCCCTCACGGTCCTCGTGGATCTGATCGCCGCCGTGGGCGTGGGCGTCTTCATCGCCAACATCCTCACGATCGACAAGATGAGCGCCCTGCAGAGCAAGAGCGTCAAGTCGATCAGCACCGGTGACGGCGACCTCGAGATCAGTGATGAAGAGCGTCAACTCCTCGACGCCGCCCGCGGTCAGGTCCTGCTCTTCCAACTCAACGGGGCGATGATCTTCGGCGTCGCCAAGGCGATCGGCCGCGAGCACAACGCCATTGGTGACTGCCGCGCCGTCGTCTTTGACCTAACCGAGGTCTCTCACCTCGGGGTGACCGCAGCCCTGGCGGTGGAGAACGCCGTGGAGGAAGCGATCGAGAAGGGCCGTGAGGTGTTTGTGGTCGGAGCGAGCGGAACCACCAAGCGCCGCCTCGAGAAGCTGGGGCTCTACAAGAAACTCCCCGCGGAGCGCACCGGCCTGGACCGTCGCCTAGCTCTGCAACAGGCCGTCAGCGCCATCACCTGATCCATGGCCTGGCATCCCCATCTCTGGCATCCGATCACCCAAGTGGCGCGCAGCGACGCGCCGGCTCGGGTGGTGCGGGCCCAGGGTTCCGTTCTTCAGCTCGAAGACGGCAGGGAGCTAATCGATGCCATCAGCAGTTGGTGGGTCACCCTCCATGGCCACGCCGAACCCAGCGTTGCTGAAGCCATCGGGCGGCAGGCGCAGCAGCTGGAGCAGGTGATCTTTGCCAACTTCAGCCACAGCCCTGCGGAAGAACTCGCCAGCCGCCTCAGCGCCCTGAGCGGCCTCGAGCGTTTGTTTTTCTCCGACAACGGCTCCAGTGCCGTTGAGGTCGCCTTGAAGATGGCCTGGCAGTGGTGGCGCAATCAGGGCAGTGAACGCCGCCAACTGATCGCCTTCGAGGGGGCCTATCACGGCGACACCTTTGGAGCGATGGCCGTGGGGGATCGCTCGGTCTTCACCGAAGCCTTCGAGGAGCTGCTCTTCGATGTCACCCGACTGCCCTGGCCCGCCACCCACTGGGGTGACGAGCAGGTGGAGGAGCGGGAGGAAGCCGCCCTCGCGGCCCTCAGGGAGGCGCTTCAAACACCCACCGCAGCCCTGATTGTCGAGCCCTTGATCCAGGGGGCCGCAGGGATGCGCATGGTGCGGCCGCAGTTTCTAAAAGCGGTGGCCGAACAAGTGCAAGCCAGTGGAGCCCTGCTGATTGCCGATGAAGTAATGACCGGCTTTGGCCGGACTGGAGCACTGTTCGCCTGCCAACGGGCCGGGATTCGGCCGGATCTTGTGGCCCTCTCCAAAGGTCTCACCGCTGGTTTTTTACCGATGGCCGTGACCTTGGCCAGTGAACGGATCTACGCCGGCTTCATCAGCGACAGCGAACCCACCGCGACCTTCTTCCACGGCCACAGCTTCACCGCCAATCCCCTCGGTTGTGCCGCTGCTCTGGCCAGCCTCGATCTGCTGGAGGCCAACCCCGAGCGTTACCGGGACTTTGAAGCGCGCCACACCCCCCACCTGGCGGCCCTCGCCCAGCACCCCAAGGTGGTTCGGCCTCGCTGCACCGGAACCGTGGCAGCCTTCGAGCTGGACGCTGGCCAGACCAGTTATCTCAATCCGATTGGGAAAACGGTTCAGCGCCACTGCATCGATCAAGGCGTCTACCTGCGGCCGCTGGGCAACGTCGTCTATCTCTTGCCCCCGCTCTGCACCAGCACCGACCAACTGGAGCGCTGCTACGGCGCCCTGCAGTCTTGCCTCGATGCCCTCTAGGCAGGCGGGAAGTAGCGAACGAGGGTAAAGACGCGGCTGTGTTGAGCATTGAGGGCCTCCCGCATGTTCAAGCCGCGCTGGTTGAGCAGCAGATGATCAAAACGGCGCCTGGGGATCGCCATGGGCATCACGATCGTGAATTGACTCCCGGGGCAGCGGGCCTCCTCCTCGGCCACGAACTGGGCAAAGGGATCGATCAAGGAGGCGAAGGGACTCTCCAGCAGGCGCAACTCAAATTGAGGCGCATCGCCGACCAGTCGATGCCAGCGTTGGCGCAGGGCTTCGAAATCGTCCTCCGGTTCACAGACCCAGACGCCGATGACGCGATCAGACACCTGGGCCGCGTAGCGCAGGGCCTCCAGGGTCGGACGGCTCCAGGAGGCCAACCAAACAATGCTCTGGTTCTCGAGAAGATCGCGCCGATCCGGCCAGGGAACCGAGCAGTCCTCCCCTGGTTTCAGCTCAATCGCCTCATAGACCCGTTGGTAGCGGCGCCCAATGCCGGCCAATCCCCAGACCAGCAGGGGGAGAAGCAGCACGACGATCCAGGCGCCCTCATCAAATTTGCTGACGACAATCACGGCGAACACCACCCCGGTGGTGAACGCCCCCAGGGCGTTCAGCGTTAGACGTCCGCTCCACCCCTTGCCCCGCCGCGCCCACCAGTGCTTGACCAGGCCCGCCTGGGACAGGGTGAAGGCCAGGAACACCCCCAAGGCATAGAGGTTGATCGCGACATTGGTGTTGCCGCGGCAGACCACGATCACCAGGGCTGAGACCAGCAGCAAGAGGCCGATGCCGTTCTGGAACACCAGACGATCCCCCAACCAAGCCATCTGGCGAGGCAGGTAGCGGTCCTTGGCCAGCAGTGCCGCCAGCCGGGGGAATCCAGCGAAGGCGGTGTTTGCCGCCAAGCCCAAGATCAACAACGTGCTGATCTGCAGGAACCAATAGAGAGGATTGCCGGGACCGAACACCCGCAGACCGATCTGGGCCAGAACGGTGCGATCGGGATTGGGGGCAATCCCGTAGAGATAGGCCAAACCGCTGACGGCCAGGAACAGCAGCGCCAGCAACACCCCCATCACCAGCAGCGTGGCCTGGGCCCGGCGGGCCGAGGGCTCACGGAACACCTTCACCCCGTTGGCAATCGCTTCAATGCCGGTCATCGCCGAGCAACCGGCGCTGAAGGCCCGAAGAATCAAGAACAGACCCAAGGGCTCCAGGGCTGCGATCGCCGGCGGTGCGTCCGGGCGAAAGCCATGGGCAAACACGATGTTCTGCAGACCAAACAGGGCCAGCAGCGCCACCATCACCACAAAGGCGTAGGTCGGCACAACAAACAGGCGACCGGCCTCCTTCAGCCCCCGCAAATTGGCCCAACCCACCAGCGCCAACAGCAGCAGCGAGAGGCTGGTCTCATGGGCCAGAAGCCCTGGAAGCAGAGAGCTCAGGGCCTGGGCCGCCGCCATCAAGCTGACCGCAGCGGTCAGGGTGTAATCCACCAGCAATGCCGCCGCCGCCACCAGCCCCGCCCAGGCGCCGAGGTTCTCCCGGGCCACCACATAGGAACCGCCCCCCTCGGGGTAGGCCTCAATCGCCTGGCGATAGGAGAGCACCACGATCGCGATCAGGCCGACGATGCAGACCGTGATCGGCAGGGACAGACCCAGGGCACCGCTGCCGGCCAGGAGCAAGACCCCCAGGGCGGCCTCCGTCGCATAGGCCACCGAGGAGAGGGCATCCGACGAGAGGATCGGCAGCGCAATCAGGCTCGGCAGCCGTTGCGAATCCGATTCCCTGCGCGGCAGAGGACGCCCCAAAAGACGACGGGCAAACGAAAGCACCCCTGTGGCGCGCGGCTGGCCTCACCATGGCCCGATCTGCCCTTGCTGGCAGCCCATGGGCCGTGCCATGACAAAGACACCCCATCCGGGGGAGTCCATGCGCTCGAGCCTCAACGACCTACTGGAACAACTGGTGCTGCGGGGGTGGGCCAAGCTTGACCTTCCCGCCGGGGTTCCCAAAGTCACGCCCGATTGCCCCTGGTGGAGCATCGACCTGGGCCCAGTGACGACCGTTTCACTCCACCCGTGGTCCAACGGGCTCTTGGAGTTCAGCATCTGCGTCCTGATCGATGCTGAAGAGCAAATCCAGTCCTATGAACTGGAGTGCAATGCCATGCCCGTCCCCGTGGCCTTGATCAACTGGTGGGGGGGACTGGAGATCGCCCTAGAACAGAGCGAAGCGCTGAAAAACCAGCTGATCGCCGCCTGGGATCAAGAGATCAGCGCAGGCGGCGAGTTGCCCTGATCAACCGAAGCGGCGGCGGCCATCATTGAAGCTGGCGAAGCTGGTGACCTCACCCCGGCGCTCCTCGCCACCAGCGGTTTGGCCCAGTTTCCAGACATTGCGGCTGATGCGCCTAGCCCGCAGGCCGCCCCGCTCCACCTCGGCGCTGCCGGGACGGGCACCCATCAAATAAGTCACCTCTGCCGTCGACAGGGGCGCACCCGTTTGCAGGGCCAACTGGGTGAGCTCCAGGCGCTGGCGCAGGGAGGCGACATCACAGGCGCCACCGTCCTCGGACTCGTTCCAGACCCAGGGAAGCTCCCCCTGGGCCGCAAGCTTCTGCATCAGGCTCATGCTGACCAGAGCCAAAGCCTGGTCAGCATTGAGATCGCCGCCGTCTTGAACGGGAGCAGCGCCCTTCGCGGAGGCAGAAGGGGCAGAGCGCTTAGCAGCCACGGGCAGTCCTGCAGGGATGGCCGGACGGTACCGGCTCTCGCCCGGGGCGCAAGACCCCAGAGACCGGCGGACATCAACTGCGGCGCAACCAATCCGGGGCCTGCCCAAACCACCGACCAAGATCGATGAAGGCTGGCCGCAGCAATCCAGCCCCGCCAAGCCAAAACCATGGAGTGAATCCTGGATGGGGCGGTAAGATCGCCGCGCTCCTCCCGCTGACCAGCAGAGGACCTCAACGTCTGTAGGGAGCAGCCCGACCCCTTGATCGAACGCAACCCCAGGCGACGAACTTCATCGGTGCAGATCACTGGCACCGACCTGGGATTCAGTGGCAGCGGCACCGCGTTGGATGAGACGCACCCATCGGCCGCCAGCTGTGTCATCACGACCGATAGCGAAGCGCGGCTGGTCAGCCAGGCCAGCGCAGTCGAATCCATCGAGCTGCGGACCTACGTCTTTCTCGATTCACTGCAGCCCCAACTTGCCACCTACATGGGGACGGTGAGCCAGGGCTTCCTGCCCATTCCAGGGGATGCCTGCCTCTGGCTTGAGGTCTCCCCCGGCATGGCCGTGCACCGGGTGACGGACATCGCCCTCAAAGCCAGCACGGTGCGTCTGGGCCAGATGATCGTGGAGCGGGCCTTTGGCTCCCTGGCGCTCTATCACCGCGACCAGAGCAATGTGCTCCACTCCGGCGATGTCGTCCTCGAAGCCATCGGCAGCAGCGTCGAGCAGCGCACCCGCTGCAGCGTGACCTGGACCGAGGTCATCCGGGCAATCACCCCCGACCACGCCGTGCTGATCAACCGTCAGAACCGGCGCGGCTCGATGATTCAGGCCGGCATGAGCATGTTCATCCTGGAGACCGAACCGGCCGGTTATGTGCTCCTGGCCGCCAACGAAGCGGAGAAGTCCAGCAACATCACCGTGGTCGACGTCAAGGCCGTCGGCGCCTTTGGTCGATTGACCCTGGCCGGCTGGGAAGGGGACGTCAACGAAGCCGCCGCTGCTGCGATGCGGGCTGTCGAGCAAATCAACAGACGCTCGGCCCGCTGAGTCAGCGCAGACCGAAGATCTGCTTCAAGCCGGGTGCCATGGCACGGGCCGCCTTGCCGCGGGAGCCCAGCTTGTCCTTGAGGTGTTGCCCCATCTGGGCATAGGTCAGTCCTGCTTCACGTACCCAGAAGATCGGGTCATAGCCGCCCCCATTGCCTAGCGGGCTGCTGAGAATCTCGCCGCGGCAGATCCCCTGGGTCTCGAGCACAGGATTGCCGTCGGGATCGGAAAGCACCATGGCGCTGTTAAAGCTGCCGCTGCGGTAGGGGGTCGTCCCCAGTTCCTCCAGGAGGCGTTGAATGCGCTCGGGATCGGTGGCGGCGTAGCGGGCGGAATACAACCCAGGTGCTCCACCCAGGGCGTCGACCTCCAAACCAGAGTCATCTGCCAGGGCCCACTGGCCTGTGAGCTGGGCCACGCTGCAGGCCTTTAGACGAGCGTTCTCGAGATAGGTCGTGCCGGTTTCTTCGATCTCGAGTCCCTCGGGCTGCTGACGCACCTCGAGCGCGACGGCATCGAGCATCGATTGGATCTCGGCCACCTTGTAGGGGTTGCCACTGGCGATCACCAAGATCGGCTGGGGCGTGCCAGATCGCATCCAATGACACCAGGGGACGCCATTGTGCCGCCTAAGGGGGTGAGGCAGGTTGGGTTGAACATTCCACCCCAGAGAAATCCAGGGGCACCTGCCTCACTCAAACCGTAGGGAGCCCATCCAGCTCGTGCAATGGCGCTATTGCCGGATGTGTGCAGCACGGAACAGTTCGAAAGAAGCCATCTAGCGTCAAACAGCAGCCCCTTTCTGCAGGTTCGTCCATGGACACCAGCCTGGTCCTGCAGAACCTGTTAACACCACCGGTTCTGTTCTTTTTCCTCGGGGTCTTTGCCGTGCTGCTGGGCTCGGACCTGGAGATCCCGGCACCCCTCCCCAAGCTCTTTTCGCTGTATCTCCTACTGGCGATTGGCTTTAAGGGTGGCCTTGAGCTGCAGCACAGCGGCATCAGCGGACAAGTGCTGCCGACCATTGCAGCGGCGATCTTGATGTCTCTGGTCGTTCCCCTCTATTCCTTTGGGGTACTACGACTCAAACTCGACCGGTTCAATGCTGCGGCCATCGCCGGGACCTACGGCTCCATTTCAGCGGTGACCTTTATTACCGCCGAAAGCTTTCTCGAAACCCAACATCTCCAGCACGACGGCTTCATGGTGGCCGCCCTGGCCCTAATGGAGTCACCGGCCATCATTGTTGGCCTGCTCCTGGTGAAGTTGGCGGGCCCGCAGGACAACCCCAACAGCGAAGGAATGCGCTGGGGAGCGGTGCTGCATGAATCCCTGCTGAATGGCTCGGTCTACCTACTTGTCGGCAGCCTCCTCGTGGGCTTCCTCAGTGCAGGCCAGAGTCCGGGCAGCGTTGAAAAGATGCTGCCCTTTACCGACAAGTTGTTCTACGGCGCCCTCAGCTTTTTCCTGCTGGACATGGGGATCGTCGCCGCCCAGCGGATCCGTGATCTCCAAGCCGCTGGAAGCTTCTTGATCGGCTTCGCCCTGCTGATGCCGCTTTGCAATGCCCTGATCGGGACCTTCATTGCCCGAGGACTGGGACTGGGGCCGGGCAACGCGCTTCTCTTTGTCGTGTTGTGTGCCAGTGCCTCCTACATCGCGGTCCCTGCGGCCATGCGCATGACCGTGCCTGAGGCCAATCCGAGCTTCTACATCTCAACGGCACTGGGGTTGACCTTCCCCTTCAACATCGTGATCGGCATCCCGCTGTACATGGCGCTGATCAATCGCCTCCTTCCCTCCGCAAGCTGACGTCATGAAACGGGTTGATGTCGTGGTGAGTGAGCGAGAGCTCGGACCCATCCTCAAAGCAATCGAGGCGGCAGGATCAGCGGGTTACTCGGTGATGAAACACGTCACGGGAAAGGGGCCCCATGGATCCGTCTCAGAAGCAATGGACTTCAGCGGCCTCGGCGCCAATGCCCACGTCGTCACCTTTTGCGAGCCTGAGGTCGTGGAGCAGCTGCGCAGCACGCTCAAACCACTGCTGAGCTACTACGGCGGAGTGGCCTACGTCTCCGAGGCAGAAAGGCTCTAACTGCAGTGCTTTTGGAGACCGCCAGAGGCACCGCAAGCGCCAGCCCAAGAAGCATCCCCAAAGTTTTGTGATGCATTGATGAGCACCACTTATCAATGACTGAGGTGACGGTAATCGCGATTCAGCCCCAAATGTCTTGACTTACGGATCGTTGCCGAAGCATGGTTGCTGGCGAACATTCCACCCCTCCTCCAGGAGCAGGTAATGGCTAACGAAACCATGGGCATCGCCCTCGGCATGATCGAGACCCGGGGTCTGGTCCCCGCGATCGAAGCCGCTGACGCCATGACCAAGGCCGCCGAAGTGCGCCTGGTCGGTCGCGAATTCGTGGGCGGCGGTTACGTCACCGTTCTGGTCCGCGGCGAAACCGGTGCTGTGAACGCTGCCGTTCGCGCTGGCGCCGATGCCTGCGAGCGCGTGGGTGATGGCCTGGTGGCCGCCCACATCATTGCTCGCCCCCACCGTGAAGTGGAGCCTGCTCTCAACAGCAGCGCTGGCTTCGTTGGTTCGAAGGACTGAGGACTGAGCTAGGCCTCTAAAGGCCACTCATCTCTCTGACTTATTTCCCTCGACCCACTCGGAGATTCTCCATGGCTAAGAAGTACGACGCTGGGGTTAAGGAGTACCGCGACACGTATTGGACTCCTGACTACGTACCCCTCGACACCGACCTGCTGGCTTGCTTCAAGTGCACCGGCCAGGAAGGCGTTCCCAAGGAAGAAGTTGCCGCTGCTGTGGCTGCTGAATCCTCCACCGGCACCTGGTCCACTGTGTGGTCCG
>VMBT01001799.1_pt1 | contig 11175 bp, 15 predicted proteins | sample 4404301 | NCBI WGS metagenome assembly VMBT01 (sample SAMN12238535, study PRJNA552566) | marine metagenome | isolation source: Coastal seawater | place: USA: coastal Georgia, Sapelo Island | collected 2008-08/2009-08
GAGCGGGTCACACTGCGCCTGCCCGCTGGCGCCTGGTGCCTCGAGGGGGCCCCGGAGCAGCTCCCCAGTCAGGGGCATCCAGCCGGTGGGACATGGGTTCAGCTCCCCTTGGACTCGGCTGTTCAGGCGCTTCCCCTTGAGCGCGCGGATTGGCTGCCGCAGGCCGCGGCGTCGATCACAGCCCCGGTTGTGTGCGAGGCGAGCGCTGGGCACTGGCGCTTGGACAACGGCTTGGTGCGCGTCGAGATCGGGGCGGACGGCGTTCAGCAGCTCTGGGGAGCCGATGGTGTGCCCCAACTCTCGGGCCCTTTGCAATGGCGCCGTTGGAGCGATCAGGGCGAGTTTTGGGATGCCTGGGACATTGCGGCGGACTACCGCGAGCAGCCGCTGCCTTTGACTTGGCAGGGAGCACCGGAACTGGTGGAGCAGGGACCGCTCTGTTGCCGCTTTGTCGTCCGCGGCCGCTGCGGCCAAAGCACGCTTCGACTCGACATTCAGCTGCGGGCCGCCTCGCCGTATCTGGAGCTGGCTTTGACGGTCGATTGGCGCCAGCGCCATGAGCTGTTGCGGCTGGAATTGCCCTTGGCGCAGGTTGCTCAGCGCTATGCCGCGGACACCTCTGCGGGGGTGCTTGAGCGGCCGGCCCAGGCCCTGACGGTCAGGGAGCAGGCGCGCTGGGAAGTGACGGCCATCAGTTGGCTGGCCAGTCAGGCGAAGGCTGGAGCGGGTGGTCTGGCGGTGCTGCTGGATGGGCCCCAGGGCGTCTCCGCCACCCCCGATCAGCTGGGGGTCTCCTTGCTTAGAGCACCCACCTGGCCTGACCCCTCGGCCGATAACGGACACCAACGGCTTCGGCTCGCGTTGGTCCCTTGTGCAGCCGGGTGGGCGTCGGCCGGGGTGCCTCGTTTGGCGCAGCGTTTTCGAGAACCGCTTTGGATTCGCCCGGCCCAAAAGGCGGCCCAGCAGGCGGAGGTCTTCGCTCCGATCGACTTGATGGAGGGCATGGGTCCAGCCAATCCCCAGATCCGCGTGCTCAGCTGCAGGCCCGGCTCAACCCCAGGGCAGCTGGCGCTGAGGCTGCAGAACCTCAGCCCTCAGCGACAGAGCTGGACGCTGGGCTCGCCACGGCGTTGGCGCCGGGGGAATGCTGAGACCTGGCAGAGCGGAGCTCTTGTGCTCAAGCCCTGGCAGGTCGTCGCGTTAGAGCTGGTTTAGTCGTCGTGGTCGTCAAAGGGGTCGCTGAGCTGCTTCGACGGAGGACCAAAGGCGGTGTAGATCCCGAAGCCGGTGAGGCCCAGCAGCACAGCCAAGACGGCCAGTGCCACGGACATGGCTGGGGAGGTGGTTTCCATCACAACTCTCGACGGGGCCAGCCGCTCAGGCGGCCAGGCCCCTTACAGTAACGAGACCTACTCCTTGCCAGAGAGCACAGCCCGACATGGCTCAACGCACCCGCCTGGGAGATCTGCTTCGCCCCCTGAACTCCGAGTACGGCAAGGTTGTGCCCGGCTGGGGCACGACCCCCGTGATGGGCGTGTTCATGGCCCTGTTCCTGGTGTTCCTGCTGGTGATCCTCCAGCTGTACAACAAGTCCCTGATCCTCGACGGCATCACCGTCAACTGGAACGGCATCGGCTGATCCGATGAACGTGTTTGGGATCGGATTGCCTGAGATGGCGGTGATTGCCGCCGTGGGTCTCTTGGTGTTCGGTCCCAAGCGCTTACCCGAATTGGGTCGCACCCTTGGAAAAACCCTGAAGGGTTTTCAGTCCGCCTCGAAGGAATTCGAGCAGGAGTTCCGAAAGGCGGTCGACACGGTGGAAGCGGAAGTCACCCAGGCTTCTGCTGAGCCCCAGCCTCAACTCAAGGCCGACGACGAGCAAGCGGCCGGTTGAAGGACTCCATGACTCCCCTGAGTCTTGTTGTTGGTTTAGGGAACCCGGGCGAGAAGTACGCCGGAACCCGCCACAACGTCGGATTTATGGCGCTGGAGCAGCTTGCCAAGCGTCAAAACAGCAGCTTTAAGCAGCAGTCCAAGCTCCACGCCCTCGCTGCGGAGGTGGGACAGGGTGCTGAACGCCTGCGTCTGTTGATGCCTCAGACCTACATGAACGACAGCGGTCGTTCGATTCGTGCTGCTCTCGATTGGTTTGGCTTCGAGCCCAACCAGATGCTGATCCTGGTGGACGACATGGATCTCCCCCTCGGTCGCTTGCGCCTGCGGCTCTCGGGCGGTGCTGGCGGGCATAACGGTCTGCGCAGCACCATTGCCCATCTCGGTGGCCAAGAGTTCCCCCGCTTGCGCATCGGGATTGGCGCTCCGGCCTTGAATCCGGTGGAGCGTAAGCAGCGCACTGTCGGCCACGTCCTCGGCCGCTTTGCCGTCGCCGAACAGCCGGTGCTCGAGGAGGTCATTGATGAGGTCTTGGCTGGTCTGGATCTGATTCAGCGCCTGGGGTTTGAGCGGGCTGGTAACAGGCTCAACGGTTTTGTTGCTCCCTCTGCCGCCAAGCTGGTCGAGCAACCCACTGCCTGAGTCCGCGTGAGTCGCCTCCCCACGACAACGGCGCAATTGCGGGTGCTGCGCCAAAGCTTTAGCCAGCGGGTGCTGGAGGGCGAGGTCAGCGCTGGAGGGTTCGAGTGGACGTTCGCCTGGTTCTTTGACCGCGGCGAGCTGCAGGTGGAGCCCTCCCTGGGCCGGGCCTTGATCCAGGACGCGTTGCTGCGCTTCCTGTTGAAAACCGACTACCAGCTGGAGGCGGGTGGGGACTACGCCTTCAGCGTGCGGGCCAGGTTTTAGGCAGCGAGCTGGCGCAAGACGACCAAGCCAGGTTCCCGCTTGAGCTCCGTTCCCCAATGGCGCTCCAGCAGCAGTTGAGCCACGACATCGTCGTAGTCCCGTGGGGGCAACCTCAGGCCCTCGGGAAGCAATCGCCGCCAGCCCCTTGGGGGCTCCAGCTGCCAGTAGCGGGCTCGTGCGGCCAGGGTGGTTCCCGCTTCAGGGATGACCTGTACAGCCAGGCCCAGGTCGTTGAGTTGCCGCTGCCAGTGCTTGCTGCCCGTGCCATCGCCGAGCACAACACCCTCAAGACCCGGACGTTCTCGCCAGATCGCAATCTGCTTGAAGCACTCTTCCGGGGAGAGCACGGCGGCAACCTCGATCTGGCCTGTGGTCTGGTCAGAGCGCACCAAGCCGCATTTGCTGCGGCCGGGATCGAGTCCGATCCAAGTCATTGCGGGCGCTGCCAGCGAATGTCCACGGCAATCGGGTCGGCCAGATCACTGTTGCCTCTGGAGACGGCCTCGAGCTTGGCGGTCTCGCCCAGGGGGCGGTTGACCAGGGCCTCAGCCAGTTGATTGAGGCGTGCTGGGTCAAATTGCAGGCCGTTGGCCAGGGCCCCTTGGCGTTGGGCTCGGGTAAAGGCTGCTGCCAGGAGCAGGTTCAGGCGGCTACGCACCTGATCTGGGGAGCGCTCATCGGCCTCCAGCACGGTGGTGGCCAGTTGTTCTCCACTACGCACCACCCGTTTGTTGGGTCTGACATCCGGGAAGGCCACGACCTGACGCTCCCCTTTGAGCACATTGGCCGCTGAGATCAGACTCACGACCCACTCGCCGCGTTTGCTGAGGGTGGTCTCCAATTTGCTGATGTCGCTGCGCGGCACCAACAGGATTTGACGGTTCGGTGTTTCGCCTGGCAGCACGCGCTGGTAGACGTTCAAATTCGTGCGCTGCAGCAGGGCGTGGATCACGTCTCGGGCCTGGCTGGGCTTCTCGATCCGCACCTTGGCCACCTCCAGGATTTGGCCACTGCTGATCACCACATCACCCTGACGTAGGGCAATCAGGTTGCGTTCGAGACGCTCGAGCTCTTGGCTGCTGCTTTTGATCTTGCTGTTGAGCTTGGCGAGCTCAGTGCGGTTGCGCTGGAGATCGGAATCCTTCGCGGCGATGTCACGGCTGAGGCGGTCGCGCTCGGCCTCCAGTTGTTTGCGTTGCTCCATCAGGGGAGCCAGTTCCTTCTGCAGCCGGCTGGCCTGCTCGGCCACCACCTTGAGTTGGCGTTGGGCCTCGCTGCGCTCGTTCTCTGCGCTGCGCAGGGCGCTCCGACTTTGGGCCAGGTCCTTGCGACTTGAGCTCAGGGCATCGCGGCTGTCCCGCAGGCGCTGTTCGATCTGATCGAGTTCAAAGAGCCCCGTACGCAAGCGATCACTGACGAGCAGCATCAGCCCGAGGGAGATGGCACTGATCAAGCTGCCGGTCAGCACCGTGATCACCACGGCGGTTTTCTTGGGCCGCAACCGGAACAGGCTCAGCCGCGCCTTGCCGACCTTGGATCCCAAGCGATCCCCCAGGGTGGAGAGCACTCCCCCGAGGATCAGCAACGCCAGGATCAGGATCCAGCCGGACACGACGTTGGGCGACGACGATCAGTATCGGTTGCGGTGGCTTGGAACGCAGCTGGGATCGGCCACCAGTTCAGCCGTTTAGCTGAAGCGTTTGGCGAGGGCCAACGGATCGAAGACGGTGATTTTTTTGCGGTCGATTTGCACCAGGCCGTCGTTGCGGAGGTCGCCCAAGAGCCGGGTGATCGTGACGCGGGTCGATCCGATTGCTTCGGCGATGGCCTGGTGGGAGAGGCGCAGGTCGATCGTGATTCCTTCGCTGCTGGGTACACCAAAGTCGCGGCACAGCACCAGCAGGAAACTCACCAGTCGCGAGGACATGTCGCGGTGGGTGAGGGTTTCGATCATGGTCTCGGTTTGCAGGATCCGAGAGGAGAGACCCTGCAGAAGCAGTAGACCAACCGCAGGGTCTTGTTCGATCGCCTTGCGGACGGAGGTGGCGGGAGCCGTCACCAGCTCGACGCGGGTAAAGGCAATCGAGTGATAGAAGCGGTCCGAACGCTGGCCTGTCAGTAGAGACAGCACGCCGAAGAGGCTGTTCTCCCGCAGCAGTGCCACGGTGATTTCCTCGCCGGATTCGTAGACCCTGGAGAGCCGGACCGCACCCCGTTTCAGCAGATAAACCTTTTCGGCGGGGTCGCCGGGGAAAAAGATTGTTTTGCCGCGCTCAACGATCTCGGTGGTGCTACCGCTCAGGCCCCGGATGACATCCAGCAGCGTGGCATTGGGCGGCAGGGGACTCCCCGCGATCGGTGCGATCACTGACGTACCGGTCGTAGGGCTAGGGGAGTAGCGGCTGAATCCTTGCGTTGCCACGACCATTTCAGCGCGACTGAGTTGCCTGGAACCTACGGATCAGTCCAGGGCCGCCCTGTAGCCATTGAAACTAATTTGCTGCCTCTGCCAAGGCCTGCTTCTGGGCCTGCATCAGTTGATCGATGCCGCTTTCCGCTAGGTCAACCAGGCTGGAAAGCTGTTGGCGACTGAAGGGTGCGCCCTCCGCGGTGCCTTGAATTTCGAGCAAATGTTGCTCTTGATTCATCACCACGTTCAGATCGACCTCTGCTCGGCTGTCCTCGCTGTAGTCGAGATCGAGGAGTGCGGCGCCATCCACGAGGCCAACGGAAACCGCCGCCACCTGCCCCACCAGGGGCGATCGTTCCAGCACTCCGCGCTGCTCCAGGCGTTGCAGGCCGAGGGCTAAGGCGGCCCAGGCTCCAGTGATGCTGGCGGTGCGGGTGCCGGCATCGGCTTGAAGGACGTCACAGTCGATTTGCAGGGTCCGCTCCCCCAGAACCTCCAAATCCAGGCAGGCCCTGAGGCTGCGGGCGATGAGGCGTTGGATTTCTTGGGTGCGACCGGAGAGCTTCATCAGCTCCCGTGGCTGCCGACTGGGGGTGCTGGCGGGGAGCAGCCGGTAGTCGGCGCTCAGCCAGCCCTTGCCGGAGCCTTTACGCCACTTCGGAACACCCTCCTCTAAGCAAACGCTGCAGATCACCGCCGTCTTGCCCGTGTACACCGTGACGGAGCTCAGGGCGAAGCCCATCGGATCCCAAGCGAAGCGCGTGCTGCGCAGGTCCGTTGCGCTGCGGCCGTCCCGCCTGGGTTGGGTGCTGCTCATCGCGGGCTGGCTCAGTGCCTCGATGGTACGGGTGTTTGCACTACAGGTAGTGCTTGTTGCTTGCCGGACGGCCTAACGCCGCTACATTCAGGATCCCAAGCGGCAGCCATGCACTCGATGACGGCCAGCATTGCAGCCACTCCCCGTGCTGGACACCTGCGTCCGTTGGCTGTGGTCCCGGCGTCGGCCCCCGCGCGCAGCGTGCGCCTGGCGGCTCAGCAGGAGGGGCAGCTCCAGGTGCACACCGCTCCCTTCCGCGGCAGCTTCAGTGGGGTGTTCAGTCAGGCCCTGCGCAGTGCCGGGCTGGGCAGCCGCGTTCTGGTGAGCCAATTCCTCAAAGGTGGGGTCGATCAGGGTCTGGAGCGCAGTGTGTGGCTCTGTGGCCGCCTTCAGTGGCTGAGGCCAGCCGTGGCGGGTTGCCTGTCTGAGCCTGTGCCGGCCTCCCAGGCCGATGTCGAGGCTGTGCGCGAGATCTGGGCGTACACCCGTGAGCAGCTGCTGAGCGGTCAGCTGGATCAGTTGGTGCTCGATGAGTTGGGCCTGGCCGTCGAATTGGGCTACTTGTCCGAGGCGGAGGTCGTTTCAGCCCTGGAGCAGCGGCCGTCCCACCTGGATGTGATCCTGACGGGGCCCTCCATGCCCACCGCTCTGTTGGCCATGGCCGATCAGGTCACCCAGCTGCGCCGAGGTTTCTGATGCTCAAAAACGACCGTTGGATCAACGAGCAGGCCGCCTTGGGCATGCTCGAGCCCTTTCAGCCGCAGCTGGTTCGTCATCTCGATCCGGAGAACAGCGAAAAGCCGGTTCTCAGCTTTGGCTGCTCGTCCTATGGCTACGACCTGCGCCTCTCCCCGCAGGAGTTCCTGATCTTCCGGCACGTCCCCGGAACGATCATGAATCCCAAGCGCTTCAACCCCGCCAACCTGGAGCCGGTGCCCCTGCACGAGGACGAAGACGGCTCGTACTTCATCCTCCCGGCCCACTCCTATGGCTTGGGTGTGGCGCTCGAGAAGATGTGCGTCCCTCCCAACATCACCGTGATTTGCCTGGGCAAGAGCACCTATGCCCGCCTGGGGATCATCGTCAACACCACCCCAGCTGAGGCCAGTTGGGAAGGTCACCTGACCCTGGAGTTCAGCAATTCCTCCGGCGCGGACTGCCGCATCTATGCCAACGAGGGCATTTGCCAGCTGCTCTTCTTCGAGGGCGATCCCTGCGAGACGACCTACAAGGACCGGGCTGGCAAGTACCAGCACCAGCCCGAGCGGGTCACCTTGGCCAAGGTCTGAGCTGAGCCTTAAGGCGCCAGGCGCGCCTTGTGCAGGCGGGTCTTCTCGTACCAAGCCGCGATCTCTGGGGCCCAGGCCTGGAGGTGGGGCCACATCAGATCGCAGAGCACCCGGATTTCCTCCTGGGCATCGAGCTTGGCGCGCAGGTCCATGAAGTGCAGGAACGCCCGCAGCGAGAAGCTCACCACGAAGTGCTGGCGGTAATCGAAGGGCAGGATGCCGCGGGCGTGCTCCTCGGCGAACCCCGCCGCGAGCATGTCGCGATAGCGCTCGGCCGCGGCTTGGCAGAGGGCGAGATCCTTGGCGCGCTCGTCTGCGCTGTAGGTGTACTTCTTGCCTTGTCGATCGCTGTACTGCCCTTCGGGGCGCAGGTAGAAGACCTCTTCGAGTTCCAGCTCGCCGTTGGCGGCCCGGCAGATGCGCTCGCCGGTGTAGCGCATGGATTGGACGTCAAAGCTCACGCCCACCCGGTGGGTGCGGGCCTGCTGCATCACGGAGTGGGGGAACCAGCCCACGTTCAGCACGATCTGGGCGTGCTCCAGCGGACCGTAGTGACCGCGCTCACCAGCCAGGAGACGTTTGACGCAGATCTCGCCGGCCTTGGTCTCATCGGGCCATTCAGCGCGATCGGCCGCCACAAACCCTTCGCTGTAGTCCTGGTGCATCCCCGCATAGACGCACTGCTGGGGGTTGGGGGTCGCTGCAATCAGCTCAACCCGAAAGCGTTTCATGGGCGGGCGATGGCGTGGGGAGCTGGTGCTGCAGGGTAACGGGCTTTGGGGGACTCAGCTGTGGCTGCGGGGGCCTGCCATGGTGGTCGCCTCCGCTTGCGGCAGGACGCTGGTCTCGGCAACGCCCGCCATGGCCGGTAAGGGGGTGCCTGCCACCAAGGCTTCAGTCAGGGCTTCCAATTCGCTTTGGCTGCGGGCGCCGACGGCGCGGCCCACGCGGGTGCCACTGGCATCGAAGAATTCCAGCTGCGGGATGCCGTTGACGTCGTAGCGATCCACCTCCGGTTGCCAGCGGGGGTTGTCGACGTTCAGCAGCACCACATCGAGTTGATCGTGGTGTTGGCTCTCGACCTTCTCCATCGCTGGGGCCATGGCTTGGCAGGCCTCACACCAGTCCGCGTAGAACTCGACCACGCTGGGCCGGCCATTGCTGAGGGCCACGGCGGGCTCCAGCGACTGGCGGGCCAGCTTCTCCAGGGGCGCCGCCGGTGAGAGCCCGCCGCGCAGAAGGAAGAGCCCTAGGGCCAGAAGGGCGGCCACTGCAGCCAGCAGCATGCGCTCGCGCCGTCCCAGGGCTGCCGTGTTGCTGTCCACAGGTGGTGTGTTGATGCTTGGCGCCAATCTGCCAGGGCTGTTCCCATTCCGCGTCGATACCCTGACGGTGGCTGAGTTGCGCCCTTGAAACGCCGCATCACCCTTCACTTCCCGCGGGAGGCGGTGCATCAGCCGATCACCTATCGCCTGGCGGTCGAATTTGATATCGCCGCCAAGATCCTGCGGGCGCAGATCGCTCCGAACCAGAGCGGAACGATGGTGGTGGAGCTCTCGGGTGACATCGATGATCTCGATGCCGCTGAGCAGTGGTTGGAGGGGCAAGGTCTGGGCTTGAACCGGGCCTCCGGTGAGATCGCGATTGATCCCCAGCGTTGTGTGGACTGCGGCATCTGCAGCAGCGTTTGCCCGAGTGGTGCCCTGAGTTTCACCGCTCCCCACTGGCGACTGGAGTTCAACGCGCAGCGCTGCCTGGTCTGCGAGCAATGCATCCCCTCGTGTCCGTTTGAAGCGATCGCCCTGGTGTTGGATCAAGCTGTGGGCGCTGCCCAGTGATGCGCCCGTCCATGCGCCCTGTGACTGCTGTTCTTCGCTTCCTGGTCCTGCCGCTGCGGGCACCGATGTTGCTGGTGCTGTTTGCCGTCAGCGCCTTCATGGGATTGCACTGGGCTGATGTGTCTCCGCAGTTGCTCACCCAGGCCAGCACTCCGGTGCAGCAGGAGTTCGCGGGCCCTTGGTTCTGGCCGCTGCAGTGCATGCAGGCCCTTCTGGTGGTGGTGCTCTGCACCATGCCCGATCTGCTTCTGCGGGAGCTCTCGCAGTTGATGGCGGCCAGTAAGGCGCTGACCCTGGTGGTGACCTTGCTGGTGGTGATCACCGGGGGCCTTTACCTCCTGCACCTGGCGGTGCTCTCTGAGGTGTTGGTCTTGGCCTCGGCGGTCTTGCTCGCCCGGCTTGATCTCACCCGGCTTCGGATTGCACCGGCGCCCCTGCTTGGAGCCTTTGTGCTTTGCAGTTGGGTCCTGGCGGGAATCCTGGTGGGCCGCTCCCTCTATGCCCATCTCGGGTTCGTCTTTGCTTAGGGGCCGGCATCAGCGGCAGAGGGTCTCGGCGCTCTCTGCGAGCCGCCGGTAACTCCAGTAGTTGCCCAGCACTTTTTTGGTGTACAGCCGGGTTTCGGGGTAGGGGATGGCCTCGGTCCAGAGCTCCGGTTCGCGCTGCAGATCAAAGCCCCGAGAGTTGAGCCAACTGGCGACGGCACCGGGGCCAGCGTTGTAGCTGGCGATGGTTTGGAACAGGTTGCCCCCGGTGCTGCTGAGCAGTTGTTTGAGGTAGGCCGCCCCCAGGGCTGCGTTGCGGGCTGGATCGATCAGGGCCTGATGGTCCAGGGGTTCGCCCGCTAGTTCGCTGGCGGTGGCTGGCATCAGTTGCAGCAGGCCACTGGCTCCAGCCCCTGAGCGCACACTTGGGCTGAAGCGGGATTCCTGCTTGGCGACCGCCAGCAAGAGGGCGAGATCGACACCCGTCGCTTCACTGGCGGTGCCCAGTTCTGCGCCAAAACGCCGGGGGTGCAGCTGCCGTTCCCGATCCAGTTGTCCCCGGCAGCCGATCTGGGGCAGGCGAAAGCTGGCCCGCTCGAGTTGTCCGAGTCCGGTCCAGTCATCGCCGATTGCCGTGCGCAGTCGACCTTCGATCAGAAACTCCTCAGGTCGGCTGGGGGACCTGCCCCCTTGCTTGGTGCGCCAGCTTTCCCAGGCCTCCAGTGCTTGCCCCCGCTGCCAAAGGGCATCGATGCGTGTGTCACCACTGGCCAGGGGTTGCCAGGGCTGAAGCGGCTCTGCGCTGCTGAGTTCCTGGTGGGACTGTCCCAGGCGTTCGCTGGCCCGCCAGCTGTAGTAGCCCAGGGGTTGGCTCCGTTGGGTTTTCCGCCAGAACTGCTCCGCGCCCGCCTGGTCCCCTTGCTGCTGGGCGCTCCAGCCGCGCCAGAACAACTGGCGCGCCGCTAGAGGTGCGGGCAGGTTGGCGCTCTCCAGTTGGCTGAGCCAGCGACTCGCTTGGCGCCAGTCCCGCTGCAGCAAGGCTTTGCGCGCCTCGCTCCACTGGAGTTCCCAGCTGGCTGGGTCATTGGGCCAGCGGCTGAGCACGGTGGCCGGATCGACCTGTCCCGCTTCGGCGAGTCGGGCCTGCACGGGGGCGCTGTCCTGGAGGGTTGGCGGCAGTTGTTGGAGCCGTTCAACTGCTCCTGCTGCTGGAGATTGCGCCAAAAGGCGTGCGGCCTCTCTCCCGTGAGGGCCTTCGCTCTTGGCGAGGCGCAAGAGCCAGTCTTCGGCCTGCGTTTGTTGCGCGCGGTTCCCCCGCAGCAGGGTTTGAGCCAGGCGCAGCTGCAGTTCTGCTCCGGCGGGGGTAGTCCCAAGGCAGCGAAGGGAGGCTTCGCTGCGTCCCAGTTGCGCGAGCCCTGCGGCGAGCAGCTGCTTGTCTTCGGCGCTGAGCGCAGCCGCACCGCGCGTGCAGGTTGCCAGCAGAAGCGCTGCGGCACCGGGCCAGCGGGCACCCCAGCGGGCGAGGTGTAGGGCGTC
>VMBT01001802.1_pt1 | contig 11155 bp, 9 predicted proteins | sample 4404301 | NCBI WGS metagenome assembly VMBT01 (sample SAMN12238535, study PRJNA552566) | marine metagenome | isolation source: Coastal seawater | place: USA: coastal Georgia, Sapelo Island | collected 2008-08/2009-08
ACTGCAATATGCGGTTTAGTCATAGTATTTTATCTCGGTTTAATACCGCGCAGTCTCTCTGATCGTCTTCGAAGTAGTTCGACAGTAGTCAATAAGAAAATTGAAAGTGCAACCAATAACGTTGCCATGCAAAGAATAACTGGGCTAATTTCTTGTCTAATTCCTGCCCACATTTGCTTTGGAATGGTCAATTGATCTAAACTTGCCATAAACATAACTATTACAACTTCGTCAAAAGATGTAATGAATGCGAAAAGTGCCCCTGAAATTACACCAGGCAATATTAAAGGCATAATAACTCTAAAAAAAGTTTTTACAGGACGTGCACCAAGACTTTGAGCAGCCTTAACCATATTCATATCAAAACCAACCAAGGTTGCTGTTACGGTAATCACAACAAATGGTGTAGCCAAAGCTACATGTGCAAGAATGACACCAGTAAATGTATAAACTAAATTTATTCTAGCATAAAAAAAGAACATACCCGCGGCAGTAATAATTAAAGGCACTATCATTGGAGAAATTAATATCGCCATTATTAAACCTTTAAAAGGCATATGAGGTCTGCTTAAGCCTAATGCTGCCAATGTTCCTAAAGCTGTTGCTATCACAGTTGCAACAATTCCTATAAAGAAACTGTTAACCGTTCCTATCATCCACTTATTAGAGCAAGGTACAGTAGATGAAACTACATCTGCGCTACAATCACCAATCATATTTCTATACCATCTTAATGACCATGCTTCAGGGTCAGGTGGCCACGCTAACATACCATCGGTAAATACCATGAAAGGTGATACGCTAAATGAAATAGGTACGATTGCAATCAAAGGAGCGACAAGAAAAAAGAAAACAACTCCACAAAAAAATAGATAAAAGTAATAGTAAGTTTTTTGAACAGGTGATGCGTAACTTGGTAATGCCATATTTATCCTAATTTAATGTTATCAATGCCAACAATTTTATTATAAAGCCAGTAAAATACGAGCATTACTGCTAAGAGTATTGCTCCTAAAGCCGCACATAAACCCCAGTTCAATGTTGTTTTAAGATGAAAGGCTATCCAACTACCAATTAATTTTCCATCTTTTCCACCCACTAGTTCAGGGGTAATAAAATAACCAATTGCTAAAACAAAAACTAGCAATCCTCCAGCACTCATACCTGGAATTGTTTGTGGTAAGTATACTCGCCAAAATGCCATTGCAGGCTTCGCACCTAAGTTTTGAGCTGCTCTCATATGACTTTTTGGAATTACCTTCATCACACTATAAAGGGGCAAAATCATAAATGGCAACAATATCTGCGTCATTGCAATTAAAGTACCCGTTTCATTATAAACCATCTGAAGTCTTCCATCATCACTCAGTATACCAAGCCATACTAAGACACCATTAATTACTCCTTTTTGTTGAAGCATAACAATCCATGCTGTTGTTCGAACAAGTAAAGAAGTCCAGAAAGGTAAAAGGACAAAAATCATTAACAAATTGCTGTATCTCAGCGGTAAGTTTGCTAATAAATGGGCTACAGGGAAACCTAAAATTAAACAAAAAAGAGTCACATAAACACTAACTTTAAGTGTTTTAAACCAGGTTTGAACATAGATTCTTCTTTTTTCATCCTGCATTATGACATTTTGATCTTGATCATAAGTTCTATCAATTGCATTCCAATAATAAATTGGTGTTTGTTTATTAATCATTTGGGACATCGAATACCAAAATGTTGGATCGCCCCAATCTTTGTTAATCTCAATTAAAGTAGTTTTATACGACTCAGGAACTAAGCCTTTCTTAGTCATTTTTTTAATCTCTCTTGAAGTTTTTTTAATTAAACTTTTCCAGCCTGATTTTGAGTAGTTCATTCTGGTCAGAGCTCTACCTATAGCAATTTTTTCTCCAGTTGCCAGTTCTTCAAAAAGAGTACGGTACACTTCTTCTGGGGGAAGTTCATCCTTTTCTCTGTCCCATTTCTTATATTCTTCAAATGTTTTTGGGAATACAGTATTGATTTGTGCATCATCTACACTTCGTAAAAGCATATCGCCAATCGGCATTACAAAAGTAACAAATATAAAAAGCAACAAAGGAAAGACTAAAAGGAATGCTCTTATTTTATTCTTTCTTTCAGCTTTTTTTAGACTTTGCTTAAGTGGAATTCCATCAGTAGTAAGTAGCTGCGTAGAAATAATAACCTCCCAATTAAAAAGGCGAGAATAAATCTCGCCTTTAAATTAAATTAAATAACTAACTTAATCAAGCTTAGTTACCCATCCACGCTGCATAACGTTCATTAATTTCAGCACCGTAATCAGACCACCATTGTGGATCACTTACGATTGAAACTTTTAAACGCTCAGGTGTATTAGGCATATGAGGCATAATATCTACGCCTCCTGGTCCCCAAGGCTCATTATTTTGAATGATTGGAATACCAGAAGCTCTCATAGGTCCATAAGTAATATACTTTGCCTGCTCAGCTTGCGCTTCAGGAGTCGATGCATGCATCATGAAATCAATAGCAGCATCTCTGTTAGGAGCACCAGTAGTTAGACATAGATACTCTTGGTCTAACACTTGACCTTCCCAAATATATTCGAAGTTTTCACCTTCAGCTAGGTTAGCTGCACCAACACGACCATTATAAGCAATAGCCATTACAACCTCACCACTTTTTACTAATTCTAGTGGTTTTGATCCTGAAGACCAGAAAACAACGTGATCCTTGATAGTGTCTAATTTAGCAAAAGCTCTATCAAGCGCACCAGTTTGGTTAGCAAGAACTGTTGGAACTGCAGATGGTTTAACACCATCAGCAACCATTGCTTTTTCAATTATACCAGTAGCCCAAGTATGAATACCTCTTTTGCCAGGGAATTTTTCCACGTCAAAAAAGTCTGCCATGCTGCTTGGCTTATCACCAGGAAAAGCATCCGGGTCATAGAACACAACGTATGTCCAGAAAATTTGTGGAACACAACAATCCCAACCAGAGTGATACTCTAGACCGTTGTTTTCCATATCCTCTAGCATTGACTCGCCATCAGGACCTGGAGTTGATAAATCTGCAATCTCAGAAGAGATGTCCTCAAACAAACCTTCATCACAACCAGTAATTGCATCACTTGGAAGAACGTCTACTAAGTCCCAAGTTACATTACCACTTTCAACTTGTGCTCTTACTTCACCAAGACCACCATTATAGTTCTCAAATTGAATTGCACTTGGATCTGAGTATGTATCAGCATAAGCTTTTTGTTGACTTTCTGTGTAAGCACCACCCCATGAAGCAACAGTTACTGCTTTAACAGCAAATGAAGACACAAGAAGTGAAGCGAACAAGAATACTTTAATAAATTTTGACATATTTTCCTCCTATTCGTTGGTTAATCTTAAGATTATATGTCTATCGATAATTCACTATTAACATGCTATATGTATAAAAAAAAGTGTTAAAATAGCGCAGAATACGGAGAAAAACTAATTTACGGGGTCTAAAGCTCTTATATCGTTAGGGTTCCAGTTAAGTTTAATGGAATCTCCCTCATTGTAGTTGAATGATCCCTCATTTGGCACCTTAACAATAAATTCGTTGTTGCCACATACATCAAGTCTAACCCTAATATGATCTCCTAAATAAATTAGCTCTTCAACTTTCCCTGTAAATACATTTTCACCGTTGCCTTCAGAACCCAATGATACTCTTTCAGGTCTCACAGAAAGTTGTGTTTTATCACCAACCCCTCCTACATTTACCTTAAGAGCTTTTACAACACCTGCTCCATTCTCAAGCTCAACAGAACAATAATCATTTTCCATACTTTTAATTGTTCCAGTCATTCTATTGTTTTCGCCAATAAATTGAGCCACGAAAGAATTCTCTGGTTTTTCGTATAAGATGTCGGGTGTTGATAATTGCTGAACTACACCATCATTAAAAACTGCAATTCTATTTGACATTGTAAGAGCTTCACTTTGATCATGTGTAACATATACAACTGTAATACCTATTCTGTCATGAATGTGTTTAATTTCATATTGCATCTGCTCTCTTAAATTTTTATCAAGTGCACCTAGTGGTTCATCCATTAAAACTAGTCTGGGCTCAAACACGAGAGCTCTTGCAAGCGCTACTCTTTGTTGTTGGCCACCAGAGAGTTGTGCAGGAAAACGAGTTCCAAAGTCCCCAAGCTCAACCATATCAAGAGCTTTTTGAACTTTCGTTTTCGTATCTTCCTTTGATAATTTTCTTACCTCAAGAGGGAAAGCTAAGTTTTCTTGAACAGTCATATGAGGAAAAAGAGCATAATTTTGAAAGACCATTCCTATTTCCCTTTCATAGGGAGGAATTTTACTTATTGGCATTCCATCCAAATAAATTTCACCGTTTGTAGGTGTTTCAAAACCCGCTAACATCATAAGTGTCGTAGTTTTTCCTGATCCAGAAGGACCAAGCATAGTTACAAATTCACCTTTTGCGATATCTAGATTAAGATTTTTTACTACTAAAACTTCTCCATCATAACTTTTGTCAATCTTTTCAAATTTAACAAAGGTTGTTTCTGACTCAGAATTCATAATTTTGATTATTTTTTTGTTGTTGGACTGTGAATACCTGTCATAAGAGCATTAGTCAAAAAAAAATTTAAATTATATGAATATTTTGGGCATAATATTTGCTTTACTTGCTGGTGTTTTTTTTGGGATTATTGGTCCAATTACAAAAACTGCTTACAATTTAGGAGCTGGTATAGGCCTTGCTATTTTTTTACGGTATATTGTTGCGTTAATAATAGTCTCTCCCCTAATTCCAAATCAACAAAACTTATTCAGTATTTATAAAAATAATATACGAGATTTTTTACTGATCACTGTTGCCTCCATAATGCTAACTACAGGATTATTAATTTCAGTTACCTATATTAACGTTAGTTTAACAATAATAATATTTTGTACCTATCCAATTTTAGTCTTATCGATATCAATTTTTATAACTAAAGAAAAAATAAAAAATGTTATCAAATTTTTATTTTTGACAACATTTATTGGATTATTTCTTGCATTAAGTCCCTCAACTGATGACTTAAAAATTGAAGGAATTATTTTTGCTTTGATTGCATCATTGGGTGCTGCCATCATGATAGTGACCAATCAAACAATGTCTAAAAAAAATATTTCCCCTATTCCAATCAATATTTTTATTAATTTTTTTAACACAATATTCTTTTTTATTATTTTAAGTTTATTCTACGAGATAGACACCAACATCAATCTTAATGCATTTTTAATTTTACTAATTCCTTCTTGTTCGTATGCAATTGCTCTATTTCTTCAATTACTTGCAATACCAAGAATTGGTCAAACGAATACCGCTTTATTTTTATATCTTGAGCCCATAACAGGAATATTTGGAGCTGTAATACTTCTTAATGAGTCCTTAACTTCAATGCAGTTATTTGGCACTGCAATTGTCTTAATCAGTCTTGCATCTTCAACGTTTGTAACAAGAAGAACTTAAAAATGATTGGTCATAAAATTAAACCAGTTTTTACCAGCTATTTTATTTGCAGTTTTTTCATTGATTCCATTTGATATCATTCCAGTTAAAAAACTAGATAAGTCTTCTGGTTTAGAATACCACGATGTGGGTTTTGGCCAATTAGCATTTTTATCCTTCGACTCACCATAATCAATTTTTTTAGTCCATTTGCCATTACGCATCCACATCACAACTTCATCTGGCCAGTTCACACATAAGTCTGATCCTATGCCGATGTTATCTTCTCCAATCATATTGATAAGCTGTTTAATCATGTCACAAAAATCTTCTAACTTACAATCTCCGTGATTTTTTAAATGATAGGGGTAAACGCTTAGACCAATAAATCCATTGTTATTTGCTAATTCTTTTAACACATCGTCATCTATGTTCCTGATAGATTTATGAAAAAAATTTGGGTTTGCATGAGATATGGCAACAGGTTTCTTTGATAAATTAATAGCATCTAAACATGTTTGTCTTCCTGCATGGCTTAAATCTACTATCATTCCTAAACGGTTCATTTCTTCAATCACCATTTCACCAAAACGAGATACACCTGAGTCATTTTTTTCATAACAACCACCTGCTAGAGGTGTTTGATTATTGTAAGTTAATTGCATGAAACGTAAACCGCGTGAAAAAAACTTTTCTACTAAAAAAATATCATTTGCAATAGGTGCAGAATTTTGAAAACCATAAACAATGCCAATTTTATTTGTTTCTTTTGCAACAAGAATGTCGGAGGATTTTTTTACATGCATTAAAATATCATTATTGGATTGAATTAAATCATCCCAATAATTCATTTTATCAAATGACTCTTCAGTATCCTCCCAATATACCAACGTTGCATGAATGGCCGTTAGTCCTGCAGCATGAGCCTTTTCAAATAAGTCTCTATTCCAATTTACATATTCAAGACCATCGATGAGCATATTGTCCTTTTCCATATATAATTTAACTTCTAATAGTGAAAAAGGTGATAATTCACTATATATATTTGTATATGTTGCAACAAAACATGAATTCAGCAGAAATTATGACCCTTGAAAAAATGGGCTCTAGATACCCGTCTAGATTAAGTTTTTCAAGAAGTATGCTCAGAAGATTATTGTTTGATAATTGGAAAATTTCTAAGTCAAAGTTTGATCTCGATGAAAATGGTTATGGAACAGCAATTTATGAAATTAAAATAAACAATAATATTTACTCTTTAGTTTGTTTTTCCCAGCATCTTGATAGTGCTGATCGAAGTGATAGAGTAATTGCAGAAAAATGGGATACTGCCTATTCTTTGATTAATGGAAGATTAGATGATCAGGAACTAAACAGATTAAGAAAAAATGTACCACTTCAAGAGTCAGGTCGTAATTCTCCTAAAGAATTAATTTTAAGTAGAGCAAATAAAAGTGTTCGTTTATTTGAATATGTCGTCAAATGCTTATCCAATGGTAAGCAGCCTGATATTAATGAAATAAATAAAGTTGGATATCTCCTAAGAACAACTGCTGTTTATGGAAGTGGAAAATTTGGATTATCAGATTTTGCAAATACGAAAGCAGTTACTGACTTCAACCAACCCTTTAGAGCTGAAATGCTTGCAGTTTATATAATAAGAGAATTTAGTGTTCAGTTGGTTGAGCACGTTGCAAAAAAACAAAATCCTAGCAAAGCAGTTAAGCTTGAAAATAACATTAAACAACACCTAGGTATTGGTAATTCAACAGGTTTAGGAATGGCACCTTTCATTATTAAACATCCAAAGTTGATTAATAAATGGATGAAACAGTATACTCAGTCTCTAGATAATATCATCAATCAAAAAGTTGACTCAAAAAAACTGACTGCATATTTCAAGCTACTTAAAAAAGCTCTTCTTTACTTAAAAGAGGTGACAACTTTTGATGAATACCAAATTACAAAAAACTCAAATACTGTTAAAGATTTAGAAAAATTTATAATTCACCTTAATAAATTTCAAAAAGAAGATGTAAATGATTTACAGTGGATTGATCTAATTAAATTCACAATTAATAATTGTAATTTTGATACCCAGGAAATTGCCAAAGTTCAATTATTAGAACTTTATCCTGAAATTTCTGAAGAATTAGCAGAAGACATGGCTGATGTTGAAGAAATGAAAATTAATGAATCTCAAACTTTAAAACAATTAAATTCAATTATCGAAAAAGATTATAAGTGGGCATTAAAAGTTGATTTTTCTGATAAAAATAATGATTATCTATTCTGGTATATATCAGCGGCAAAACTAGAACCAAGACTGGGCGAAAGATATAATGAGGAAGGAAGTGAACTTGAACAACATCTTGGTGTTGCAAAAATGGTTCAAAATCTGCACACAAAAATGCAAAAAGAAAATTTAGATAAATCAGTAGCTGAATATTTAATTCTTAATCCAGAATTAAGAGGTATTATAAGAAGAATACAATCTCTTGAGCAGTATCCTTATGCAGAAGTGCAGGACAATATCTTATCAAAAGACACTATTCCAATTAATATGCTTCGATTTAAATTATCTTTTTTTGGAGCAAATAGATATGATCCAAAATCAGATAGATGGCTACGTGTAAGTTTTTTTTCGGGAGCACCGTTTCTCTCAAACTTAAATGCAGAAAACGTTGATAGTTGGGGTTTTGCAACTATGAATTCTTATAATTAATTTGTGAGTTATTCTTATTACGAGGTTTACACAAATGCTCAGCGAGCTTTTTCTGGTCTTGGATTTCCATATGGCGCAGATGAAGATGCGGCATTCATTATTAGCTGGCTAGAAGCTTTTGAATTAAGTGGTATCCATTTATTTGCTAATATTCAAAACAAAATTGATAATAATTTTGATGGAACTCTAACCAATAAAGATTTTGTTAATGAGATTAATTTAGAAAAAAAATCATGTCTTATGATTGGTCCAGGTTTGGTAGATTTTGTAAATTTTCAAACATTAAAAAATAATGAAGTTAACTTAGAAATTCAACAATGCATAGATCCTCTTTTTCTTATTCCACTTCTCTACAGAAGTGTGCAAAAAAATATTTATTCAAAAATAAGTAATCAAAATAAAATACTTGCAATTTTAGCTAACAATAAAATTTTTATTCACGATGACATAAAAAATAACAATTGCCCGAATTTTTCTCTTTATCTCTCTAAAAGTGAAACCAAGATACCAGATGAGCAGGACTTCTCGACTTATGATATTCTTAATCAAAATCTATCTAATGGATTAAATCCGCATCAATCCAGTTGGGATAAAATTTCAGCCTTAGCATTTAGAACTTATGTTCCTGAGTCAGAAACTTCTAGAGAAAAGGGAGCTGGCGGCGGAGATGCAAATGATTAATTTTAAACTAAATGTAAATCTCTTGAAAGATCGCACAACAGTTCGCATCCATTTTCAGTTACATTAATTGTTTCACTAATTTCTAATCCCCAAGTATCCATCCACATCCCCGCAATCATATGAAAGGTAACGTTTGGTTCCAAAACGGTCATATCATTTTTTCTAATGCTCATCGTATGCTCACCCCAATCAGGAGGATAGCCTAGACCAGTGGCATACCCAAGACGGGAGTCTTTTTCAATTCCGTATTTTTCCAACACTGACCAAAAAGCAACAGCAACATCATGAGCTGTTTTTCCTGGTTTAATTATTGAAATAGCATTTTCAACACCCTCATTTGTAATCTTCATTGTATCTGAAGTTTTTGAGTCTGGTTTTCCGCAATAAACAGTTCTTGATAATGGACAATGATAACGATGTTTTACTCCAGCTAACTCAATAATCGTTCCTTCATTTTCATTAAATATATTATCTTTTGGGGTGAGATGCGAAGCAGAAGCAGAAATACCACTCGCTAATATGGGTGTTAATCCAGAATATTCTCCCCCAATTTTTATTTCTTCATTACCAGCAATCAAACTGTTTAAAATTTGTCCTGCAACAAAACTTTGTTTTACACCTGGTTTAATACTATCAAAGGCAGTTCTCATTCCAGCTTGAACAAGTTTGGCTCCCTCTTTCATGTATGTAACTTCTGTATCTGATTTTATCAATCGCACCCAATTTACTAAACAAGTAGCATCATGAAAATTAGCATTAGGGCAAGTGGAAGTTAATCGATAATGATTTTCTGCAGTGTAATAATATGCATCCATTTCAACACCTATATTTTTTGAAGCCCAATTATTTTCATGTAAATAAGAAGATACAAAATCATAGGGATGTGTTGGCGGTGCTTGAATCAACTCTTCAGGATAAAAAATAATATTTTCATGATCTAAATATGTTGTTACTTTTGCACCATTAGAGTCTTGCTTTCTTCCAAACCAAACAGGTTGTTCTCTATCAAGAGAAATAATTACTCCTTGCGGAACATAAAAAGACCAACCATCATATCCTGTTAAATAATTCATATTGGAGGGATCTGTTAGGATAAGAATATCCATATTTTTTTGATCCATTACTTTTTTAACTTTTGATAATCTTGATACGTATTCAGTTTTAGAAAAAATCATAATTGATTGTGTAATATGAAAAAAAATAATTGTCTAAATGTATTCTTATAAATCTTAAAAAAGAAAATTATAACTTGAATATAAGTTGGCTTCAGTCATCCCTTGATAAGGCAATTCTTGATATTGACCTTTAATTTGCAATAATTGATTTTTTGATAATTGGTATTCATACCCTATCGAAATAACAGGTCGTGTAGAATTATGGTTTTTATTTAAGTCTACAGTAGTTAAACCTGAAACGCCCGTTGGTGATAATGCAGAAACATTATGGGAAATATCTTGCTCTATTCCGACTGTTCCAAAAAAATTATTATTTTGATTAATTTTTTTTTTAAATTTTAGTCCTGTAATAGCAGTCCACGATGTATCTATAATGTTATTATAAGTAAGTGGTAAATCTACTCCTGTCTCTGTATATCCTTTTTGATATTTTTCAGAAAAAAGCATTGCCACATAAGGAGAATACGTAAGAGAGGAAGATATTTTTTTATTGTTTCTTATTTCTAGCACAACTTGATTACTGTAAAGTGTAGTCTCTCCTCTTGCTTCATCCGATACACCTACAACTGGTCTTGTAAAAGTTGCATTTTTAGCTTGATAGGAATTACCTAATTTAAATTGCAAACCTGAATGATCTGACTTTTCATTCCACACGCCGTAAAGACCTACCATCGGTGTTTTATCCGATAGAGTGTAGCTTGATGGTGTATTGTGAGATAAATTAGAGTGTAGGAATGAGCCCCATCTGAAATGATCCGAATGTTTTTTACCATAGACTAAAACTAATCCATTAATTTCAGATTTAGGATCATTTACAGATATATATCTTCCTCCTAAAGATAAACACTGTCCTGATTCTCCAAATGTATCACAATCATAAGTATTTAAATGCGCAAAATTTGAATTTGATACATTGTTCATACCTTCCTCTATTGCACTAGTCATGCATGTAGTTTTCGTACAATTACTATCATTTGAGTTGATAGAACACTGAACATCTTCTGTTAAATCACTAACAACTAAATCCCATTGATTTCCTGATGAATTAGTTAAACTATATTTATAGTGATTAGCA
>VMBT01001803.1_pt1 | contig 11154 bp, 12 predicted proteins | sample 4404301 | NCBI WGS metagenome assembly VMBT01 (sample SAMN12238535, study PRJNA552566) | marine metagenome | isolation source: Coastal seawater | place: USA: coastal Georgia, Sapelo Island | collected 2008-08/2009-08
CTGCATCAATCAACAACCCTGATATTCGCCGCGAGATGGAGTCAACGTGGTCTAACGTTATCGCGCCTACGATGTTCCAAGGTGCACGGGCTATCTGTCTGGGTACCCGATTCCACTTTGACGATATCCATGCGACCCTTTTCGTGCCTAAGAACGATTGGAGACAGATTGTTCAAAAAGCGGTAATTACAGACGCTGACGGCAAGCAACGTTCTTATTGGCCGGAATTCTGGTCAATGAAATACTTGAATGCTCGAAAGAAGGAAGATCGCGTTGCATTTGCTTATCAGTATCTAAACACAGCTGTCAAATCCACAGACGTCGGTATTTCACCTGAGTTGATCATCAAAAGTGTTGTACCAGAGGAATACGATTGTTTAGGCGTCGGTATCGACCTAAGTGCTGGACTAAGCGAGAAAAATGACTGGACTGTGTTCACTCTTGGTGGAATTAAGGATGGCAAGGTCTATTTGATTGATCAGCGCAGAGAGCGGACCATGGGGAACCTCCAGAAAATGGATTCCTTGTGTCAGATGCTATCAGATTGGAATATACTTCTCGAGAATGATGATAACCAGTTCTTTCCTACGATGTCACCCTGTGTGATCTGGCCGGAAGCGGTGGCCTATCAAACATCATTTGAAGGTGACTTTAAGCGGATAATGTTTGAGCAGAGAGGGCTATACAATTTAACTTGCTCCCCAGTCAAAGGTTTTAAAGGGGATAAACTGGCAAGACTTCGTGGAGTACTTGGATTATATGAACACAAAAGAGTTGTATGGAATAAATGGCGAAAATGGGACGTACTTGAAGAAGAGCTGTTGAATTTTGGCCATTCACAACACGACGATGCAGTTGACTCAATGGTACTGACTATCGGAGGTTTGCTTAGAAGAGGTAATCTTCAATTGGACTACAATGTAAATAGTTTTGAATTATAAAGATAGAGAATGTCTAAAAACCTGCTTGGCGTAAAATATAAAGACATGCCTGAAAAATACCGTAATCGTAATTCTCGCGAAGAGTTCAGAGACCAACGCCGTAGTCAACGACAAGCAGCAAAAGATCAAGCTATAGATGGCCCCCGTGCTGAACGTATGGCTGGCGAAGAAGTATTCAAGCTAATTGGTGGTGAAAGTTTTCAGCCAACCCGTGACCGGAAAGCCAATATTGATAGGCGGATCGAACGGACGCAGCAACGCCAAGAAGCAGGTAAGTCGATCAACGAAGAGCGTTTACAAAAGCGTTTAGCCAAACAAAAACGTTTAGCGGAACAAATCTCAGCACAGAACGAATTTGATGGCTCTGATATCGACACTTATAACTTTGAATCCTTTGGGGGATCAGGTGCAGGACTGCGCGATGTAGAGCGTCTAGGCAAGGCAGGTTTTAGTGCTAAAGATATTGCCGATGAGATTGATGAGCGTGGTATCAGCCGTACAGAGCGCGTTAATCGCTTGTTTGCAAAATACTTAGACGACAACAAGCCTGAAAATATTATTGATCCAGTCGACACGACTGAGGAAGTTTCAGATGAGGGTAGTGCGTTTGAGCCTCCTACAACCATTAGCGTTAATCCGACTCCTGTTGGGCCTCCTCCAGGTACAGGATTTGGTGGTGGTGGCAATCCTACAATCGCTACAGGAGTTATTGGCGGGGACACTGGTGATGTAACCCTGACAGATTCTAATAACTATGGAACAATTAACACCGGCATCATTAACGATATTCGTAACTATGGCGGTGGTTATAGTGCTGGAAGTAACAACACCGGTACTGCTCAAGCATATGTTGACCTGATGCAAGAGAACTGGGAAAAGTACAGCGGTGATAAGTACGGGATGTACATCACTGATGCACGTACTCAAATGGCAGATAAGCTTCGTGGCATTAATAGTGAAGGCATTTACGGATCGATGGGTCAATTCGCTGGAAACATGTATGACCGTGGCCTGATCACTGCTGCTGGATTGTATGGAGATCCATACAAATTCCCAACAGCTCAGTATGGAGGATTCCAGGACATTGGTAATACCAACGACAAGAAAAAGGCTTAAACTATAGTTATATAGTGAGCTGGCAAGATAGTGCAAAAGTCCAATAAGCACCTAGAACAGATCCTCTCTGCAGCTAAACAACGTAGAGGGGATCTAAACGTAGATACCATGATCGTGTCATCTCATCTAGCGCAGATGCGGATGTTCATGCTGCGTCGTGGATTAGAGTTCTTTTGTGAACAAGATAGTTACGGAAAACGCGATGAGTTTCTAGCCAAGGTTGTAGAAGACAACATGCTGGAAATGAAACTCGACAGCATTGTTGATTACTTTTTGTGCGATGGACAAGGTCTGTTTTATTTCCGTCCGTCCGGTGACACCTATCAACTTCTCTACTTCCCTAAAGACAGTTATCGCTGTTACCGAGACCAGGCAGGAGACATCGATACGGTTGAACTGATTTACAGCTTCAATGTACGTGGCTCGAATCAGTTAGATATGATGCCCACGCCTGATGGTAAGAAGAAGAAATACATTCGGCTGCGGGTCTTCAAGGACAAAATTGAACAAACTGTATCCAACGAAAAGATTGAGTTTGATGATGTGACGGGCTATGCCCAGAACATGCATTCAGGGAGTACAGAGACCCTGACCAACAGCTTGGGTTTTATCCCAGCTGTCGAGGTGTTCAACCATATGGACTGCACTGGTGAATCCAGCGGTAATGGCGAGTTCGATTGGTTGGCCAACCAGATCCTGTACCACGATGAGCTGGTGAGGAACGTCCGTAAGAACCTGCGCTTCTTCGGTAACCCAACCCTGATCACCAGTCGTCCGAAGCACGACATCACTGAGTCGGGGGATGAAAGCACATTCCGACCAACTATCAGTTCACAAGCTGGGTTTGTCGGCATGGGTCAGGCAAGTACTCGAATGTCCAGTCCATTCGGTGCACCCTCTCCGTTGGATGGTCAGATCAAGGTGCCCCGCGTTATTGCGAACCTTGAGCCAACAGACCGCATCAACTACCTGACGCCAGACAGCGTGTCGGGTGATCAGAACATGTACGTCAAGCAGTACCGCTCTGAAATCCGTTTGGCTCTGGGCGGTGTTGACGACATTGATATTGGTCAGGCATCCACTGCTTACGAGATCAAGAGTCTCTATGGGCGGGTGGCAGCTACTGCCGAAAAGAAGGCACGAGCATTGTTCACCTATGGTCTATGCCGCATCTTCTCGATGATGCTTGTGCATGAAGAGTATCTATTCATGACCTCCTTTGCTACGGCGAATGGTCTACTTAAACCTGATCCGCCGTTAGTAGAGGATTTTAATGGAGATGTAGAGGCCCTATCCGTTGCTCAAATTAAGTATGGCAAGGATATGGCTAAATTTACGAAACAACGTGATGAATTGCTTCGCGCTACACTGGAGTCAGGCGAAATGCCTCCTGGTGTTACAGGTTTAGTCCCAGATGGAAGCAGTAAAGTTTCCTGGCGTTGGACGGGTGAAGTTTTTGAGGAACAATCACAAGACATCCTGAATAACAGCATTGTTGTTCGGAACCTTCAAGAGTTAGGCGTCGATTCAGTCGAAGCACTCAAATATCTCTTCCCCAGTAAAACCGACGAAGAAAGGGCAGGCATGTTGAGTGGCTATCCATTCCGAATGGTCAAAGAAACTCAGCAGTCTCTCGGGACATTTATCAGTCTTCTTGGCAACATGTATCAGTTGCCGCATCCTCAGACGCCGAACCTGCCTCTTGCGTCTGACCCCAATCTCGATATAACCCAATTCTTATATCGATCCCTCGAATTCTTGCGTAAGGAGTTAAGTTACAGTGGACGTTACAAGTCAAACACCGACGATCCAAGCCCCGTCAAGCTCAGCGATGCCGACCGCATCCGCGCCGAGCGTGGCACCGAGCCAAGGGATCTCCGCACCTATCAGCTACCAGGCCTCACCGACAACGGCTTCGGTGGACCAGTCAGCATCAATCCCAACCAGCCAAACCCCGCAGGTTTCGGCTCCTCAGGGGAATCCATGGCAGCAGGCGTTTCAGGCTCTGAGCGCAAGCCTGAATACGAACAGCCCATCCCAAGCCCCGGCACCAACTTATCAATCCCAAGTGACACCAACGCCTCAGGCAATGGTCGCGGATCCTTGGGGTTCACAAGCGCCTTCAGCCCAAATTTCGGCAGCCCCGATTTCCAGTCCCCAAGCTACAACCCGGAGCTTCTCGGAACAGGAAGTAGCCCATCTGCTCAGTCAGGCTCAGGCACAAACAACCGACGCGTATCTAAGTCAAGTAAGCGACGAAAGTCTTGAAGTTCTTCAACACTTCGGAGCAGAAGCCCCGGCATTGCTTAACAACTATGCCTGTGCTGTTGAGGATGCGCTGATCGAGCAAGTCCAAAACTTTCAGAAGCAAGAGTTGATGCTGAAAGGTATGGGTGAGCAGAACGGCGCTATGAATCAGATGCTGACCGACCCTGACGTGCTCGCTGATTACGTCAACGAGTTCTTTGGCCCTGAAGGTCCCTATCCGACTGAGACTGAAGCAGAGGCAGCTGCCCGTCTCCAGCAGGAAGCACGCTCTCAATTTGAGTCTGAGATCCAGGCACAAGAACGGTCTACCCAAGTCCCTGCTTCCTTCCAGCGTCCGCAGATGGAGATGCCGACTCCCGGTCGTCAAGCCAATGCTGCTGGCGACTTCTGGGGTGGTTTCAGCCAGCTGATGGATAACAACCCTGAACAGGCATGGCAGTACCTGTCCTCTGCTCCTAACGGTGCATTGCAGGGCAAGCTTCTGGTCCAGGACTCCTGATCAGTTAACTAAGTAACTAAGAGGGGGTGTTTATTCACCCCCTTTAGAATAGTTATATAAAGTATCGGAAATACGATGTATAGAGAAAGCGCATACCCAGGTCCTAATGCTCTTGATAGCAGCAGCTATACAAACTTGAATGGTGATCCTCAAGCTGCTCTGAAGCAGCAGTATGCAGATCAAACTATTGTTGCTGACATCAATACTGCTGGGTCTCAAGATATCGCCGATTCTCGGCTAGCAGTGCGTGAAGCTGCTCGTGAAGATTCACAAGCTAATTATGAAAGTAATCGCTTCTTGGCTGAATACATGGCAGACCGCTTTGCTGCAGAAGGTGGTGGTCAGGCTTTAGAAGACTTATATTATGAATTAGCGGCTGGCAGAAGAAATAATAAGCTTATGGGCGGTCCAGGATCACAAATTGGTCCTTATCCGACTGACTTGAGAGGAATGCTCCCTGAGGAAGTAAAGCCAAGCGAAGAAGCACTATACAAGAAAATCCGACAAGGTATCGATCTACCAAGGTTTTAAGTAGAATAGACATATATCATACGCCTGAAATATCGTGCGCTTAGCTGGTCAAATCAAAGACGAGCCTGAGATCTTTCAGGCAATTTGGAAGCATCTCAAGACTGATGGCATGCCTGACCAGGCAGCTAATCAGTTAGCAGCAGAGATGGTTACTCATGGTGATGATATTGATAGCTCAATCGAAAAGTATGAGTACTACTACGATCTTTATAAAGAAAAGGGATTTAATGAACACGCTGCACAAGCACTGGCCGTAGAGGCATTAGAAGGCAGAGAAGAGCCTGAGCCATCTACACGGTTCGCGATGCTTAGGGCAGAAGACGAGGAATTGATGTAATTCATAAATCGCTCTCCTATAATTCATCTGGAAGTAATCCATATAAATGGCTACATCAAAAATGACAGGTGATTCTGTCCGTGCATACCTCCGTGAAATCGGACGCGTGCCTCTGCTAGAGCATGAAGAAGAAATTCTTCTCGGTCGGAAAGTTCAGCGCTTAATGGAAATAGAGGAAAAGCGCAAGGAGCTCGCTGATGAGCACGAGCGCTGCATTGATGACACTGAGCTTGCATCTTACCTTGAGTATGACCATAAAGCTCTAAGAAGGGAAATCAGGGCCGGACAAAAGGCTAAGGACAAAATGGTCACCGCAAACCTCCGTCTGGTGGTAAGCGTTGCCAAGAAGTACACCAAGCGGAATATGGAGTTATTGGACATCATTCAGGAAGGAACGATCGGTCTGGTGCGTGGGGTCGAAAAGTTTGATCCTGGCAGAGGTTATAAGTTCAGTACTTATGCGTACTGGTGGATCAGACAAGGCATCACGCGTGCCATCGCTGAAAAAAGCAGAGCAATCCGATTGCCAATCCACATCACAGAGAACCTCAACAGGCTCAAGAAAGCACAAAGAGATCTATCCCAGAAAAACGGATATATGCCATCGGTACTAGAGCTATCAGAGGAACTCCAGCTGAAGCAGGATGAAATTAAAGACCTCATGTGCAAGGCACGGCATCCAACATCGCTTGAAGTAAAGATTGGAGAAAACCGAGACACAGCATTGATTGATCTCCTTGAGGATGAATCACAGTTGCCTGAAACTCTGCTTGAACGGGCATGCATCAAGGATGATATCCACACCTTGCTTGATCACCTACCGGACATGCAATCGACAGTGATATGCATGCGCTACGGAATTGGAGAGGAGGTGTTAGAGCCAATGTCTATGACGGCAGTTGGCCAAGTGCTGAACATGAGCCGAGATCGTGTACGGACACTGGAAAACAATGGCCTCAAAACGCTGCAAGAACAGAGCAAACTGATTAAGGAGTACTTGGCATAAAATAAAAGTAAGTAAGGGTTTGTCAGATGGCCGATATTACCAACCAAATAAATGATTCTCGGAACGTTTACGGTGGTAGCGATCTGACAGACCCTAAATATAATGCTGTAAGTAGGTCACTAAATCTATCTGCAGCATCCAATTCTATTGTCAACGCCGAAGGGCCAACAATTACAACAGTTCCATATACTCTTGAGTACCAAGACAGCATAGGTTTATTTGGTGCCGAGAATTATTATGTAAAAATCAACTTAAACATTCTGGATACAGGTAATACCTATACAGTGGTGAATGATTATGCAGGTTTAGCTACTGGACCGGATGCTGCACTATTAAACACATATCTCGCTGCAGTAGAAGATGATACACAAGATCTTGGACCTGTTAATGACTTTGAGCCATCAGTAAGAGGTGAAGGGTTCTCTGATCTCGTAGAACCTGTCGTTAGTCTTGAAATGTTCAATGATGGTACAGGAAATATTTATAACGACCGACACCTAGATGTCAACTTATATGACAGCAAACGAGAAGAAATATCAGACGAGAATCATTTGATTGGAATAAAAGGGACGTTTTATCTTGGCGTTCATGCCAGGAACAGCAGGCGCTTGCCTTACAAAGTTCGCGTCATCATTGGCGAAGATGTGAAGTTAAGGAGTGAACTCACTCTTGAGGAAGACCAGAGAATCCTTCCATAACATTCCGCCTTGGATCTGTCACTTTGAGCCAACACAGGTTATCTACTGAACAGTCCTGTGAATCACCATTTTTAAAGCCAACCATTGAGGATCCTTTCTTTCTCCCAATTGGTGTCATCGGTGGGGGAAGGAAGGCAAGTGCTACGAGCGTATGAATGTAAGCAGACAGTGGACTCTTGCGACCGATTCGTTGAGTCAGGTTCACCACCAGATACCTGCCACGTTTGACCCTAGGTTTTAAAAGATGATCATGATCACGCTTTGTGCTTTTGACTTGTCCACTTCGATTGATATAGTACTCAATACAGCATTCATAACCAGGCAGAGTGTGAATTGGTATCCACTCATTGCTATCGATAAATTCTTGTACCACAGTATATTGGGGTATTTACAAAAACATTCTAGCGCAGGTTTTAATATCAAGATATGTGGCTCAGTCGAAAGCCGCAAATAACACTTTTTAGCTTAGGAGTTATCATCCATGTGGATCGATAATGATTTTCCGAAGCTCCTTGGTGCTGAACTCTACCGTCCTCACCCTGCTTACATCATTGAGATGGCAGTTGAGCCGGTAGTTGTTCACGATTTCGATCTGGAATCGTAACTGGGTGAATTGCTGGAAGCCCGCCTTTATTGGGTAATCAGCAGCCAAGCTCTCCTACAAGAGAGAAGGTTCAACGACTAGATCCCGACAGGTAACTGAGTAATGGATCCACGAGCGCCCAGCCCTCTTTGAGGTGATGAGATAGTCTGAACTATACCGATGGCAAAGGTATAGAACAAAAGGATAAAGAGCCTTTTGGATAACACAATGCAGCAAGCAGCCGGGTCAAACCGTGCAGCTTGACCGTTGATTTAGCGGTCACTAAATTCCGTGAATTCAGGGAACCCCTCCCTACCTTCGACAGAACCTTGACAAGGAAAGCCGGTGACAGCCGGAAGTATATTTTTCGGGGAATCCTGAGCCAAGCTCTCCCACAGGAGAGAAGGTGCAACGACTAGGTCTCGAGTGGAAACACAGTATTAGACCCACGAGCGCGGAACAGCGTAATGCTGATGAGATAGTCTGAACTTATTCGATGGGAAAGAATAAGAGCCAAAGGATAAAGAGCCTTTGGGATAACAACTTGTATCGCTTCTGGGGCAAGCCCGGAACCAAGGAGTCTCGTGAGCGCACCGCAGATCAAACTCTGGGTAGCGCATCTGCACGCAACATCGTAAAAGACAAGGTCCTGGTGACCCTTAAGGAGTACACCGGTCCTGCTGACTCTCGCGATTCTGCACAGCCCTCCACCTTCAAGGTGGCCCGCGAAACTCTGATCACTGCTCAGCGTCTGCTTCTGGACACTGGCAACCTCAACGTCTTCCACCAGTCTATTGGCTTAAAGAGTAGGCCCGCCTTTGCGTAAGCATTGAGCGATAACAGGGTGAATTGCTGGAAAGCCTCCAAGTAAAGGCCAATCAGCAGCCAAGCCAGACCACAATCTGGAAGGTTCAACGACTAGATCCCGAGAGGAAACTCAGTAATGGATCCACGAGTGCCCTGCATCCCACCGGGATGAAGATATAGTCTGAACTACATCGATGGCAAAGATGTAGAGCCAGAAGATAAAGAGCTTCTGGGATAACAACATTGCACTCACACTGCTGGACGACTACCGCCGCTGGCGTAACACTGATTGCGCCGCCATTGTGTGAGCAATGGGCAATAACTGGGTGAATTCAGGGAACCCCACCATCAACGGGGAATCCTGAGCCAAGCCAGGCCAACAGCCTGGAAGGTGCAACGACTAGATCCCGAGAGGAAACTCAGTAATGGATCCACGAGTGCCCAGCATCTCAAGTCTGAGATGAAGATATAGTCTGACCTATAGCGATGGCAAAGCTATAGAACCAAGAGATAAAGAGCTTTTGGGATAACATTTGGATCGTGTGTTCGCCAACGAACTGCTTAAGGCCGAAGCCAACGGCCAAGCTGACTCTGACAAAGGTGGTTATTACCTGCCTGGTGGCAAAGCCAAAGGCGCAACTGGTGGCACCCTCGGTGTTACTTATGCCTCTGGTGAATCCGCCAAGTTCAGCGTCAAAACTGACCTCCTCGAAGTGGTCAAGGACATGCGTAAGCGCAACGTCCCCACCTTCGCTGATGGTTATTACCGCTGCATCGTGGATCCGACCGCGATGATGCATCTCCGCCAAGACAGCGACTTCCGTAGTGAAATTGCGGCCTTAGTTGGTAACAACTAAGTGAATAAAAGGGTGAATTGCTGGAACCCCTTCAATACATTGGGGAATCAGCAGCCAAGCCAGACCGACAGTCTGGAAGGTTCAACGACTAGAAGCCGAGAGGAAACTCAGTAATGCTTCCACGAGTGCCCTTCATCCGTTATGGATGGTGATATAGTCTGAACTCAATCGATGAGAAAGATTGAGAGCCAAGAGATAAAGAACTCTTGGGATAACAATATTGGAAATCGCTCGTTATCCTGGCTCTGGCATGGTTAACCCCATGCAGCCCAACATGGCACCATCGGCCAATTTCTTCCAAGGAATGGGTCCTGCTTACGGCCAAGCTGGCTTCGTCGCAGGTGCTCCACAAATGCCTAAATACCATTGGGCCTGCATGGCGTGAGCTTTGCAGCAAACTGGGTGAATTCAGGGAACCCCGCCAATCAAGGGGAATCCTGAGCCAAGCTCTTCTACAAGAGAGAAGGTGCAACGACTAGAAGCCGAGAGGAAACTCAGTAATGCTTCCACGAGTGCCCAGCAACTTTCACTAAAAGTTGATGATATAGTCTGATCTGTATCGATGGAAAAGATACAGAACCAAGAGATAAAGAGCTCTTGGGGTAACACAAATGACTGGTTTCCTGTTTGAAGGCGTAAACCAAGCTTGCGCCGCTGCTTAGTAATAAGCAGGCAATAACTCCGTGAATTGCTGGAACCCCACCTTAAAGGGGAATCAGCAGCCAAGCTAGACCACAATCTAGAAGGTTCAACGACTAACTCCCGAGTGGTAACACAGTAATGGAGACACGAGTGCGGAGCACCCCAAGTGGGTGAAGATATAGTCTGAACAATACCGATGGTAAAGGTATTGAACTAGAGGATAAAGAGCTTCTAGGATAACATTATTGACGCTGGTTCGAGTCCACCAACCTGCCTGAAACCTCCTACAACCTCGTTGTGACCTCTGCTTCAGCTAGTGCTGCCGATTACGGTGCCGCTCAGTTGGTGTTCTTTGGTCCTCAGGCTGTTGGTGTTGGTATTGGTGGTAACAACGCTCAGATTCTGCTCAACAACAACGATGACTTTAATACTGGAGTCCCTGCCGCGAAAGCTGCAGCGAAAAACTAGGTGAATTGCTGGAACGCCGGACCCGTAAGGGAGGCAAATCAGCAGCCAAGCTCTCCTACAAGAGAGAAGGTTCAACGACTAGAAGCCGAGAGGAAACTCAGTAATGCTTCCACGAGTGCCTAGCCCCTAACAGATAAAGCTGAGGGAGAAGATATAGTCTGACCAATACCGTCCTTAAGGTATTGAACAAAGAGATAAAGAGCTCTTTGGATAACACATTGCAGTCGTTTTGTGATCATGATCTGGTCCCTGTTTGCCGGTTTTGAAGTTCTGAATAAGGACTTCATCACGGTCGGATACTCTTTCGTTTATTGATAGGAGGTATCTAATAATGTCCGTGATTTTCCCCGGTAACTACGTTACCCATCTGAACGCATATAACAACCAGGGCGTTCTCTCTA
>VMBT01001805.1_pt1 | contig 11152 bp, 9 predicted proteins | sample 4404301 | NCBI WGS metagenome assembly VMBT01 (sample SAMN12238535, study PRJNA552566) | marine metagenome | isolation source: Coastal seawater | place: USA: coastal Georgia, Sapelo Island | collected 2008-08/2009-08
TTTCGGGCATCGATCACCTGATTCGCACCGATGGCATCTGTAGGACAAGCATCTATACAAGCTGTGCACGATCCACAATGATCTGTCACAGGCCCATCTGAAGAGAGCTCCAGATCGCAGATGATGTTGCCAATGAAGAAGAATGATCCACGTTGTTTGGACAGTAAAAGCGAGTGCTTCCCTATCCAGCCCAGGCCCGCTTTGGCTGCCAACGGTCGCTCTAATACCGGTGCAGAATCCACGAAATATCGAAAGGAAAAGTCACCGAATTCCTTCTGCATCCGTTCGGTGAGCTTTCTCATACGAGATTTGACCACATGGTGGTAATCATCACCGTATGCATATTTCGAAATTTTCGGAGTTCCTTCCTCTTGTTCTTCTGATGGGAAATAGTTGAATAGAAGGCTGATCACACTTTTGGCACCGGGAACAAGATTGGATGGGTCCAGGCGCTTGTCGAAATGGTTCTCCATCCACTTCATGGTCCCGTGGTAACCTCTGGATAGCCAATCCTCCAGATGGACCGCTTCTTTCTCAAGGAATTCAGCTTTAGTAATACCACAACTCAGAAATCCGAGCTCCTGGCTCCACGATTTGATCTTGTCTGAAGCAGGTACTGAACTCAAATCAGAATAGAGAATTCATTTTGGATGGAGGGATCTTACCTACATGTTCATACGCTGAATGCGTAGCCTCTCTCCCTCTTGCAGTGCGCTGTATGTAGCCTTCCTTGATCAAGAATGGCTCGTATACCTCTTCGATCGTGCCGGCTTCTTCTCCTACCGCGGTTGCAATGGTATTGATCCCAACCGGACCACCTTTGAATTTCTCAATGATGGTGAGCAGGATGCGGTTATCCATTTCGTCTAATCCTCTGCGATCCACATTCAATGCGTCCAGGGCATACTTAGCGATCTCATGATCGATCACTCCATTTCCTTTGATCTGGGCAAAATCTCTGGTTCTGCGCAACAGTGAATTAGCGATACGCGGTGTTCCTCGACTCCGTCGTGCGATCTCAAGCGCAGCATTTTCATGAATATCGGTCTTCAAAATCCCGGCAGAGCGGTTCACAATGTCACTCAGCAACGATGAATCATAGTACTCCAAGCGACTCGTTATACCAAATCGAGCGCGCAACGGAGCAGTGAGTAAGCCGGAACGGGTTGTTGCTCCCACAAGCGTGAATGGACTGATAGAGATCTGAACAGAACGTGCATTGGGTCCTGTATCCAGCATAATGTCGATCCTATAGTCCTCCATAGCGGAATACAGATACTCCTCTATCACAGGACTCAGTCGATGTATCTCATCGATGAACAGCACATCTCCATGCTCCAGATTGGTGAGCAGACCGGCCAGATCTCCGGGTTTTTCCAAAACCGGACCCGATGTCACTTTGATGCTGGAATTGAGCTCATTCGCAATGATGTTCGCTAGCGTAGTCTTTCCCAGACCGGGAGGGCCGTGCAACAGGACGTGATCAAGCGCTTCCTCACGCATTTTGGCGGCTTCAACGAATATCTTGAGGTTCTCGAGGATCTTATCCTGTCCCGTAAACTGCTCAAACGATTGAGGACGCAGGACGTTCTCTATCTCGCGATCGGTATTGGAATAATGCTCAGAGCTCGGATCGAGATGTTCGTTGCGCATGGCTCAAAGATAGCGATAGCCGCATGATTTTGGCTCTGACTTGTTAACAACGGATCCTCACCGGAAAACATAAAATTCCACACTTTGGGCAACTAGTCTTTGTGACATTACGTCTAATATTCAGACGAGCGACCAACTGGCTCGCTTTTTGTCATCATATACCTATATGTACAGAACCTTTCTCTTCGCGTTCGCCCTTTTCTTCGCTCATGTGAGCGTGGCACAGATCCCTGCATCTCAAATACAATTCGACAACAAGATATTTGACTTTGGTAAGATCAACTTCAGAAGCGCCCCGGTACAAGCCAAGTTTACCTTCACCAATAACAGTGCTTATCCTCTCGTCATAAGAGATGTGAAAGCCGAATGTGGATGTACTGTGCCTAGTTGGCCAAAAACGGCCATAGACCCCGGACAAAGTGCGGAGATATCAGCACGATTCAATCCGGATAATTATGCCGGAGAGATCGATAAGAAAATAGAGGTATACGCAAATTTCCAGGATGCAATAGCCATTCCACTGCATATTGCCGGGACCATCAGACAACCTGCCGGGGCAAACAGCGGTTTTGTCAAAGGACAATTCGGATATCTGCGTATGCTGGGCAATGTCGTCGCCTACGGAAAGGTAAAGAATACACAAACTTCAACATCAGAAATGATCGTTGTGAATGACTACAACAGAGCACTGAAGATCACAAAAGTGGTCAAGAAGCCTTCGTATGCTGAGGTGAGCATCCCGGAGGGAGACATTGCTCCAGGTGATACCGCTTTTATCAAAGTGACAGTTGACGGTTCTAAAGTGGGTGATTACGGACTTCAAAACGATGTGATCCTCTTTGAAACGAATGACATCTATTACTCCACCAAGTCCTTTGAGCTTGCGCTGGATGTAGAACATGATTTTGGCAAAATGAGCAAAGGAAAGCTCAAAAAAGCCCCAAAGATCGTGATCGAACCTGCTGAGGTGGACATGGGGATCATTCGCCGTGGAGCACGAAAATCCAAGAAGATCACGATCAAGAATGCCGGCAAAAGAGATCTTGAGATCTTCAAGGTTTCGTCGGACTGCAGTTGTGCCATGATCACGAATGATGTCAAGATCATTCCAGCCGGTGGTTCTCAGGAAGTCTTCGTTGAGTTCGATTCTGTGTTCAAATCTGGCGAACAACGCAAATACATTTACATCTACACCAACGATCCGCTTCATCAAGTTGTGAAACTTCTGGTTCACGCCCGCGTTGATGAATAGAGTGGTACTGTTTTTGATTTATTTCGAACAGTACAACAGAAAGGATCGACCATGAAAAAGAGCACGCTTATTGTCATTGTGGCAGGACTCTTCGTCACTGCCGTAGCATCATCTTATTTTTTCAGCCGCATGATGGTTGAGAACAGCGAGAAGACCACGGCTTTCACTGAACAATACGAGCAACCGGTGAATCCGATCTTACGAGCAGCCAATCAGGATGTAAGTGATATCAATTTCATCTCTGCTTCTAAAAAGAGCACCCCAACCGTTGTGTTCATTAAAACAGAGTCCCAGGTGCAGCGACGCAGTTCGTTCTGGTTCTTTGATTTTGACCCTTTTGGAAGTATCGGTAAAGTAGCGAGCACCGGCTCGGGAGTGATCATCAGTGAAGACGGCTATATAGTCACGAATCATCACGTGATCCAAAATGCCGACAAGATAGAAGTGGTCATTGGTGGGAAAAGAACCTATGATGCAAAGGTGATCGGTGAGGCTCCTTCATCAGATCTTGCCTTGCTAAAGATCGATGCCGCAAATCTCCCTTTCATTGAAGTCGCAAACAGTGACGAAGTAGAGATCGGTGAATGGGTTCTGGCTGTGGGTAATCCTTTCAACCTCAACAGCACAGTAACCGCCGGTATCGTGAGTGCAAAAGGCCGAAACATCAATATCGTCCGGAATGAGTTCCCCATCGAAAGTTTCATCCAAACCGATGCCGCGATCAACCCGGGTAACAGTGGTGGAGCACTGGTCAATCTGGAAGGAAAGCTGATCGGTGTAAATACCGCCATTGCCTCCAAAACCGGCTCTTATGTTGGTTATGGTTTTGCCATCCCTTCGAACATCGTGACCAAGATCGTGCATGATCTGCGGGAGTTTGGGGAGATCCAGCGAGGATTCGATGGTTTGCGAGTCGGAAACGTGACCGAAAGCTCCGAGTATTTCGACGAACTCAATGGAAATGGTGTAGTCGTAAAGGATATCGGGAACTTGAACGAATCTTCCCGCTCTTATTTAAAACTCGAAGACATCATCGTCTCGATCGATGGCAAGCCGTTAAGTGGTGTCCAGGATTATAACGAGATGCTGGCACGTCGCCGCCCCGGAGATAAGTTGAGATATGAGATCCTTAGGGATGGAGATCGATTCAACCAGTCCATAACGCTCGTGAATCAGGATGGTGGCACCGGTCGTGTGATCAAGCGAACGATCCGCTCCGAGAGTCTGGGTGCTGAGTTTGAAAGGATCTCCAAACTGGAAATGGATCGCTATGATATTCAGGACGGATTCAAAGTCCTGAACATAGGTCCGGGACGCATTCGCAGCATGAACCTGGAAGAAGGATTCATCTTCACGGAAGTCAATCGAAAAGCTCCTGAAAGTGCAGAAGAGTTGATCGATCTGCTGGAATCATCACGTGGACAGATCAGAATAGAAGGCATCTCTCCTACGCGAGGCAGACAAATGCTGTCCTTTTTCTCTTATTGATCCGATCCGACCTTGAACTCGGATGTCTCGTGGAAAGTGATGTCAGGATTGTTCTGACGAGCCATTTGTAGAGTGAACGCGGTTTGCGCGAGGTACACTCTGTTGCCGTCTTTATCCAGCACGATCTCCTGAGCTCTGTATTTACAGAATTCATCGATCTTGGCCTCATCGCCGGTCATCCAGCAAGCTTTGTGAAAGCTCATTGGCACCAGATCGACTGAAGCGTTGTATTCGTGCTCCAAACGGTACTTGATCACTTCGAACTGCAGTTCACCTACCGCACCGATATACTTTCGATTGCCCGGTTCCTGTCGGTACAACTGCGCCACTCCTTCATCGGTCAATTGCTCGATCCCTTTTTCAAGCTGCTTGCTCTTCATCGGATCCTTATTGATGACCTCCTTGAATATTTCAGGAGAGAAGCTCGGGATGCCCTTGTATTGCAGTTCTTCTCCTTCGGTCAAAGTATCACCGATCTTGAAGTTCCCCGTGTCATATAAACCGATCACATCCCCTGGAAATGCCTCGTCTATGACACTCTTGCTCTGTGCCAGGAAGTTATACGGGTTGTTGAATCGTAGCTTTTTCCCGAGACGGGTATGATTGTAAAATGTGTTCCGCTCAAAAGTCCCGGAGCACACCCTTAGGAAAGCGATCCTGTCGCGGTGATTCGGATCGAGGTTCGCGTGGATCTTGAAGACAAATCCGGTGAACTTGCTTTCAAAAGGATCAACCGGACGCTTATCCGTTTGTCGCGGTTGAGGCTCAGGTGCGATCTCAACGAACGTATCCAGAAGTTCTTTTACCCCGAAGTTGTTGATGGCTGAACCAAAGAATACCGGTGCCAACAGACCTTCTTTGTACATCTCCCGATCCAATGGTTCATAGACTCCGTTGATCAGCTCCACGTCTTCACGAAGCTTTTCAGCATCCTGTTCTCCGATCATCTCATCCAGCGACGAATCGTTGATGTCATCTACCTTCACTACCTCTTTCGAGAGTTTGGTCTTATTGGCTTCAAAGAGATTCAAGCTATCGTTGTGAAGCAAGTATACCCCCTTGAATTTCTTGCCCATATTGATAGGCCAGCTGAGCGGACGAACAGAGATCTTCAGCTCTTCCTCCAACTCATCGAGTAGATCATACGGATCCTTTCCATCCCGGTCCATCTTGTTAATGAATATGATCACGGGAGTATTTCTCAGGCGACAAACCTGCATGAGTTTGCGAGTTTGTTCCTCCACCCCTTTCACACAGTCGATGACCAGAATGACACTGTCAACTGCTGTCAGTGTTCGATAGGTGTCTTCCGCGAAGTCCTTGTGACCGGGCGTATCTAGAATATTTACGATATGGTCACCGTAGTTAAACGCCAAAACTGAGGTAGCGACAGAGATCCCACGTTGCTTCTCGATCTCCATAAAGTCGGAAGTTGCCGTCTTTTTGATCTTGTTGTTCTTGACCGCACCGGCACTTTGAATGGCTCCTCCGAAGAGAAGAAGCTTTTCGGTGAGTGTGGTCTTTCCTGCATCCGGGTGACTGATGATCCCAAATGTCCTGCGCTTTGCTATTTCCTTCCGCTGCTCCATGTCAGTTGGGCGGCAAATTACGTGAATGAAGCGCAATATTCCTTTCCCTCGAAGCCCTCAGCATTTAAATTTGTCCAAATGAAAAACTTCGGATATCTCATCGTCATTTTACTACTTGCGTCGTGCAGCCCATACAAATCCACATTGAAGCAAAAAGGCTATGGTGATGGACTCTATGCGGCTATAGCCACAAATCGTGGTGACATCTATATCAAGCTGGAACCTCAAAAAGCACCTCTGACCACTGCGAATTTTGTCGGCCTGGCAGAAGGGACAATTGACAACAAATTGAAGAAGCCCGGGGTCCGTTTCTATGATGGTGTGGTGTTTCATCGCGTAGAACCGGGATTTGTGATCCAGGGAGGAGATCCGATGGGAACAGGACGTGGCGGACCAGGTTACCAGTTCCATCAGGAGATCCATCCTGAACTGAAGCATGATAGCGCAGGCATTGTAGCTATGGCCAATTCAGGTCCAAATACAAATGGCAGTCAGTTCTACATCACCCTGCGGCCAACAAATTCACTGGATGGACACTACAATATCTTCGGAAGTGTGGTGATGGGAATGGATGTGGTAAAACAAACTCAGATAGGAGACCGAATGGAAAAGGTTCACATTATACGCCTGGGAAGGGATGCAAAAGCTTTTTCAGCGACCGCTACTTTCAAGGATCTGAAATAACTTAGATATGAGTTCAGCCAAAACAGAATTGACCATAACAGGTGCCGGTGGTCGCGAGATCTCGCTGGATATCTCGCTGCCGGATAAAGGAAGTGATCTGTCAGTCATCCTGTATTGTCACGGCTTTAAGGGATTTAAGGATTGGGGCACTTTCAACAAAGTAGCAGAGTATTTTGCTTCTGCTGGTTTCTGTTTTGTGAAGTTCAACTTTTCGCATAACGGCGTTTCATCGGATGATCTCAGCGATATAACCTTACCCGACGTCTTTGCCGAGAACACGTTCAGCATGCAGTTGGACGAGGTCAAGCTTGTCATAGACTACCTTCATTCTGATGAATTTCCCGAAAAAGAACGGATCAACACCTCGGACCTAACATTGATTGGACATAGTCTGGGAGGAGCATTTGCGTTGCTCTCAGCTGCGGACGACAGTAGGGTAAACCGCCTGATCACATGGGGCACACCGTACAACATCCTCAAATATGCTGATCTGGAAAATGCTGATATCTGGCGTGACAGAGGGTATACTGAGGTGCAGAATGGTCGAACGAAGCAGAACTATAAATTGCCGTATTCGTTTCGAACCGATATCGTGAACAACCTGACGCGATTCAGTATTCAGCATCAGCTTGAAAAGCTAGATAAACCTTATCTGGTGATCCACGGATCTGATGACGAAGTAGTTCCGTTGCATCATGCCGAAAGATTAGCAAGGGAGGTAGAACACGCCATACTAGTAACGATTCCTGATACGGGGCACACCTTCGGCGGAAGTCATCCCTGGACTGAAGACGAACTCCCTGAACCTCTGGGAGAAGTAGTTGAAGAATGCGCGGAGTTCATCTGGATGTAACCCTGCCTTTCTCCTTTCTCCTTTCTCCTAAACCTACTCTCGCCCTGTCCAGACGATCTTAATATACCCTTTGGTGCCTTTTGTTCCCGGGGAAGCAATTACCGGGTTATTGGATTGGATCCCTGTTCCCAGTCCTCCATCTCCTCCCTGGCCATAACCTGAACCATTGTCACCTCCGGTTCCTCCGGCTCCTGCGGCAGCCATTCTGTTCGTTCCAATATCTTCACCATCTCCACCTTTCGTTCCGGCCGGGTCACCGTTCCCTCCTTCTCCTCCTTCTTTTGATTCTATAGAATTGCTTTTCCCTCCGGATCCGGCAGCTGCAAAATGCACTTTTACACCATTGAGTTCAATGTAGCTTTCTTCGCCATCCTCACCGGGCTTCCCAGCTATTCCTCCTTTGCCACCATCGCCAACGTAAGCCGTGTATGATTCACCAGTCTCCAGGGTTACACCTTTGAGCTCCAATACTTGAGAAGCTCCTCCACCTCCACCGCCACCGGTTGAGTGAGTACCTCCTCCGTTATAATCCACACCACCTGCGCCACCACCACCACCGGAAATTATGGTGATGTCTGCTATTATTCCCTCAGCTGTAATGATAAATGGGCGTTCGCCAAGCTCATCAACAATGATGGTCTTTGACACGTTGACGGAACCGTCTTTCCCCGGTCCGCCATCGTCCCCACATGAAATGAACATCATCGGGATCGTACCCAACAAGATCAACGGAAATGCATTTTTGAGAAGCTTCATATGTTTTGTGATTTTGGATGAAAAATACACCCGGAATAGTTAGGAAGCAAACCAAAGGCTTGTGTCGCCCCCGCCAAAGGCGGGTAAACCTGCGGGGCTAAGGTTTTCTGAGTGCGTGGGTTAAGAATGAGGACAATACACTATTGTTTATCCAAACCCTTGAAAGCCCAAAGATATATCTTTGGGCTTTCGGGAGTTCGTCCATTATCACAAAGCCACAACAATTAACTCACTTCAAGACCTTGAAGTTGCGATGTTCTCCGATCCGCCAGCCGGTGTGCTTTTCAATGTAGTAGAGTAAGGCGGCCTTGAATCCAAATTTCTTCTGGGATGGATCTTTGTCAAACTCCCAATTCATCCGGGATATGCGATCCTGCATGACAAGCGGATGTGAGCCTTCAAAGTGCTTCAGCGAATCGATCTGGGAGTAATCAAAATCTTTGTCGGCATCAAAACGCTCTTTGATCCATTCGTCATCGTGCCAGTATTTATTCGCCTCGAGTGATTTTGCCATCATGTATTTGGGATGTCGAACCCAACCGTAATGGTAGATGGAGGTTTCCACAGGGATCACATTCAGCTTTCTGCCATTGAGTCTGAATCCTTGTGCATCCTTCCAGGATCGTATCTCTGGTAGGTTACGGATCACCCTAATTTCCTGGCGGTACCACGTGCGACTGTCACCTATGTAGTCGTAGCTTCCATAGAAATGCGTGTATTTGAATAAGAACCCTTCCACCCGTTCATCATCCAAATAGGTTGTCATTGCTTCCTTTATAGCCTGATGCCCGCTCTCGTGCATCACTTCATCGCCTTGAATGTAGATCAGCCAGTCGGCGCGTCGATCCACGGCCTGCTTCGCCTTATCGGTTTCAATGGCCAGGACTTTTCCACCTTCTCGCAAGGATTCATCCCAAACAGTCTCTACTACCCTGATCTTCGGATCGATGGCTTTTACAAGCTCGAGCGTGTTGTCCTCACTGTCGCCCACGGCCACCACTACTTCATCGCAAAGTGGTAAGATCGATCGGATGGCCTCTTCGATCGGATAATCGAGTTTGACCGCATTTCGGATAAAGGTGAAACCACTTACGAACATGGGGACAAAAATAACCACCAGCTAACAGCATCGAGCAGGAATTCTAGAATGCGAAGAGTACTTTTGCGGCATGTATTACAACGACATTCTCGAAACCATAGGGAACACTCCTCTGGTGCGCCTGAATAAAGTGATCGGATCCGTGCCTGCAACCGTTTTGGCCAAGATCGAAACCACTAACCCGGGTAATTCCATCAAAGACCGCATGGCCCTCAAAATGATCGAAGTAGCCGAACAAAATGGGGACTTAAAACCAGGTGGAACGATCGTAGAAGGTACGAGTGGAAATACGGGAATGGGACTAGCTATTGCCGGAGTCATCAAGGGCTATAAGTGCATCTTTGTAACGAACGACAAGCAAAGCAAGGAGAAAGTAGATATGCTCAAAGCTGTTGGAGCTGAAGTCGTTGTGTGCCCTACAGACGTAGAACCTGACGACCCTCGCTCCTACTATTCGGTTTCGAAACGTCTCAGTACTGAGATCCCGAATGCATTCTATGCCAATCAATATCATAACCCGGCGAACGCTCTCGCTCATTATGAGACTACCGGGCCTGAGATATGGAAACAAACCGAAGGTAAGATCACACATCTTGTTGTAGGAGTCGGAACCGGAGGTACAATAAGTGGAGTAGGAAAATATTTGAAAGAGCAGAATCCCGACATCAAGATCATTGGGATCGACACATATGGAAGTGCGCTCAAGAAGTATCACGAGACGGGAGAATTCGATGATAGTGAGGTGTACACGTACATCACAGAAGGAATCGGCGAAGACATTATTCCGAGCTGCGTGGACTTCTCCGTGATCGATCAATTCGAGAAGGTCACTGATAAGGACGGTTTGATCTACCAGCGTCGGCTCGCCAGAGAAGAAGGTATCATGGTGGGTAATTCAGCCGGTTCTGCCGTCGCCGGATTGGTACAATTGAAAGACCAATTTAGCAAAGACGATGTGGTTGTGATCGTATTCCACGACCATGCAAGCCGATATGTCGGGAAAGCGTTCAACGATGAGTGGATGCGCGAACGCGGATTCCTGGCTCCCAAAAAGCTGGCAACAGCGATCGATATGATTGAAAGCCATAAAGACCTTCCGCTTCTCACAGTCAATGAGAATGACAAAGTGGAAGACGCGGTGAAATTAATGGATAAATACAGTATCAGCCAGATGCCCGTGATCAATGAAGATGGTGCATTCACGGGTTCATTGAACGACACTATGTTGTTCACAGCTATCATGAAAGATCCGGGATTGAAAGACGACGCCGTGAGCAAGGCTATGAACCATGCCTTCCCATTCGTTCAACCGGAGGCAAGCATCGAAGAAGTGAGTGGCTTGATCAATAAAGACAACCCGGCTGTACTGGTGCGCGACATCAGCGGATCAGTGCACATCCTCACTAAATACGATCTGATTGCGGCAATCGGGCATACGGCATGATCTTCACCGATCAGACCGGAACTCATATTGAACTTCGCGATACTCCAAAGCGTATCGTATCCATAGTACCCAGTCAAACTGAATTAATGTACCATCTCGGTGTTGTGCCTGTCGCTCAGACGATCTTTTGCATCAAACCCGAAAGCGAGTTCAAGAGTGCTCACAAGATCGGAGGGACGAAAAAGCTGCAGCTCGACAAGATCAGAGCGCTCCGACCCGATCTGATAATTGGCAACGTAGAAGAAAATTCCAAGGAGCAGAGTCTGGCGCGGCGCGAGGAGTTCCCGGGTGGGAGGAGCGATATCGACGATCTGGAGGAGGCCTGGGCCATGAG
>VMBT01001806.1_pt1 | contig 11141 bp, 10 predicted proteins | sample 4404301 | NCBI WGS metagenome assembly VMBT01 (sample SAMN12238535, study PRJNA552566) | marine metagenome | isolation source: Coastal seawater | place: USA: coastal Georgia, Sapelo Island | collected 2008-08/2009-08
AGGGTGCCGTTCTGGATCAGCAGGGTGGCCACAGGGCCCTTCGCCTTGTCGAGGTGTGCCTCGATGACGGTGCCCCGGGCCATCCGGTCTGGGTTGGCCTGCAGGTCTTCCACTTCGGTGACCAGCAGGATCATCTCCAGCAGCTTCTCGATGTTCTCGCCCTTGATGGCGCTGACCGGCACCATCACGGTGTTGCCGCCCCAATCCTCAGCGACGAGTTCGTGGGAGGACAGCTCCTGTTTGACGCGATCCGGGGAGGCACCTTCTTTGTCGATCTTGTTGATCGCCACCACGATCGGCACCTTGGCGGCGCGGGCGTGGCTGATGGCTTCCAGGGTCTGGGGACGCACGCCGTCATCGGCGGCCACCACCAGCACGGCCACGTCAGTGACCTTGGTGCCACGGGCCCGCATGGCGGTGAAGGCTTCGTGGCCAGGGGTGTCGAGGAAGGTGATCTTCCGCTGCTCCCCGGCGTGGGGAACTTCGACTTGGTAGGCACCGATGTGCTGGGTGATGCCACCGGCTTCGCCAGCGGTGACCCGGGTTTTGCGGATCGAGTCCAGCAGGCTGGTCTTGCCGTGGTCCACGTGGCCCATGACCGTGACCACGGGCGGACGCCGGATCAGGTGAGCGAGATCGCTCTCTTCGATCATCTCGACGGTCTTGGCCGCCGCTTCCTCGACGTCGTCCTCGAGCACCGGAACGCCGAATTCCTGGGACACCGTCTCGATCGCTGAGAGATCGAGGGTTTGGGTCACCGTGGCGATGATGCCCTTGAAGAAGAGGCTCTTGATGATCTCGGAGCTCTCGACGCCCAGCTTGTCGGCCAGCTCCTGCACCGTGAGGTTGCCCTCCGGAACGATGAGCATTTCGGGCCGCTGTTGCTTGGCTTCCCGCGCGGCACGCAGCTCCATCGCGCGGCGGCGCTGACGCTGACGGGCGGTTTCCTTGCGGCGCTTGCGGGCCACAACGGTTGGCTTCGGCTGAGCGGAGCCAGCGCTGCGGGGTTTCGCCGGACGGGCGAGGGAGGCCTGCAGCACCACCGCATCGGTGTCACCGGCGTAGCCGCCGGTTTGTGCGGCCAGCGAGTCGTCGTTCTCGCCAATGATGTGAACGCGCTGGCGCTGCTTCTGGGGTGAGCGGCTGCGCAGTGCATCCAGACGCGCGCTGTCGTCCCAATCGGGGCGGCGGGGACGGCCGCCACCGGGCGGCATGGGAGCGCGGAAATTCGGGCGGCGAGGAGCCGACGGGGGAGTGGCTGAAGGACGGTTGGCGTCGCCTGCTCCAGGGGCTCCGGGGGCGCCGGCGGGTGCGCCAGGGGCGCCACCAGGACGCCGAGGCGGCGGTGCGCTGGGCCTTGCTCCAGGTTTCTGGAGCTGCATGAGCTCGCCAGGGGCCACCGGCTTGCGCATCCCAGGCATGCCGGGACGGGTCGGGGGCGCGGGGCGGTTCCCGCCGCCACCAGGACCGCTGACATCACGGCGAATGGGTTTGCCGACCAGCTCCACCTGAGGGCGGGCGGGTTTGGCGGGCTTGCCGCCCTGTCCCACCCGCGTGGGGGCTGGTGCGCCGGGGCGTGTGGGCATCCCTGGCCGCTGGCTCAGGGCCGGGCGGCCGGAGGGTGTGGCAGGACGGGCTCCGCCCTGGCCGCCCTGAGGACGGCTAACGAGCTGCGGGCGGCCACCGCCTGCCGCGGGGCGCGTGGGGGCGCCAGGACGCTGGGGGCTTCCTGCCGCAGGACGCGACACAGGCGGAGCTGGCTTGCGGGCCGGGGGGGCACCCGCGCCTGCGGGGGTCTTGGACACGATGGCCGGTGCCGGTCGGCTCGGGGCAGGGGCTGCGGGACGGCTGGGGGGAGCGCTGGCAGCGGGTTTGGCGGCAGGCTTGGCCGCTGCGGGACGAGCCGGAGGCGCTGACGGGGCCGCTGGACGGCTGGGGGGAGCACTGGCCGCAGGTTTGGCTGCGGGCTTGGCCGCTGCCGCAGGGCGGGCTGGGGGAGCGGATGGTGCGGCCGGGCGAGCTGGAGCGGACGGAGCGGCGGGCTTGGCTGCCTGGGGCTGGGGCCGAGGAGCAGGGGCCGCAGCAGCAGGTTTCGCCGGAGCAGGGCTGGCCGCTACGGGTTTAGCCGCTGCGGGTTTCGCAGGCGCTGCCGGTGCAGCAGGAGCGGCCTTCTTGACCGAGAGGATGGCTTTCTTGGGCTCGTCCACCGTCGGAGCGGCCTTGCTGCCATTCCCGCCACCTTTGATCAGGCTGCGGATTTTCGCTGCCTCGTCATCGCTGATGGAGCTGCTATGGCTCTTCGCTGCGATCGACAGTTTCTCGGCGGCATCGAGCACGTCCTTGTTCTCAAGGCCCAAGTCCTTGGACAGCTCGTAAATCCTGACTTTGCCGCTGCTGGTCATCAAGTGCTCCAAGTGGTCGGGGGCAACACGTGCCACCGGGCCATCACCCACAGTGAGGCCACTATTTATCTTGCCTCAGCGCCTGATAAGAGGTGGCATTCAGGCGCTGCGCCAAGGCCGCGTAGATGGAATCTGACACTTGGCACCGGAGTGCCTTCTGCAGACGTTTGCGGCGCTTGGCTTCCTCAAAACAGCTCTCGGTCGGACAGAGATAGGCCGATCGGCCCATCCCTTGGTCCAGAGCCATGCCGCCCTCGGCAAGGCGGATGACCCGTAGCAGGTGCTGGCGATCCAGCAGTGCACGGCAGGTCACACAACGCCTGAGGACGGGCTGTTGCTTCACCGGGCTCCTTCCTCGTCGGTCGTCTCTTCGACAGCCTCTTCGACTGCGTCTTCCGTTGCCACGGCTTCGGTGGCCTCAGCCTCAGCCACAGGCTCTTGCTCGTAGGCCGCTTCGTCGTACTGGGCCTGCTCGCCGTACTCCTCTTCGTCCTCGGGCAGGGGATAGAGCTCCCGAAGACGGGCGTCTTCCTCGGCACGCAGGGCGTGTTCTGCCTCCATCCGGGCTTCAGCTTCCGCCTGAAGCGCCTCCTCTTCCTGGCGCATGGAGATCAGTTCCGCGACCTTCTCGTCCTCAGAGGCCTGGTCGTACTCGGTGCTGTTCTTGATGTCGATCTTCCAGCCGGTCAGGCGAGCGGCGAGACGGACGTTCTGACCCTCACGGCCGATGGCCAGGCTGAGCTGATCGGGGGGCACCAGGACGTGGGCATGCTGCCCTTCGGGATCCACCAGTCGAACCGCTTCCACGCGGGCGGGGCTCAGGGAGTTGGCGATGTACTGGCCCGGGTCATGGGACCAGCGGATGACATCGATTTTTTCGCCACGCAGTTCGTTCACGACCTGCTGGATGCGAGAGCCGCGGGCGCCAATGCAGGCGCCGACAGGGTCCACTTCGCGCTCCACGCTGTCCACGGCCACCTTGGTGCGGGGACCGACCGAGCGGGAGGGGGGGTTGGCCTCACGGGCGACGGCAACGATGCGGACCGAGCCCTCCTGGATCTCGGGCACTTCGTTCTCGAAGAGATAGACGACCAGGCCGGCGTTGGCGCGGCTGACAAACAGTTGAGGTCCGCGGCGCGGAATCTCACTGACTTCCTTCAGGAAGACCTTGAAGGTGGCGTTGGCCCGGTAGTTGTCATTGGGCAGCTGGTCGCGGCGGGGGAGTTCGGCCTCCACTTCGGGGCGACCCAGTCCGCTGCTGACGGCCATGATCACGCTCTGTCGCTCGAAGCGAATCACGCGAGCGGTCAGGACGGGATCTTCCAGGTCGGCGAACTCCTCCTGGATCATGCGGCGCTGCTGGTCGCGCAGCTTCTGGGCCAGCACCTGTTTGGTGGTGGCGGCGGCCATGCGGCCGAAGTCTTCCTTCTCGGGGGTGACGTCCAGCACCACGGTGTCACCGGCCTGGGCGTCTTCCGCCACCTGCATCACTTCGGCCAGTGAGATTTGGTGGTCTTCGCTCTCGACCTCTTCAACGATGATTTTGGAGGCCAGTACCCGGTAGCCCTCTTCGTCGAGATCCAGGGCGACATCGAAGTTGGAGAAGTAGTCCTCCTCGAAGGGGTCCTCGCTAATCCCCAGATAAAGGGTGCGGCGGTAGCGCTCATAGCCCTTCAGCAGGGCTTCACGCAGGGCCGCTTCCACCACCGCAGGGGGCAGTTTTTTCTCTTCGCTGATGTCCTCGATCAGGTTGGAGAGACCGGGGAGCAGGACCAGTGCCATGGCAGGTGGTTGGGTGCGGGATTGGAGAGGGGAAAGGAGGGGTTAGGCCTCTTTGGGAGTCACCAGCTTCACGCTGATCACATCGGGGCGCGGGATTCGAACCGTGCGTCCCCGGACGTTGAGGAGAACGTTCTCCTCATCGCGTTCGAGCAAGAGGCCCTCACGCTCGTTGTCGCCCCCGGATTTGGTGTCGCGGTAGCGGATCGAAACCGGGAATCCGCGGAAGCTGCGGAAGTCTCGGTCGTCGCTCAGCTGCTCGCTGACGCCCGGACTGCTGACTTCCAGGACATAGGGGTCCTGCAGCAGCCCGCTGTTCTCGATGGCGTCGCCCAGCACTCCGCTGAAGCTGGCGCAGTTGTCCAGGCTCACGTCTCCGCCATCGGCCAGACGCAGCTGGACCAGCAACGTCATCGGAATTCGATGGGTGAGCAGTTCAAGGCCGCAGACCTGGAATCCAGCGCCCTCCGCCGCCTGGCTAGCCAGGGTTTGGAGGTCAGGGTGCAGGGGATGCGGCAAAGCCTGGATCGTGAACAGGGGAACGGGCGACCCGTCCGGCACCTGCAGTGATCTGCTGTCTGGCTGTCCAGCTGCTCCCGAGGAGTCAGCGCTGTTCAGTCAGAGGTGCCCGCCGGGCACAACACAACAGTACGTGATCGGCCTTGGAGCGTCAGGCCCCCATGCTGCCGAGATCGACAGCAGGTGGCTCCATGTAGGCATCCCCAGGTTGGGCCTCGCCCCGCAAGCTGGGGTCCTGGTTGAGGCACTGCGACTTTTGTTCGTCTGTGCGCAGGAACTGGCAAACCCGGGCGTAGAGCTTGGAGCGGGTGGAGGGCTTGCCTTGGCTGAAGTGCACCTGATCCAGGCCGCCGACTAAGCCCTGAATCTCCACTTGGCAGAGAGCGCAGCGTTGACGGGTGCCCGGGGGGATAGCGGCCATGCCAGCTCGGTCAAGAACGGGCAACTTAGGGCCATTGATCTGCTCGGTTGGTGTGCCTGGCCTCCTTCAGTTGAGTGATCCGCACCTCCTGGCAGACCCTCGGGGGCACTGCCGAGGTCGTCCCTCTCTGGCGTCCTTGCGCCACGGCCTGCGGCAGGCCCTGTCCCAGATCGATCAGCCCCCGGATCTGCTGCTGATCACAGGGGACCTCTGCCAGGACGAAAGCTGGGGCGGGTATCGCCGCCTGCAGGAGGTCCTGGAGGACGTTGAACCCCTGAGGGAGGTTCCCCTGGCCTTGACCCCGGGCAACCACGACCATCCGGCCCTGATGCGATCGGCCTTGGGACGTCGCGCTGTGATTGCCCCGGCGGCCCTGGACCTCGGCGACTGGACGCTGCTGTTGCTCTCGAGTCACCGCAGTGGCGCCGTTGCTGGCTTCCTTGACCCCAGGCAGCTGGCTTGGCTCGAGCGCCAGCTGGAGCTGGCCGATCAGCCCGTGGTGCTGGCTTTGCACCATCCCCCGGTGCCCATTGGTGATTCAGGCTTGGATCCGATCGCTCTGCAGGATCCAGGCCCGTTTCTTCGCTGCCTCCAGCGGGCCCCAGCCCTCAAAGCCGTTCTCTTCGGCCATGTCCACCAGCATTGGCAGGGCGAACTGCCCCGCAGCGGCGCTGGGTCTCCCATACCCCTTTGGGCCTGTCCCTCCTCGTTGGCGTCCTTTGCGGCTGTTCAACCCTGTCCCTTGGGGCGGCCTGACTGGCCGGGTGGGCGTTGGCTGACCTTGCAGCCCTCGGGCGAGGTGGCCTCGACCCTTCTGCGTTGGTCTCCCGTGGAATCTGCCTAGCCTTCAGTCCACTTGGGTGTGTTGCGGATCTTGGTGCGCGTTCTGCTGGCCCTGGTGTTGTTGCTGTCCGCTTGGTTTCCGGCGGCTCCAGCCTGGGCGGACTTTGGAAGCAACACCAACCACAGTTTTGTCTCTGCGGCGGTGAAACGGGTTGGGCCGGCGGTCGTGCGGATCGACACCGAGAGGACCGTCCCACGGATTGGTCTGGACCCTTCCTTTAGTGACCCGCTCCTGCGGGAGATGTTTGGCGATCAGATCCCCAATAGCCGTGAGCGCGGGCAGGGATCCGGAATCGTGATTGATGGTCAAGGCATGGTTCTCACGAACGCCCACGTCGTGGATGGCGCTGACCGGGTTGAGGTGACGCTGGCCAGTGGTCAAGAGCTGGAGGGCTCGGTGCTCGGAATCGATCCCGTGACCGATCTGGCGGTGGTGCGCATTGCCAAAACCCAGGGGTTGAAGTCCGCGCCACTGGGGGACTCCAGTGCCCTGGAGGTGGGGGATTGGGCCATCGCCTTAGGGACCCCCTATGGCTTGGAGCGCACCGTCACCCTGGGCATCGTCAGCAGCCTGCACCGCAACATCACCAGCCTGGGCTTCTCGGACAAGCGTCTGGAATTGATTCAGACCGATGCGGCGATCAATCCGGGCAATTCCGGTGGCCCACTGATTAATGCCAGCGGCGAGGTGATTGGGATCAACACCCTGGTGCGTTCGGGTCCGGGAGCCGGATTGGGTTTCGCGATCCCGATCAACCTGGCCAAGGGTGTTGCGGCCCAGCTGAGCCAAGGGGACTCCGTGGTGCACCCCTACCTGGGCCTACAGCTGGTGCCCCTCAATCCGAGGCTGGCTCGCGACAACAACGCTGACCCCAATGCCCTGCTCCAACTGCCCGAGCGGGACGGGGCACTGGTGCAACGGGTGATCCCGGATAGCCCTGCCGAACGGGCTGGCTTGCGCCGGGGAGATCTGGTGGTCCAGGCGGCGGATCAAGAGGTCAGCGATCCCGGGGAGCTGCTGCGTTTGGTGGAGGCCTCCCAGGTTGGTGATGTCCTGGCGATCCGCGTGTTGCGGGGCGAGGAACAGATCGATCTCTCGATCCGGCCTGAGGCGCTGCCGCATTCCTGAGGCCTGAGCTACGGTCACTGGCCAGTGAAAACGGCGTGATGGCGGATCTGCAGGACCAGATGAAACAGGCGGTGGCGGCTGCAGCCACCGAGCAGATCCAGAGCGGAATGGTGGTGGGCTTGGGCTCCGGTTCAACCGCTGCCCTGATGATTCAGGCCCTCGGCGCCAAGCTCAAAAGCGGAGAGCTGCGGGACATCGTTGGGGTGACCACCTCCTTCCAAGGTGAGGTGCTTGCTGCCGAGCTGGGTATCCCGCTGCAGAGCCTGAATGCCGTGGATCGGATCGATCTGGCCATCGATGGCGCCGATGAGGTGGATCCTTCGTTCCAGTTGATCAAGGGCGGCGGCGCCTGCCACGTTCAGGAGAAGCTGGTGGCGGTTCGTGCCAAGCGCTTCGTGGTGGTGGTGGATTCCACCAAGCTCGTGGACACCCTCAACCTGGGCTTTCTGCTGCCCGTGGAGGTGATGCCCGGTGCCTGGCGTCAGGTCCAGGGCCAGCTCAAGGAGATGGGGGGTGACGCCCAGCTCCGTATGGCAGTCAAAAAGGCTGGTCCCGTCGTGACGGACCAGGGCAACCTCGTGCTGGACGTCAAGTTCAGCGGTGGCATTGGCGATCCCGTCAGCCTGGAGAAGGAGATCAACAACCTCCCCGGCGTCCTGGAGAACGGTCTGTTCGTGAACATCACCGACCAGGTGCTGGTGGGCGAGATCAACGACGGTGTTGCCGGCGTCCGGGATCTGGTCAAGCGCTGAGCGCTTAGGCCAGGCGCCGGCGAACGGACTCTGCGTGGCTGTGGAGTCCCTCGCTGTCAGCCAGGGTGCCAACGGCAGCGCCGGTGGCCTCCAGGGCTTGCCGGTTGAATTGAATCAAGCTGGTGTGGCGCATGAAGGTCTCCACGCACAGCGCTCCGGCGAATCGGGCCGTACCCGAGGTCGGCAGGGTGTGGTTCGGGCCGGCCAGGTAATCGCCAACAGCCTCCGGGGTCCAGGCCCCCATGAAGATCGCCCCGGCCTGTTGGATCTGTTCGGCCAGGGGCTCAGGCTGCTCGACCTGCAGTTCCAGGTGTTCGGGGGCAAAGCGATCACTGAGCTGTGCCGCCTCATCCAGGTCTGAGCAGACCACGATCAAGCCCCAGTCGTTGAGGGCCTGACGGGTGATGGCGGCACGGGGGTGTCCCTCCAGTTGCTGCTCAATCGCGGCGGGGATGGCCCGTGCCAGTTCCTCGCTGGTGGTCAGAAGGATTGCTGCAGCGAGGGGGTCGTGCTCCGCCTGCGCCAGGAGATCGGCCGCGACGTGGTCAGGGTTGGCGCTGGCATCGGCGATCACCAGCACTTCACTGGGACCAGCTAGTGAGTCAATGGCGACCCGGCCGTAGACCGCTTTTTTGGCCAGGGTCACATAGAGGTTGCCTGGACCGCTGATGACATCCACCCGGGGGATGGATTCCGTGCCGTAGGCCAGGGCTCCCACGGCCTGGGCACCTCCGACCCGATAGATCTCGTCGATTCCTGCTAGGTGGGCTGCCGCCAGCACGGTGCTGTTGATGCGGCCGTCGGGTCCGGGAGGGGTCACCATGACCACCCGCTTGACCCCCGCAACCTTGGCGGGCACTGCATTCATCAAAACGGTGCTGGGGTAGCTGGCGCGGCCCCCTGGGACATAGAGACCGGCCCGCTCCACCGGGCGCCAGCGGCGGCCCAGCCGCTCTCCGTGCTCTCCGGTGATGGCCAGGTCCTTGGGCAGTTGGCGCTGGTGGAAGTCCAGGATCCGGCGGTGGGCCAGGGCCAGGGCCTCCTGCAGCTCAGGGGAGGTGGCGGCCCAGGCCGCTTCGATCTCCTCCTTGGGAACGCGCAAAGGATCCGGGCGGACCCCATCAAAACGCTCGGTCAGTTCAAAGAGGGCGGCATCGCCCTGCTGTTGCACCTGCTCGAGGATTCCCTCAACCCGTTGGGCGACCTCTCGGCTTTGGCCGCTACCGGTGCGCTCGGCGATGGCCTCGAGCCGTTGACCGGCCTGCTCGGCATCGCGCAGCAGCTCGATCTGCAGCGGTGCGATCGACTCGGCACGGCTTGGAGGGGAGCTGGCGGTCACGAAACCGTGGTGCGGCGGTGATTGTTCAAGCTAGTTGCTCAGCCTTTGGGGAGGGTCGCAAGCCAGGGGGTAAGCTTGTCGACTGCCGAATCAGCGCCTTTTCCGTCTGTGGCCAATAACAAGTCGTCGAAGAAACGCATTGAGGTTGCCGAGCGCAATCGTCTGCACAACCGCACCTACAAGTCTGCGGTCCGCACCCTGATGAAGCGTTGCTTCGCTGCTTGCACCGCCTACAGCCAGGAGCCCGGCGATGCAGCCAAGCAGGCTGTCCAGTCGAGCCTGAGCGCTGCCTTCAGCAAGATCGACAAGGCCGTCAAGGTCGGCGTGCTGCACCGCAACAACGGTGCCCACCAGAAATCTCGCCTGAGCGCTGCTGTCAAGAGCGCCATCGAGCCCGCAGCGAAGGCCTGATTTTTTAGGTTGGATCCAGGTGAACCTTGGATCCATGGCAGCTGCCGTCGCTCTCGAGAGCCTTCCGGCTCCTTTGATTGACAGCCACTGCCACATCGTCTTTCGAAATTTCGACGAAGACTTGGAGGAGGTTGCTCAACGCTGGCGTGATGCCGGTGTGGGGCGCCTCCTTCACGCATGTGTGGAGCCTTCTGAGATTCCGGCGATTCGAGCGCTGGCCGATCGCTTCCCCGAGCTTCGCTACTCCGTTGGCGTTCATCCTCTGGATCCGGAGCATTGGGCGTCCAACACGCAGCAGGTGTTGCGCGAGGCGGCTCAAGCTGACCCCAGGGTCGTGGCGATCGGCGAGCTCGGTTTGGATCTGTTCCGCGACAACAATCTCGAGCAACAGCTGGCGATGCTCCGGCCCCAGCTGGATCTGGCGGTGGAGCTGGATCTGCCCGTGATCATTCACTGCCGCGATGCCGCTGAACCGATGCTTGCCGAGTTGCGCGAGCGTGCTGAGCGGGGTGCCTGCCCTAAGGGCGTGATGCACTGCTGGAGCGGCACTCCCGAGGAAATGCAGGGGTTCCTCGAGTTGGGGCTCTACATCAGCTTTAGCGGCAATGTGACCTTTCCGAAGGCCACCGACACCCATGCCTGCGCCCAAGCGGTTCCCGCGGACCGATACCTCGTGGAGACCGACTGCCCGTTCTTGGCGCCCGTGCCGCGACGGGGCAAGCGCAACGAGCCTTCCTATGTGATGGCTGTGGCGGAGCGAGTGGCAGTCCTGCGCCAGGAGCCGCTGCAGACCGTCGCCTTACAGAGCACCCGCAACGCCTGTGCACTGTTTGGACCCGCTCTTCACAATGTATGATGTTTCATTGGCCTGGCAGCGAGTCGTGATTTATCCGTGCTCGTTGCAGCCCGAAAGCGCTCGCCAGGGATCTGGTGAGTTAGCCCATGACCAGTGGTGCGTTGTCTTTCCGGTGCGAGTTGTCGTTCCCTGCGGTGTTCAAGCGATCTGAATAGGCGCCCCAGCTGGCCAGTCGCTCCCGAGAGGGACGGCTGGCTCTGTCGTCTGTGTGGTGATGTCGCGCTGACATCCCCCTTCGTCTTGATCTCCGCCTGGTTCTGAAACTGCTGTCCAGGCCCTCCGTTCCGTTTCACCCGTTCCTGCAGGTTCACCGCATGAGCAGCGCGATTCAGGTCGCCAAGACCGCCACTTACCTCCCCGACCTGGTGGAGGTGCAGCGCGCGAGCTTCAAATGGTTTCTGGAGAAGGGCCTGATCGAGGAGCTGGAGAGCTTCTCCCCGATCACCGACTACACCGGCAAGCTTGAGCTGCACTTCATCGGTAGCGAGTACCGCCTGAAGCGCCCTCGCCACGACGTGGAAGAGGCCAAGCGCCGTGACGCGACCTTCGCGTCCCAGATGTATGTGACCTGCCGCCTGGTCAACAAGGAGACCGGCGAAATCAAGGAGCAGGAAGTGTTCATCGGGGAACTGCCCCTGATGACCGAGCGCGGCACGTTCATCATCAACGGCGCTGAGCGCGTGATCGTGA